>Ga0214919_10000369_pt1 | contig 77174 bp, 68 predicted proteins | sample LL1503_MetaG_FD_177994 | JGI IMG/M metagenome (GOLD analysis project Ga0214919, IMG submission 177994) | Freshwater microbial communities from Lake Lanier, Atlanta, Georgia, United States - LL-1503 | ecosystem: Environmental > Aquatic > Freshwater > Lake | place: USA: Georgia | collected... | reverse complement strand
TTACGATGTATATTATGTTAAGTTAATGATTGAGCCAATCATTTAATGGGTTCAGGGTTTTGAAGGTGCCCGGGCATTCCAGCTGGCCAGAAAAGCCTGAATATAAGGAATGGTTTCCTGTGCATGAGGTCCTTGGTGAGCGAAATCCAGCAGACTCAAACCAAGGTCATTTTTCAGTCGCGGGTCAGCGCCTTCCTCAAGTAAAAGTTTGGTGACCAAGGGGTTGCCGTAGTGAGCAGCCATCATCAAAGGTGTGGTCCCATTGGGCGAAGGCGCGTCAATGAATGCATGGTGCTGAAGTAGCACGCGCACCATGTCTGCGTGACCTTGGGTGGCCGCGTAATGCAATGGCGTCCAGCCGGGTTTATTGACGTCTGCCTGCCGCTCGATCAGCAAATGGACCACCGACTTCTGGTTGTGAAATACCGCCAGCATCAACGGTGTTTCATCTTCGGCATTGCGGTCATCGACCCGCGTTTGGGGCCAGGCAGCCAAAACTATGGCAGATTTAATAGCAGCTTGTCGAATGGCTGACATCAAGGGTGATGCCCCTTGGGGGCTGGGTGTGTTGGCATCAAATCCACGTTTTAACAAGGTTTCCACCAGGGCGGAATCATCTCGATGTATGGCTTGAAAAAAGTCTTCATATGAGCCAGCATGGCAAATAGAAAAACCAACAAAAACATATATTTGAAAAATAAACTTAATGTATTTCATGAGCTAATTGGCATGAATAATTGGTCAAAATTGTGACTGGTGGCCTGCGCCACCTCCTCCACGGACAAGCCCTTGATGTCGGCAATTTGCTGTGCCACCCAGGCCACCCAAGCCGGCTGGTTGGTCTTGCCCCGGTGCGGCACCGGGGCCAAATATGGGCTGTCGGTTTCAATCAGCAGCCGGTCCAGCGGCATCCAGGCCACGATGTCGCGCAGATTTTGTGCATTTTTAAAGGTCAAAATCCCCGAAAAAGAGATGTAAAAACCCATGTCCAAAGCAGCTCGGGCCACGGCTTCGGTTTCGGTGAAACAGTGAAAAACACCACCCGCGCACCCTGCTGTGCCGTCTTCACCGGCCTCGCGCAATATGGACAAGGTGTCCTCGCTGGCACTGCGGGTGTGGATCACCAAAGGCAGTTGGGCCTGTCTGGCCGCTTCGATGTGGACTTGGAAACGCGATCGCTGCCAAGCCATGTCGGCCACCGATCGGCCTTCCAGGCGAAAGTAGTCCAAGCCGGTTTCACCCACGCCAATCACCTTGGGCAAGGACACCAAGCGCAACAATTCAGCCACCGTGGGTTCACACACGCCCTCGTTGTCAGGGTGCACCCCCACAGTGCACCAAAAATTATCATATTGCGTGGCCAAATCGTGCACTTGGGAAAAGGTCTCCAGCGTGGTGGATATCACCAAGGCCCGGTCAACTCGGGATTGCACCATCTCAGCACGCAGCTCATCCAAGCGCGCCAGCAGATCTGGAAAATTGAGGTGGCAATGGGAGTCAGTGAACATGGGCAGGCGTCAGAAACAAAGCATCAAGCACGGGTCTGCAAAGCCAAGCGGGCTTGGCTGACCAAAGCTTCCAGCATCAATCCCGCATTAAAGGGGTGCTCGGCGCCTTTGGCACTGGTGATCAATTCTTTGGACCACTGAGTCAAAGCCGTCAACGTTGCCCCAACGGGCAAGGACTGGGATGGGAAAAACCGGGGTGCCGCCCCCAAGGCGGTCATTTGGCAGTCGTGGCAGATTTTTTGCAAGGTGGCCACCACTTGTGCCGGCGCCCAAGCCTGAAAAATTTGCACCTCCCCCCGCGCCACGGCTTTGGGCAGGGCCAGCCAGGCCTGGGCTTTCAAGCCACTTTGGGCCATGACCCAAGCATCCTCAGGGCGACCACCAGCCGCGCTCAACAAGACCTCAGCGTCTGAAGCGGCCACGCCTTGATCGCGCAACCATTGCACAGCGGGTGCAGATTCAGGCCAGCGCAAGGCATGGGTTTGGCAGCGGCTGCGGATGGTGGGCAGCAACAGGTGGGCCGCTTCGCTGACCAGCAAAAACCGGGTGTCTCCGGGCGGCTCTTCCAAGGTTTTCAAAATCGTGTTGGCGGTGATGTGGTTCATGCGCTCGGCCGGGTAAATCAGCACCACTTTGTGTCGCCCACCCGAGCGGGTGGTTTGGGTGAAAGCCACCATGTCGCGGGCCGCGTCGACCCGAATTTCGCGGCTGGGCTTGCGCGCTTTGTCGTCGATCTCTTTTTGGGCTTTTTCGTGCAAAGGCCAATCTTTGTCGATCATGTGGGTTTCGGGCATCAGCACACACAAATCCGCATGGCTGCGCAAGTCCACGTTGCGGCAACTGGCGCATTGACCGCAAGCGCCTTTGTCACTGGCTTGTAAACACAACCATGCGCGGGCCAACGCCAGGCCCAAACGGTATTGCCCCAAACCTGAAGGCCCTTGCAGCAACAATGCATGCCCACGTTGGTGGAGCAAATCTTGCAAAGCCGGGGCCAACCAAGGCGCTGGAGCATTCGGGGTAACTGTGTCGGTCATGGCTGGTTCAAGGCCGGGGGCACTGGCACCATGATGGAAAGCCAACCCCGGCGCACCAGCACCTGGGTCAGTTGCTGCCACACCTGGTGCCGACTTTGGGCCGCATCGATGCGCACCATGCGTGCAGGGGCGGCCAGGGCACGGGCTTCGTAGCCGGCATGGACATGCGCAAAAAAAGCCTGTGGCTGGGACTCAAAACGATCGGGCACGCGGGCGTCGGCCAGTCGTTGGGCGGCAATCGCTGGGTCCAGTGCAAACCACAAGGTCATGTCGGGTTGCAGCAAGCCATCGGCTTGCCCTTGCACCCATTGCTCCAATTGCGTGAGTACCGCCAGATCAAATCCACGCCCATGGCCTTGGTAGGCAAAAGTGGCGTCGGTGAAGCGGTCGCACAAAACCACATCGCCCCGGTCCAGGGCCGGTCGGATCACCTCCTGGATGTGACTTCGCCGGGCCGCAAACATGAGCAAGGCCTCGGTCAGCGGATCCATGGCGTCGTGCAAAACCAGATCGCGCAGCTTTTCGGCCAATGGCGTGCCACCCGGTTCGCGGGTCAGGGTGACAAGGCGGCCCTGTTGGCGGAAGGTATCGGCCAGCCCTTGGATGTGGGTGGACTTGCCAGCGCCGTCCACCCCTTCAAAACTGATGAATATACCCTTGCTCATGGCCTGATTGTGCCTTGTCCCTGCCCCCGTCAAGGGGCGGCGCTGCCCGCATTGCGCCGCCGCTGAAAGCGGTCCACGGCGGCATTGTGGTCCTCTAAATTGGGGCTGAACTGACTGCTGCCGTCGCCACGCGCCACAAAATAGTAGGCATTGCTGCGCGCAGGCTGCACTGCAGCGAGCAAAGCCGCTTTGCCCGGCATGGCAATCGGTGTCGGTGGCAGGCCTTTGCGGGTGTAGGTGTTCCACGGGTGGTCTGTTTGCAAGTCACGGCGGCGCAAATTGCCGTCAAACGCTTCACCCATGCCATAAATCACCGTCGGGTCCGTTTGCAAAGGCATGCCAATGCGCAGTCGGTTGTGGAACACGCTGGCGATCATGCTGCGGTCGCTGGGTTTGCCAGTTTCTTTTTCCACAATGCTGGCCAAAATCAGGGCTTGTTCAGCGTCTTCCAAGGCGATGGCGTCGGCGCGGTGGTTCCAGGCCGAGGCCAATTGGCGGTCCATGGCTTTCATGGCGCGGGTCAGTACGCGCACATCGGTATCGCCCTTGCCATGGGTGTAGGTGTCTGGGAAAAACCGCCCTTCGGGGGCCTGCCCTGCCCGCCCTAGCTGGGCCATGATGGCTTCGTCGCTTTGGCCACGGGTCAGGTGTTGCAAATGCACCGAGCGGTCCAAAGCGCTTCGCCATTGGCGAAACGTCCACCCCTCGACCAGCACCACAGCTTGCAGGGACTCTTGCCCCCGGCTGAGTTTTTGCAGTAAATCCCATGCCGAGTCCCCTGCATTGATTTCATAACTGCCCGCTCGCAGCAATCGTGACTGACCACTCAAGCGAAAAAACCAATAAAGCCAATTGGGATTGACCTCCACGCCACTGTCCACACTGAGCTGCGCAATGCCCCGCACGGGGGTGCCCGGCTCGATGGTGAGGTCGACGACGTCTCGCGCCAGCGGTAAATCGCGCAGCACCCAACTGGCCACGCCGATCAGGCACAGCGACAGGGCGAGTAAGGTGGAGAGCAGCCATCTGCCCCAAGTATTGCGCAAGGCCTGGGCTTTCTAAGGGAAAAGACCAGGGGATGATAATTCACCCATGAGTTCATCCCCTCCCCCAACACCCGCACATTTCCATGGTGCCTGCCCCTTGCCGCATTTGGGCGTGATCGAAGTCAGCGGCAGCGACGCAGTATCTTTTTTGCACAACCAATTGACCCACGACCTGGCTTTGCTGGGCCCCGACAGCGTGCGGTTTTGTTCTTTTTGCAGCGCCAAAGGCCGCATGCAAGCGACTTTTGTGGCCTGCGTCCCTGCCCCTGACACCGTGTGGCTGGTGTGCCGGCGCGATGTGCTGGCCGCTGTGCTCAAGCGCCTGTCCATGTTCGTGTTGCGCGCCAAGGCCCGCTTGCGCGATGCCAGTCAAGAATTGGCCTTGTGGGGTTTGGTCGGTTCTGAATTGCCCACAGCTTGGAAAAAAAGCCCACTGATGGGCGGCACTGCCATGGGCTTGTACCCGGCGGCGGGCCAAGCGCGCGCTTTGTGGCTGGCCCCCGCAGGTGAAATGCCAGTCAGCGAAGCACACCCGCAGGGTCTGAGTCTGGATGCATGGCTGTGGGGCGAGGTGATGTCGGGTGTGGCCGATGTCCAAGCCGCTACCGCCGAAGCGTTTGTCCCCCAAATGCTCAACCACGAGTCGGTGGATGGGGTGAGCTTCAAAAAAGGCTGCTACCCCGGTCAAGAGGTGGTGGCGCGCAGCCAATTCAGGGGCACCCTCAAACGCCGCGCTTACATCGTGACTGGCCCCGCCATGCAGGCCGGGCAAGCTATTTTTGCAGCCGGCGATGCGCCCCAAGAATGCGGCTCCATTGCCCAAGCCGCCAGCGACGGCGGCAACGCTGGCGTGGCCATCGCCTGCTTGCTCACCGCTGCGGCCGACAGTCCCGGCGACTTGCATTTGGCGCAGCCCGATGGGGCAAAGCTGCAACTGTTGCCCCTGCCCTACCCCTTGCGCGACGACCTTTGAATCGCTGCATTGACGGCCCTCAGGGCTGCGGCGCTACAGCGCCATCGACATGGTGATGTGGCTGATCCCCGCTTCTTCGAACGGTTCGCCTTGGACGACAAAACCCAGCCGTTGGTAAAAACCTTGGGCGCTGCGCTGGGCATGCAACTGCACTTCTCGGTCGCCACGCTGGCGCGCCTGCGCCACCAAGGCCAGCAGAACCTGTCGCCCCAAGCCGGTCTCGCGCAAACGGCGCAACACGGCCATGCGCCCGATTTTGGACACGCCTTTCTCGCTGGGCAATAAGCGACCGGTGGCCACCGCCACACCCAAGTGGTTGCACAGCACCGCATGCACGCATTGGGCGTCGGCGGGGTCCCACTCCAGTGCCGGGTCAATGCCTTGCTCGTGCACAAAAACCTCATTTCTCAACGGGCCTGCCAGGCCTTGCAAGCTTGACCAGTCCCCGCACTGCAGCCGGGTCATGGCTTGCCCCAGCTCATAGCCCTCCAGGCATTGGCGCAAGGGGTCGGGCACGGGCAAAGAGGTATGGGTTGCGGGGTTGGCAAAGACGTAAATCATCTCCCCTTGAACCAACCACTGCGCGCCCAAAAACACCGCGCCTTCAAACACCATGGACGATCGCCCCACTTTGGCCACCCGCAAACACACATCCAAGGCATCGTCATAACGGGCCGAGGCGTGGAACTCAATGCTGGTTTTTTTCAAAAAAATATCGCCATGGAGCGCTTTCATCGTGTCTTCGTAGGGCAAGGCCAAATGCCGCCAGTAGTCGCAAATGGCCGTGTCCATGTACATGGCGTAATGGGCGTTGAACACAATTTGCTGCATGTCCACCTCCGACCAGCGCACGCGCAGGCGGTGGATGAATCGAAAATCTTCTTTCTTCATGGCATGTCTCCAAGCGGTGCACATTGCTTTTTTGTCTGGACTGCAGTTTAGGTCAACGGCGGTTGGCTATAGTGGGGTTTGAACCGCACCTGCGGCCCAACCCAGACCCTGACCGATCATGTCCCACATCATTTACCTGACCCAAATTCAGATTGCTTTTGGCGCATTGCAGCAACTCAAAACTGAGTGCGAAAAAGCCCACATCCTCAAGCCCATGATCGTCACCGACGCGGGTGTCAAGGCCGCTGGCCTGCTCGATCGTGCGCTACTGGCCTTGGGTGGTGCGGCCGTGGTGTACGACCAAACCCCGTCCAACCCGACCGAGGCGGCGGTGCGTGCAGCGGCCACCTTGTACCAACAACATGGCTGTGATGGTTTGATCGCTTTTGGCGGCGGCTCGTCGATTGACTGCGCCAAGGGGGTGGCCATCGCTGCCACCCACCCTGGTCCTCTCAAACACTACGCCACCATTGAAGGCGGCTCGCCGCACATCAGCGAGCGTGTGGCCCCGATGATCGCTGTGCCCACCACAGCAGGCACAGGCAGCGAGGTGGCACGCGGGGCGATTGTCATCGTCGACGATGGCCGCAAACTGGGCTTTCACAGCTGGCACCTGATGCCCAAGGCCGCCTTGCTTGACCCCGATTTGACCCTGGGCCTGCCCCCGGGCTTGACCGCTGCCACCGGCATGGACGCGATCGCGCATTGCATGGAAACCTTCATGGCCGCGCCCTTTAACCCGCCTGCCGACGGCATTGCCCTAGACGGTTTGACGCGGGGCTGGGCCCACATTGAGCGGGCCACACAAAACGGACAAGACCGCGATGCACGGCTGAACATGATGAGCGCCTCCATGCAAGGGGCGATGGCGTTTCAAAAAGGCTTGGGCTGCGTGCACAGCTTGAGCCACAGCCTGGGCGGCGTGAATCCGCGCTTGCACCATGGCACCTTGAACGCCATGTTTTTGCCTGCCGTGGTGCGCTTCAATGCGGCGGCCCCATCGGTGCAAAAAGATCGCCGCATGGAGCGCATGGCCTATGCCATGGGCTTGGGCGCCATCACTGGCGCTGACACCGCGGCCCAAGCTGTGGCCCTGGCCATCACCGCCATGAACGCGCGCTTGGGCTTGCCCAACGGACTGGCAGCGATGGGCGTGGGTCGGGGATGGTTTGACAAAATCATCGAAGGCGCGATGGCCGACCATTGCCACAAAACCAACCCCCGCTTGGCCACAGCGCAGGACTACCAGGCCATGCTGGAAGCCGCCATGTGAGCTTGGCGCATCAGGCCAGGGCTTGCACTTTGCTGATGTCGGGAGACTGGCACCACCGGGCCCACTCGTCGGCCAGTTGCTCACTGCAACGAACCGCCTGGGTCCACACCTTGACCCGCCCTGACAAGTCTGCGCCGTAGGTGGTGAAGTCGCTGCGGTCGGGCAGTTTGCCATTGGGCAAGGTTTTGACCCAATCGGGGTTAGGGGCCAACACAATGGTGTGGTCTAAAAATGCAGTGGCTTTGTGCCGCCACTTCAGGGCTTTGTCCAGCCACCCCGGCACCACTGCCTTTTGAAAGTGCGGGTACAGCACCAACCCCTTGTATTTGAGGTGAAGGTGATAGTCGGTGATGCCGCCGTCCCAATAAGCACCGGTGGGCGCATCGGGGATGTCGTGCACGGCTTGCAGCACAAAGGGGATGGAGCAACTCGCTTGCAAAGCGGCCATGAAGTTGCGCTCGCTCAGGGCCATGTGTTGGGTGGCAAAGTCATCCACCGCAAACGGCAATTCACCACGGCTTGAAAACACCACCCGCTCCAGCCATGACCCCATCGCTTTGCGCTGCACGGCATTGCTCAGGTAAGCACCGGCATAGCCCAAAGGCGTGAGCAAAGCGTGTTCGCGGTGCAAGATGTGTTTGCCCCGCGAGGTGACCACATGCAAGCGATAGCGCGGGTGATGGAGCACCTCGCCCACCCGCCCGCCATAAAAGGATTGCAAGCTTTGGCCAAAGGCGTCGCTCACCTGTTGGGCGCTGGGTCGCTTTTGCCCAGGCGCGACATCGTAGTGCTGGTGGATGTAATCGTGCTCTAAACGTGCAAACGCTTGCAATGGTTGCGCCAAGCACGCTGTGGCCAACCGCCATGCCCCAATGGACGCACCCACCAAGTCGATGGGCTGGCTGCTTTGGGGCAACCACTGGTCAAACAAAAAACGGTCGAGCGGCCCCAAAATCAAACCCTTGGGACCACCCGCCGCACCGGGAATCACCTCTATGTGATCGGGCTTTAGTCCGTTGGCGTGGAGGTGCGCCAGCGCCTTGGGACCGGCGTAAATGTGCAGGGCTTTCAATGCTCGGCCTGGGCGCTTATTTCTTCAAACCCTGCAACTTGGCAAAGGCCGAGGCCATGGCCGAACCTGCGTTGGTTGGGGTTGAGGCGTTGTGCCCATCCCCACTGCGTTGGCGTTGGTTGCGACCCGCATGCTCAAAGCGGTTGTCGGAACGTGGGGCCTGGGGACCGTCTTTTCGCTCGCTGGTAGCGTCGAGTTTCATGCTCAGGCTGATGCGTTTGCGCGCCACATCGACTTCCAGCACCCTGACCTGAACGATGTCACCCGTTTTGACCACCTCACGCGCGTCTGTGATGAATTTGTTGCTCAACTGGCTGACATGGATCAGGCCATCTTGGTGTACGCCCAAGTCCACAAATGCGCCAAACGCGGCCACATTGCTGACGGTGCCTTCGAGCACCATGCCCACCTTCAGGTCTTTGAGGTCTTCCACGCCGTCTTGCAGCTTGGCCACTTTGAAGTCAGGGCGTGGGTCGCGGCCAGGTTTTTCCAGCTCAGCCAAGATGTCCTTGACCGTGATGACCCCCACGGTGTCGTTGGCAAACAACTCAGGCTTCAAGGTTTTGAGCATGTCGGCGCGGCCCATCAACTCGGCCACAGGCTTGCCCGTGTGGCCCATGATGCGCTCAACCACCGGGTAGGTCTCGGGGTGCACGGCCGTCATGTCCAGTGGGTTGTCGCCACCGCGGATGCGCAAAAACCCAGCGCTTTGCTCAAAGGTTTTGGCACCCAAACCGCTGACTTTGAGCAGTTGTTGGCGGTTGGCAAAAGCGCCGTTGGCTTCGCGCCACCGCACCACCGCTTTGGCCGTGGTGTTGGACAAGCCAGAAACCCGAGTGAGCAGCGGCACGCTGGCGGTGTTGAGGTCCACGCCCACGGCGTTGACGCAGTCTTCCACCACGGTTTCCAAGCTGCGGGCCAGATCGGTTTGGTTCACATCGTGTTGGTACTGGCCCACGCCAATCGATTTGGGGTCGATCTTGACCAACTCGGCCAAGGGATCTTGCACGCGCCGGGCGATACTGGCCGCGCCGCGCAGGCTCACGTCCACATCGGGCAATTCGGCGCTGGCGTACTCGCTGGCGCTGTAGACCGATGCGCCGGCTTCGCTGACCACCACCTTGTCGATGGGCTTGGCCGCATCGTGCTTGGCCATGAGCTTGATGAGTTCTCCGGCCAGTTTGTCGGTTTCACGGCTGGCCGTGCCATTGCCAATGGCGATCAGGTTGACCCCATGCTTTTCGCACAGTTTGGCCAAGGCGTAGAGTGCGCCGTCCCAATCTTTGCGTGGCTCGTGGGGATAGACGGTGGCAGTCTCCACCAGCTTACCGGTGGCATCGACCACAGCCACCTTGACACCGGTGCGGATGCCCGGATCGAGCCCCATGACCACCCGTGGTCCCGCCGGGGCGGCCAACAACAGATCGCGCAAATTATCGGCAAATACCTTGATGGCCACTTTTTCGGATTGCTCGCGCAGACGTGAAAACAAGTCGCGTTCGATCGACAAGCTGAGCTTGACGCGCCAGGTCCAGGCCACGCATTTGCGCAACAAGTCGTCAGCGGCACGCCCGGCGTGGCTCCAACCCAACAGCACGGCGAGTTTGCCCTCGGCCAAGCTGGGTTGGCCGGGATCAGGCTCGATGGGTTGTACCAGTTTGGCATCAAGCATTTCCAGGCCACGGCCCCTGAACACCGCCAATGCACGGTGTGATGGCACGCGGTTGATGGGCTCGTCGTACTCAAAGTAGTCGCGAAACTTGGCCACATCCGGGTTTTGTTCGTCTTTGCCAGAAGCCAATTGGCTGCGCAACAGCCCCTCACGCCAGAGCCACTCGCGCATGGCTTGCACCAAATGGGGGTCTTCGGCCCAGCGTTCGCTGAGCAGGTCGCGCACCCCCTCGAGCACCGCAGCCACACTGGAAAAGTCCGCTCCCTCAGGCTCTCCCGCTGGGCGCACATGGGGCAGGGCTTGGACAGCAGGGTCCAGGCTGGGGTCGGCCCACAAGGCGTCGGCCAAGGGCTCTAGGCCAGCCTCGCGGGCCATTTGACCTTTGGTGCGGCGTTTGAGCTTGAAAGGCAGATACAAATCTTCCAAGGCTTGTTTGGTGCTGGCCAGTTCAATGTCAGCGTCCAATTCGGGGCTGAGCTTGCCTTGGTCGGCAATGGCTTTGCGGATCACTTGTCGGCGCTGGGCCAGCTCACGCAAATAGTCCAGTCGCAGGGCGAGTTCGCGCAGTTGGATGTCATCCAAACCGCCGGTGGCCTCTTTGCGGTACCGGGCAATGAAGGGCACGGTGGCCCCTTCATCGAGCAGCGCCACCGCAGCGCTGATTTGCTCTGGCCGGGCCTGAATGTCGGCGGCCAATTGGATCAGAATTTGTTTCATTGTCCCTGTCAAAATCGCAAAGCGGCGAAGTGTGCCACATCCATGGTGGCCAGCCCTTAGCCCTGCAAGGCATTCCGCAGTTGGGCTCCGATTTCAGGGCGCTCGGCGAATGGGTCTGGCGGGTTCTGAGCGGCCAAAATGGCTTCCACCCGCAAGCGCACATTGCCCAAGGCCTTCGGGTGGCTGTAAATATAAAAGCGATTGGCGGTCACGGCGTCAAACACCATTTGCGCCACATCTTCGGCACTGACTTTGCCACTGCCCACGGCTTTTTCGCTCATCGCCTGGCCAATGCGTTGGCTGGGGGTGAATTCCTCGGCGGGGAAATGGCCGGGGCGGTTGCGCTGGCTCAGGCTGATGCCCGTGGGCACGAAATAGGGGCACAACACACTGGCGCTGACTTGGGTGCTGACCAATTGCAAATCTTGGTACAAGGTTTCGGTCAGCGCCACCACTGCGTGCTTGCTGACGTTGTAAATGCCCATGTTGGGCGGGGTGAGCAAACCGGCCATGCTGGCGGTGTTGACAATGTGGCCGCGCCAGGTGGGGTCGGCCTTGGCCGCTTGCAGCATGTGGGGGGTGAACAAACGCACACCATGCACCACGCCCTTGAGGTTGACACCCAATACCCAATCCCAATCGGCTTCTGTGTTTTCCCAAATCAGGCCCCCGGCGCCCACCCCTGCGTTGTTGAACACCAAATGGGGGGCACCCCATTGCGCGGTCACGTCTTGGGCGAGTGCACGCATTTGGCCACCATCGGAGACATCGACGCGGCGCGCCATCACAGGGGTCCCCAGGGACTGCAGTTCGGCGCACACCGCATCGAGTGCGTCTTTTTGGACATCGACCAGCACCAATTTCATGCCCAGTCGCGCCCCCAAACGCGCGCAAGCCAAGCCGAAACCCGACCCAGCGCCTGTGAGCACGGCCGTCTTACCCGCAAAGTCGGTGATCATGCTTGTGCCTTGGTCAATATAAAGCCCAGGCGTGGGAAGTGCACATGCACCGTGCCCGCGCGGGGGTCGGTGCGGCGAATGGTGTAGCGGGTGCGGGTGGCCGCCACCAGTTGCCCGGCGCTGGGCTCGGTGCCAAACGCATCGGCGTGGATCACCACCTCGCTGCCCAAAGCGATGCCGTGCTCATCTTGAAAAACCTGGTCGGGTGCAGGCGCAGCGGGCTTGGCCGCATGCGCCAGTGCAATGGCCTGGGAAGCCGTCATGGGCGTTTGCGCGCCGTGACCGATGGCCAGCATGCGTTCAACCCACTTTTGCACATCGGGCGTGGCTTTCAAAATACCGGCCGCGATGGGCACCCGTTGGGTGGTGAACCACAAGGGATGCACCGCCGAAAAGTCGGCCAGGCAAGGTTGCTCGCCCAGCAAAAAGGATTGCCCCTCCAACATGTGGGACAAGCGACGCAAGTAGCTTTTGTACATGGCGCTGGCGTCTTGGTAGGGCATGCGCGGTGCCCCTGCCCGCATGGCGGTTCGGTCGGCCACGAAGGCTTGCACGTGCGCTGGGTCTTGGCTGGCAAAAAAGTGCTGCGCCGCTTGCGGATTGAAGTTGTAGGCCATGGCCACCGGGAACAACAAGCTGTCTGCCCACTGGGCCACGGTGCGCACCAAACCTTGTTGCCCCGCTGGGTACAGGCTCGGTGTGGGGGCCAAGTGCTCGAGCACATCGCAGATCAAGGCGGTGTCGCAGTAAATGTCTGAGCCAATTTGCAAGAAAGGCGTGCGCCGATGCCCGCCCGTCAATGCCACCACATCGGGTTTGGGCATCATGTTGGGGATGAACACACTGTGCCAGGCGAGTTTTTTGTGGCCCAGGATGAGGCGAATCTTTTCTGCAAACGGTGAGAACGGGTAATGGTGCAAGATCAGTTCAGCCATGGGACCACACTCCTGAAAGTTTGAGTTTATGTTTGCGCACAAAAACTGGCATGTGCGATTGCAAGCAGTGCTTCAAATCAATTTGACCAGCTGTTTGCCGAAATTTTTGCCTTTGAGCAAACCGAAAAATGCCTCGGGCGCGGACGCCAAGCCCAGGGCCACGGTCTCACGCGGGCGAAACCGACCGCTGCCAACCAAGGTGCCCAACTCTTTGAGTGCAGGGGCCCAGTCATCGGGGTGCTCGCTGACGATGAAGCCTTGCACTTTGAGGCGACTGACCAAAATCAAAGCTGGGTTGGTCATGGGGGTGGGGTTGCCGTTGTAGCCGGCGATCATGCCGCACACCGCAATACTGCCAAACGGGTTCATGCGCAGCATCACCGCGTCGAGCACCATGCCCCCTGCGTTTTCAAAATGGCCATCGATGCCGTTCGGGCAAACCTGTTTCAAAGCCTTGGACAAGGACAAGTAATCTGAATGCTGCTTGTAATCGATGCAAGCGTCAAACCCCAGCTCCTGGGTCACGTAGTCGCATTTGTCCTTGCCCCCTGCGATGCCCACCACCCGACAACCCCGTGCTTTGGCCAGGGCGCCAAAGGCGCTGCCCACCGCGCCGCTGGCGGCACTCACGGTCAAGGTTTGTCCGGCCTTGGGTTCGATGATGCGCACCAGGCCATGCCAAGCCGTTACACCTGGCATGCCCACCGCGCCAAGGTAGTGGCTGATGGGCACATGGGTGGTGTCGATCTTGCGAAGCATCCCCGGCACGTCGGCGTCAACCACACTGTATTCCTGCCAGCCACCCATGCCCACCACTTTGTCACCCACGGCAAATTTGCTGTGCTGGCTTTCCATGACTTCGCCCACGGTGCCACCAATCATCACACTGTGGAGGTCTTGCGGGGCGGCATAACTTTTGCCGTCATTCATTCGCCCACGCATATACGGGTCCAAGCTCATGTAATGGTGGCGCACCAACACTTCCCCTGGGGACAGGCTGGGTATGGGGCCGCTGACCCAGGCAAAGTTCTCGGCGCTGGCCTCGCCTTGGGGTCGTTGTACCAAATGCCATTGGTGGTTGGTCGTCATGGGTTTTCTCCTGTTTTTAATCGGTTGCAATGGGTGATTCGGCCTGGCCAGGTCGGTTGCGCTCAACATACCGAAACGTGGCTGTGGCGTGTGCGCAGCGCGCTTTTGCGCTGTCGTACACCGTGGCTTCGACAAAGGCCAGCCGTTGGGTGCGGTGCAACAGCCGGCCATGCGCCCACAAGTCGCCGCGCACGGCTTGCATGAAACTGGTTTTCATCTCAATGGTCAAAACCCCTTTGTCGGGATCGACACTGCGCGCTGCGCTGGCCATGGCCACGTCCAACACAGTCATCAAGGTGCCGCCGTGGATGACTGCAAAAGAGTTGTCATGCTCGGGTTTGTAGGGTAAAAAAAGGTCTGATTCGCCATTTTCAAAACGCTGGAGTTGCAATCCCAGCATGGCCACAAACGGAATGTGGATGCCAAACCCCCCGTCACTGGGGCTGATCGGTGGGGCCATGGCGTTCAGCCCCCCGTGATGATGCTGACACCGCCATCGACCGCCATCCATTGGCCGGTGATGTGCTTGCCTGCGTCAGAGGCCAACAACACGCACAGTCCTTTGAGGTCTTCGTCATCGCCCAACCGGTTCAGTGGGGCATGCGAGGCCAAGGTGTCACCGATTTTGGCCAAGGTGGCTGCGGTCAGTTTGCTGGGGAAAAAGCCCGGGCAAATGGCATTGACACGGATGTTGTAGGCACCCCACTCGGCAGCCAAAGCGCGGGTGAAATTGATCACCGCGCCCTTGGATGTGTTGTAGGCGATCATGTTCATGTCTTTGGGGTTGCCACCCAAGCCGGCGATGGACGCAATATTGATGATGCTGCCTTGGCGACGCCCAATCATGTCGTGTTTGCCAATGTACTGGCTGAGCAAAAAATAGCCGCGCACATTGAGGTTCATCACCTTGTCCCAGGCGTCCAAAGGGTGGTCTTCGGCCGGCGCACCCCAACTTGCCCCAGCGTTGTTGACCAAGATGTCGATGTGACCTAACTCTTTTATCGCCTGTTCACCCAGGCGGTGGATGTCGGCTTCTTTGGCGCAATCGGCGGCCACAGCGCTGGCTTGCAGACCGGCCGCTTTGAGCTCACTGACAGCCTCGTCCAAATCGGCTTGCTTGCGCGAAGTCACCATCAAACGGGCACCGGCCTCCCCCAATGCATGGGCCAATTGAAGCCCCAAGCCGCGGGACCCCCCCGTGACCAAGGCGGTTTTGCCATGCAAATCGAACAATTGGGTGACGGTACGGGTCATGAAAAGGCTCCGAGAGAAAAGATTTCAAGTTCAAAAAAGTGAGATGTCATTGTGCCGTGTGATCAAAAAGCAGCCTCAGGCATGTGCGCAAACGTGCTGTCGCATTGGTTCACCACGCCCAGCCAAGCGCCAATTTTGGGCAATTCGTAATGAAAGAAAAACTGGCAAGCGCGCCGCCTTCCTTCGTGCGCATCGCCTGGCCCTTGGCTGGCCAAGGCCACTTGCAACCACATCCAAGCGATCACGGTGTGGCCAAAGGCCTGCATATAAGGCACGGCATTGGCCAGCGCCACAGCCGGGTCACGCCCTGCCCATGCCGCTTGTGTGGCCTCGTTGATTTGATGCACGGCTTGCTTTAAAGCTTGGGCATGTTGGCCAAGTTCTTCACCCATGTTTTGCGCTTGCCCAGCGCTGGCCAACATGTGTTGCGACAAGCATTTCAAGCCTCGTCCGTCCTCCAGCAGCACCTTGCGCCCAAGCAAATCCATGGCTTGGATGCCGTGGGTGCCTTCGTGGATCATGTTCAAGCGTTGGTCACGCCAATACTGCTCGACGGGAAAGTCGCGGGTGTAGCCATAGCCGCCGTGGATTTGGATCGCCAGGCTGTTGCCCTCCAAGCACCATTCGCTGGGCCAGCTTTTGACAATCGGGGTCAGCACCTCCAGCAGCCATTGGGCCTCGGATTGTTGGTCTGCGTCACCTGTGTGCAAGTCGTCCACCAAATGGGCGCAATACAAGCCCAATGCCAAGGCGCCTTCGCCATAGGCTTTTTGGGCCAGCAACATGCGCTTGATGTCGGCGTGCTCAATCAGGCGCACTGGGGGCTGCGATGGGTCTTTGCCCGCTGGGCCCACGGGTCTGCCTTGGGTGCGGTTTTGGGCGTAATCGAGCGATGCGTAGTAGCCCGCCAAGCCCAGCATGGTGGCGGCCAAACCCACACCAATGCGGGCCTCGTTCATCATGTGGAACATGCATTGCAAGCCTTTGCCAGGCTCGCCCACCAGGTAACCAATGGCGCCTGCACTGCCGCGCACCGGGTATTTGCCTTCGCCAAAATTGAGCAGGGTGTTGACCGTGCCGCGCCATCCCAGTTTGTGGTTCAAACCCGCCAAGGCCACGTCGTTGCGTTCGCCTGTGAGTTGGCCCTGGGTGTTCACCAATTTTTTGGGCACGATGAACAAAGATATGCCCTTGGTGCCGGGGATGGTTTTGCCATCGGCACCCGGAATTTTGGCCAGCACCAAATGGATGATGTTCTCGGTCAGTTCGTGGTCGCCGGTGGAAATCCACATCTTGTGGCCCTTGAGCCGATAGCGCGGCCCCAAAGGGTCTTGGGCGTGGTCGTCGCCATCGGGCGTGGCACGGGTGGCCACATCCGACAATGAAGAGCCTGCTTGCGGCTCGCTCAGGCACATGGTGCCTGCAAAACGGCCGTTGAATTCATTGAGCGCAAACACCTTCTTTTGCGTGTCCGTGCCATGCGCCATCAGCAAATTGGCGTTGCCCACTGTGAGCATGCTCACGCCAATGCTCACCGACGCGCAGGCAAAAAAAGCATTGGCGGCGGCTTCCACCGTGTAGGGCAGTTGCATGCCGCCGATGTCAAAGTCTTGTGCGGCGCTCAGCATGCCACTGGCCGCATACGCATCCAGCGCCTCTTGGGTACAGGCGGGAAGAATGACTTTTTCGCCATCAAACGCCGGTTCTTGCACGTCCACGGTGCGGTTGAACGGGGCATATTTGTCACGCGCGATGCGCTCACAGGTATCGAGCACCGCGTCAAAGGTATCGCGGCTGTGGTCTGAAAAACGGCTTCTTGCGCTCAAGCGATGAACCACAAGCCAGTCGTACAGCAAAAAGTCAATGGTGTCTCTGAGGGCCATGGCCTGACTTTAAAAGATAAAACCCGCCACGCTGGGCGGGTTTGAGGGGGTCGTTGTCCGATGGGTGACTTAAAGCACCTCGAAGATGCCGGCCGCACCCATGCCGCCACCAATGCACATGGTGACGCACACGCGTTTGGCACCACGGCGCTTGCCCTCAATGAGTGCGTGGCCAGTCAGGCGTTGGCCGCTGACACCATAAGGGTGACCCACGGCAATGGCGCCGCCATTCACATTGAGCAACTCGGGGGGAATGCCCAATTTGTCACGGCAGTACAGCACTTGAACGGCAAAGGCCTCGTTGAGTTCCCACAGGTCGATGTCTTGAATGCTCAGGCCCAGGCGCTTCAACACTTTGGGAATGGCATACACAGGTCCGATGCCCATTTCATCGGGTTCGCAACCTGCCACGGCGAAGCCCAAAAATCGGCCCAGGGGTTTCAGGTTGTGTTGGGTGGCATAGGCTTCGCTGGTGATCACGCAAGCCCCAGCGCCATCGGAGAACTGGCTGGCATTGCCCGCGGCGACAACCCCGCCCGGCATGGCGGGTTTGATGCTGGAGATGCCCTCGGCAGTGGTGCCCTCGCGCAGACCTTCGTCCACACTGACGGTGACTTGTTTGGTCATCATGCCCATGACCTTGTCCACCACACCCGCTTGCACGGTGATGGCCGCAATCTCATCGTTGAACTTGCCAGCCGCTTGCGCGGCACAGGCTTTTTGCTGGCTGGCCGCACCGTACGCGTCCATCACGTCACGGCCGATGTTGTAGCGCTTGGCCACCTGTTCGGCGGTTTGCAACATGTTCCAGTAGATCTCGGGCTTTTTCTTGTTCAGTGCAGGGTCCATCAGCATGTGCTGGTTCATTTCCTGTTGCACACAGGAAATGCTCTCCACGCCACCCGCCACATACACATCGCCCTCACCGGCCATGATGCGTTGCGAAGCCAGTGCGATGGTTTGCAAACCCGAAGAACAAAACCGGTTGATGGTCAAGCCACTCACGGTGACTGGGCAGTCGGCCATGAGGGCGATTTGTCGGGCGATGTTGGCACCCGTGGCACCCTCGGGGTTGGCGCAACCCATGATGACGTCTTCGACGGCAGAGGCCTCAATGCCAGCACGTGCAATGGCGTGTTTGACGGCGTGACCACCCAAGGTGGCACCGTGGGTCATGTTGAATGCGCCTCTCCAGCTTTTGGCCAAGGGCGTGCGAGCAGTTGAAACAATGACAGCGTTGGTCATGATGGTTCCTTAATTGAATGTTTTGCCGTCGGCCGCCAGACGGGCCAATAAGGGTGCGGGTTGCCAAAATTGCGCGTCGTCATGGGGATTGAGTGCAAAACGTTTCATTGCTTGCACCACATTGAACAAGCCCAATTGGTCCGCATAGTTCATGGGACCGCCCCGGTAAATGGGGAAGCCGTAGCCCGTGATGTAGACCATGTCGATGTCGCTGGCCCGCGCGGCAATGCCCTCTTCCAAGATATAAGCCGCTTCATTGACCAGCGAGAACACCAAACGCTGCACAATTTCTTCGTCGCTGATTTTGCGCGGCGTGATGCCCATGGCAGTGCGGTGCTGAGCGATCATGTCTTCCACGTCTTTGTTGGGGATGGCGTCGCGCTTGCCCGCCACATAGTCGTACCAGCCCTTGCCCACTTTTTGGCCAAAACGACCTTGCTCGCACAGCAAGTCGGCGGTTTTGCTGTACTTCATGTCGGGCTTTTCTTGGTAGCGGCGTTTGCGAATGGCCCAACCAATGTCGTTGCCCGCCAAGTCGCCCATGCGAAATGGTCCCATGGCAAATCCAAATTTTTCCACCGCCTTGTCCACTTGCTGGGGTGTGCAACCTTCTTCAATCAAAAAACCGGCTTGGCGGCTGTACTGCTCGATCATTCGGTTGCCGATGAAGCCGTCGCACACGCCTGACACCACCGCGGTTTTCTTGATCTTTTTGGCCACACCCATCACCGTGGCCATCACGTCCTTGCCCGTCTTGGCGCCCCGCACCACCTCGAGCAGTTTCATCACATTGGCCGGGCTGAAAAAGTGCAAGCCGACCACGTCTTGTGGCCGTTGCGTGAAGCCGGCAATGGCATTGACATCCAGTGTGGAGGTGTTGGACGCCAAAATCGCACCGGGTTTCATCACCGAATCGAGCTTTTTGAACACCGTTTCTTTGACGCCCATTTCTTCGAACACCGCCTCTATGACCAGGTCGGCGTCACGGATCTCGTCGTAACTCAAGGTGGTGCTGAGCAAACCCATGCGTTGCTTGAGTTTGTCTTCTTTGAGCTTGCCTTTTTTGACTTGGGCTTGGTAGTTCTTTTCGATGATGGCAAGCCCACGGTCCAGGGCATCTTGCTTCATTTCCAACATCTTGACGGGAATGCCCGCGTTCAAAAAATTCATGCTGATGCCGCCACCCATGGTGCCCGCACCAATGACCGCCACCGACTTGATCTCGCGCACGGGGGTGGTGGATGGCACGTCTTCGATTTTGGATGCCGCACGTTGGGCCACAAACAAATGGCGCAGTGCACGGCACTCGGGGGTCCACATCAAATTGGTGAAGATCTCGCGCTCAGCACGCATGCCTTCATCAAACTTCATGGTGGTGGCGTTTTGCACTGCTTCTATGCATTTGAGCGGTGCTGGGTACTTGCCCTTGGTCATGCCATTGACCATATTGGTGCTGAACTTGAAAAATGCTTGGGCGTTGGGGTGTTTGCAAGGCAGGTCGCGCACCCGCGGCAAGGCCATGCCTGGCACATGGTTTTGCAACACCTCATGGGCAAAATCGGCGGCCTCTTGGGCCAGGCTTTGGGGGGAGCTGGCCATTTGATCAAACAGTTTTTGACCCGGCAGCATGGCCAACATCTCGCTTTTGATGGCCTCGCCGCTGACGATCATGTTCAATGCCGCCTCCACGCCCAGCACACGCGGCAAGCGCTGCGTGCCACCCGCGCCAGGAATCAAGCCCAGTTTGACCTCTGGCAAAGCCACATCACAGCCGGGGGCAGCGATGCGGTAGTGGCAGCCCAGGGCCAACTCCAGTCCACCGCCCATGGCCACGGTGTGGACCGCTGCAATCACTGGCTTGCTGGCATTTTCCAGTGCCACGATCACACTCAATAAGTTGGGTTCTTGGATGGCCTTGGGTGAGCCAAACTCTTTGATGTCTGCGCCACCTGAAAAAGCCTTGCCTGCCCCGGTCAAAACGATGGCCTTGACTTGGTCATCGGCCAAGGCCTTTTCAAGGCCTGCCACGATGGCCAGCCGCGTGCTCAAACCCAGGCCATTGATGGGCGGGTTGTTCATGGTGATCACAGCCAAGTCACCTTGGACGGTGTAGTCAGCGCTCATGGAATCTTCCTTTGATAAAGTTCTCCGCCCAAAGCGGTGGTGTCAGGTCAAGGATACCAAAAAAGAACGACCGTTCTTTTTTGTCGAAAGTCTGTGAATCGGCCATCACACTTCGAGCCATTCTCGGCGCACATCGGGTTGTTCGGCGAAGGCTGAAGGCGAGCCATCAAAGACCACCTCGCCGTGGCCCATGACCAAGACGCGGTCCGAAATGTCCAAGGCAATGGTGAGTTTTTGTTCGATCAACAAAATGGCAATGCGCTGGCTTTGAAGTGTTTTCAAAAAACCAGCCACCTGGTCAACGATCAATGGGGCCAGGCCCTCCGTGGGTTCATCGATCAGGATCAAATCCGGTTCGCCCATCAAGGTTCGGCAAAGGGTCAGCATTTGTTGCTCGCCCCCAGACAAGACGCCTGCGGGCACATGCTGGCGTTCGCGCAATCTTGGAAACAATTGGTACATGTCCTCGAACGACCATTTGCCGCTTGCGCCCGGGCGTTTCTGACCCAGCATCAGGTTTTGATGCACCGTCAAGCGCGGAAAAATATCGCGGTTTTCGGGCACATAACCCAAGCCCAGGCGGGCGATTTCATGGGGAGGCTTGCCCAGCAAAGTCTGGCCGCGCCAGCGCAACACACCACTGGCCTGCACCAAACCCATGATCGCCTTGGCCGTGGTGCTGCGCCCTGAACCGTTGCGCCCGAGCAAACAGACAATTTCACCCTCCCCAACGGTGAAATTCACACCGTGCAAGACATGGCTTTTGCCGTAGTGCGCGTGCAAGCCAAGGACCTCAAGCATGGTGGGTTGCCCCGGATATGTGTCCACCCAAATATGCGGCTTGAACCTGTGGGTTTTCGCGCACTTTGGTCGGCGTGTCATAAGCCATCACCTGACCGTGCACCAACACAGCGATTTTGTCGGCCAGCTCAAACACCACGCCCATGTCATGTTCAACCATGAGCAAGGTTTTGCCATGGGTCACCTGTCGGATCAGGTCAATAAAGTGGCGTGTTTCGCTGCGGCTCATGCCCGCAGTGGGCTCATCGAGCAGCAACACCCCAGAGTTGCTGCCCAGTGTGACGCCCAATTCCAAAGCACGTTGTTCCGCATAGGTCAGGTTCATGGCCATGCTGTGGCGTTTGTGGCCCAAGCCCAGTTGGTCGAGCAAGGATTCCGTGCGCTCGTTGGCGTCTTTCATGCCCGATAAAAGCTTCCAGCAACTGTAGCCGTGGCCCAAGGACCACAGCACGCTGCAACGCAGGTTTTCATACACCGACATGCCCGCAAACAAATTGGTGATTTGAAAGCTGCGCGCCAAACCCATGCGGTGGATGGCGTGCGCAGGCAAGCCATCAATGCGCTGGCCATGCAATTCGATGCGCCCTTGTTGGGGTTGCAACTTGCCGCTGATGAGGTGAAACAAAGTGGATTTGCCAGCGCCATTGGGGCCGATGATGGCCACCCGTTCGCTGGTTTGCACCTCCAAATCAACCCCTTGGATGACTGCCGTGTTGCCAAAGCGCTTGTGCACGCCACGCAGGCTCAAGGCGGCTGTCATGTCTTGCCCTGTCGTTGAAGCGGCTCGATTTCAGCCAAAGCTTGTTGCCAGCGCCGTTTAAAAAAGGCCAAGCAGGCCAGACCTGAGAACAAAGCCAATGCAGCCGCCAACCAAGGCAAGGCCTGTTCGGTGTCCCATGGCATGCCCAGCCAGCGCATCGGCTGACCGGTCGTGGTTTGCAGTTGTTGGTGATAAAAAAATTCGATGGCACTGGTCGCCCCCAAGCAGGCCAATACAGCACTGGCCAGCATTGCCCCATACCAACCCCACAAACGAGCACAGGCATGAGCGGACATCCAGCGCAGGTGCCACACGCCAATGCTGGCCAGACCACCGGGCGCATACATCACCATGCCGACAAACAGCAAGCCCAGGTACAACAGCCAAGCGGCAGACCATTCGGACAACAAAACGCCAGACACCACCATGCCCACCGCACCGATGATGGGGCCAACAAAAAAACCAGATCCCCCCAAAAATGTGAACAACAAATAGGCCCCAGATCGGGCCGCGCCCACCACCTCTGCGGTGACAATTTCAAAGTGCACCACGGCCATGCCACCAGAGACACCGGCAAAAAAACCAGCGATGATGAATGCCAAGTAACGCACACGCTGGGGCTGGTAGCCAATGAAAGACAAGCGTTCGGCGTTGTCACGCACGGCGTTGAGCAAACGGCCCAGAGGCGTTTGGGTGAAGGCGTACATCAAGCCCACACACACCCAGGTGTAGGCCCCTATCAAAAAATAAACCTGGGTTTGCGACTTGAAATCCACGCCCCACACTGGCATGCCCTGAACGCGGTTGCCAGACAATCCAGCCTCGCCACCAAAAAAATCCGAAAACATCAGGGACATGGCAAACACCAATTCGGCCAAGCCCAGGGTGATCATGGCCAAAGTGGTGCCCGATTTGCGGGTCGTCACAAACCCCAAAACCACTGCAAAGCCCATACCGCAAATGCCCCCCACCAAAGGGATCAGGCTGATGGGCACCGGCCACCCGCCAGCGCCCGACCATTGCAGCACGTGCATGGCCATGTAAGCCCCAAGCCCCGTATAGACAGCATGGCCAAAGCTGAGCATGCCCCCTTGGCCAAGCAAGATGTTGAAGGACAGACAAGCCACCATGGCAATGCCCATTTGGGTCAACACGGCTTGCGAAAAAGGGCTGCCAAAGAACCAAGGTGCAACTGCGATCAAAGCCGCAAAAAACACCATCCATCGACCCGCATGGTTGGGTTGGGCTCGCGCAGAGTGCCCAGTGGTGGGGCGGTTCATGGCTCAGTCCTCACGGGTGCCCATCAAGCCCTTGGGCCGGATCATCAACATCAACACCAAAAACAGGTAAGGCAAGATGGGGGCCGCCTGAGACAAGGTCAAATTCATCCACGACCCAGAGGCCATGCTGGCACTTTGGGGCAAGCCCAGCCTGAGCCACAGGTCAGTCAGGGACAGGTCAACGGCAACCGCCAAGGTTTGGACCGTTCCGATCAACACCGAGGCCCAAAACGCACCTGCCAAGGAACCCAAGCCACCCATGACAATGACCACAAAGGTCACCGATCCGACCGTGGCGGCCATGGATGGTTCGGTCACAAAGGTGCTGCCCCCAATCACCCCGGCCAAAGCGGCCAAGCCCGTGCCCACGCCAAACACCACCATGAACACCCGCGGTACGTTGTGCCCCAAGGTTTGCACCGCTTGCGGATGGGTCAATGCGGCTTGGATGACCAAGCCCACGCGGGTGCGGGTGATCAGCGCCCACAAGCACAGCACCATGGCCACGGCCACGCCCATCATGAAAGCACGGGTGGCGGGGAATGGCGAGCACACCACCGCACCTTGGCAGAAGGCCTCGGGGGCCGCACCCCACAGCCATTGAATGGTGCTGGCCCCACTGCCACCGACCAGGGTGAAAGCCGGGCCTTGCAACCAAGCAGGGGGCGCAAATGCCACGGCTGAGCGGCCCCACAGCAGTTGTACCACTTCCAACACCACATAGGCCAGGCCAAAGGTGATGAGCAACTCTGGCACATGGCCATGGGCGTGAACGCGGCGCAACAGGTATTTTTCAAATGCCGCGCCCAGCAAACCCACGACCAAGGGGGCCAACACCAAGGCAGGCAAAAATCCCCACAGCTGGTTCAGGCTGTAACCCAGATATGCCCCCAGCATGTAAAAACTGGCGTGGGCGAAATTGAGCACCCCCATCATGCTGAAGATCAAGGTCAGCCCGGCGCTGAGCATGAACAGCAACAAGCCATAGCTCACCCCATTGAGCAAAGAAATCAGAAAAAACTCCATGGCTAAAAACCAAAACCTGCGGTGAGGTGATCCATCACCCGTTCAAGGCAAAGGGGCATTGCGTTGTGTCAGGGGGTTTTCATCTGGCAACTGGTGGGGGTGCTGGAGATGTATGGCTCGAAGGTTTTGACCGGCACCAAGGTCATGCCGGTGTTCTCCGGGTTGTAAGGGTATTTTGGATCGGCCTTTTGCCAAACCGACATGAACAGGGTTTGCTGCAACTGGTGGTCGAGTTTGCGCATTTCTACTTCGCCGTTGAAGCTTTTGATTTTCAAGCCGTGCATCGCTGCTGCGACCTTGACCGGATCGGTCGACTGGGCCTTGGCCATGGCAGCGCTCAGGTAATTGAATATATGGATGGCCGACCCGGTGTAGAAATCGTCCTTGTATTTGGTTTGAAACTCTTTCATCCATTGGGCCATTTGGCCGCCCATGTTGTAGTGGTTATAGGCAATTTGGTACACCCGGCCCTCGCCACCTTTGCCCAAGGCCGTGGGGGTGCCGGTCACGCCTGTGTAGTAGGTGAAAAACTTGCCATTGAAGCCCCCTTCGTTGGCGGCCTTGATCAACAAGGCCAGGTCAGAGCCCCAATTGCCGGTGATCACCGTGTCGGCCCCAGAGGCCTTGATCTTGGCAATGTATGGGGCGAAATCACGCACCTGGGCCAAGGGGTGGAGGTCTTCGCCCACAAATTGGATGTCTGGGCGTTTGCGGGCTATGGTTTCTTTGGCGTACTTGGCCACTTGGTGACCATGGGAGTAATTTTGGTTGAGCAAGTAGATTTTTTTGATCTCTGGCAGGTCTTTCATGAAACTGCTCATGGCCTCCATCTTCATGGAGGTGTCGGCGTCAAAACGAAAATGCCAGTAACTGCATTTGCTGTTGGTGAAGTCGGGGTCTACTGCCGAGTGGTTGAGGTACACCACCTCCTTGCCGGGGTTGCGTTCGTTGTGCTTGTTGATGGCGTCGATCAAAGCGCCGGCCACGGACGATCCGTTGCCTGGGGTGATGTAGCGCACGCCCTGGTCCATGGCCGCTTTGAGGGCATTGAGGCTCTCTGCAGGGCTTAATTTGTTGTCTATGCCAATGACTTCAAATTTGACGCCCGCTGGGTTGTTTTGGCTGAACTTGTCGGCAAAAAATTGAAAGCTCTTGAGCTGATTGGAACCGACCGGTGCCATCAAGCCCGACAAGGGGTCAATCCATGCCACTTTGACGGTTTCGCCTTTTTGCGCATGGGCAAGACCGGCCACCCACATCACCCCCAAGCACATGGCCCAACGCATATGGATCGACATGAAAATCTCCTGTAACGGTTTAATCACAATGAATTACTATTTTCCGTGATGAATGCCACCCTTTGCACCGGGGTAAGCCCTGAGCAACGCAGTTCAGCCATCAGTCCAACGAGGGCAAGCGATAGTCTTTCAACTGTTCACGCAAATGGGTTTTGAGCATTTTGCCGGTGGCCCCCAAAGGGATGGCTTGGACAAACACCACATCGTCAGGAATTTGCCATTTCGCTGTTTTGCCTTGGTAAAAAGCCAGCAAGGTGGCCGCGTCCAGTTGGCTGTCAGGTTTTTTGACCACCACCACGATGGGGCGCTCGTCCCACTTGGGGTGGGCCACACCGATGCAAGCGGCCATTTGCACACTGGGGTGCGCCATGGCGATGTTTTCAATGTCGATGGAGCTGATCCATTCGCCACCTGACTTGATGACGTCTTTGCTGCGGTCGGTGATTTGCATGAAGCCATCGGGGTCGATGGAGGCCACGTCACCAGTCGGGAACCATCCATTGACCAAGGGACTGGGGCCTTCTTGGCGGTAGTACTCGGCCAAGACCCAGGGCCCTTTGACCAGCAAGTCGCCAGTGGCCTGGCCATCCCAGGGCAACTCTTGTCCGTCTGGGTCGATGATCTTCATGTCGATGCCATAAATGCATCGGCCTTGTTTGAGGCGAATCTGCGTTTGGATCTCGGGGTCAAGGCTCAGGTGCTTGTTTTTCAAAGTGCACACCGTGCCCAAGGGGCTCATTTCGGTCATGCCCCATGCGTGCAAAACCTCGACCCCATAGTCATTCTTGAAGGCGTGGATCATGGCTGGCGGACAGGCGGAGCCGCCGATCACGGTGCGCTGCAAGGTGCTGAACCGCAAACCTTTGGGGGCCATGTGGCTGAGCATCATTTGCCACACGGTAGGGACACCGGCGGCAAAGGTCACGCCCTCGGTTTCAATCAGACCATAGACGGATGCGCCATCCAAGGCCGGTCCAGGAAAAACCAATTTGGCCCCCACCATGGCGGCACTGTAGGGAATGCCCCAGGCATTGACGTGGAACATGGGCACCACGGGCAAGATGCTGTCGCGCGCTGACATGCACATCACATCGGGCAAGGCGGCTGCATAGGCGTGCAAGATGGTCGAGCGGTGGCTGTACAGCGCGGCTTTGGGGTTGCCGGTGGTGCCACTGGTGTAACACATGCTGGAAGCGGAGTTTTCATCAAATACAGGCCATGCATAGGTGCTGCCATGGGGTGTCAGCCACGACTCGTAGCTGCTCAAACCTGGGATGCTGGTTTGCGCGGGCAAATGCGCATCGTCACACAGCGCTATCCAGTGCTTGACGGTGCTGCACTGGGCGTGAATTTTTTCGATGATGGGCAAAAAAGTCATGTCAAAGCACAGCACCTGGTCGTGTGCGTGGTTGGCAATCCAGGTAATTTGATCCGGGTGCAGCCGTGGGTTGATGGTGTGCAACACGCGCCCTGTGCCGCTGACCCCAAAATACAGTTCCAAGTGACGATAGCCGTTCCACGCCAAGGTGGCCACGCGGTCCCCAAAAGCCAGGCCCATGCCGTCCAAGGCCTGGGCCACCTGGCGCGAGCGTTGGGCAATGCCAGCCCAGTTGGTTCGGTGGACATCCCCTTCGACCCGGCGCGACACCACTTCCACGTCTCCGTGGTGCTTTTCGGCAAATTGGATCAAGGAAGAAATGGCCAAACCCTGACCTTGCATCAATCCCAACATGGCGTATCCCCTGCGTATGAGTCTCGAAAGACATGTATTTTGCATGGATTCAAAAGCGACAAAGGCCTCAAGCGACGGGTTGATGACGCACCCTACTTCCAGGATGCCCCGCCAATCACAGGTCTTTTTTCAAACACCGACAATCCAGCACATGCCCGATATGACCAGCGAAGTCGCCACCAAGCCCGTTGACGCCCAAGAACACCCCCTGCCCTGGGCCAGTGGCTTGCAGGCTTTGGGCGCGCCCTATTTCACACCGACCCTGCCCACACCCATGGGCCCAGCCCATTGGGTTTCACAAAACCGAGCTTTGGGGCGGGAGCTGGGTTTGCCAGACAGCTTTTGGGACGACCCCATGAGTTTGCAGGCCATGAGCGGCAACGCTGTTTGGCCCGGCTCAAAGCCAGTGGCCAGTGTCTACAGCGGCCACCAATTTGGGGTTTGGGCCGGGCAGTTGGGTGACGGGCGGGCTTTATCCTTGGGTGAACTGGAGACCCCCATGGGCCGCCAGGATTGGCAACTCAAAGGGGCTGGGCCCACCCCCTACTCGCGGCGTGGTGACGGGCGCGCGGTGTTGCGCTCGAGCATCCGCGAATACCTTTGCAGCGAGGCCATGCACGGATTGGGCATCCCCACCACCCGGGCGCTGGCCTTGTGTGCCTCCCATTTGCCGGTTTGGCGCGAAACAGCAGAAACAGCTGCCGTGGTCACACGCGTGGCCCCAAGTTTCATCCGATTTGGGCACTTTGAGCACTTTGCCGCAACGGGGGACACCGGTGGATTGAAAGGCCTGTTGCAATCTGTGATCGATCAGTTCTTTCCCGACATCGCCCGACAACATATGCCCATAGAACAAGCCACACTGGCTTGGCTCCAAACCGTGACCCAGCGCACCGCCGAGTTGATGGCCCAATGGCAAGCCGTTGGGTTTTGCCACGGGGTGATGAACACCGACAACATGAGCGTTTTGGGTCTCACTTTGGACTATGGCCCGTTTCAGTTTTTGGACGCTTACGACCCCGACCACATTTGCAACCACTCTGACCACCAAGGCCGCTACGCCTACCAGCGTCAACCCCAGGTGGCCTTTTGGAACCTGTTTTGCTTGGGGCAAGCGGTGGCCACTTTGGTGGGCGAGACAGAGCCTGTGCTGGAAGCGCTCAACACCTATAAGTCGGCATTGCCAAACGCATTGCTGACCCGTTGGCGGCAAAAGCTGGGTTTGACCATGGCCGAAGGCGCAGACGCAGAACTGGTCGAATCGGTGCTGGATTTGCTCAGCACGGGGGCGGTGGACTTCAGCATTTTTTGGCGCCGCTTGAGCCATGCCGTGGCCCAATCTGCACGACCTGCCCAGGCAGAACATGCCTGGACACCGGTGCGCGATTTGTTTTTGGACACCCGAGCCTGGCTGGACTGGGAAAACCGGTACACCCAACGACTGGGCGGGCAAGACCGCGCCCAAACCGGTGTGGCCATGCTGCAAGTCAACCCCAAATACGTTTTGCGCAACCACTTGGGTGAGACCGTGATTCAACGTGCTCAAACCGGCGACTTCAGTGAAGTAGATAATTTGCTGTCTTTGTTGCATCGTCCCTTTGATGAACACCCCGAATCGGCACAGCTTGCCGGTTTTCCGCCCGACTGGGCATCTTCTATTGCCATCAGCTGCTCCTCATGAAAATTCAAAAAACCGACGCTCAGTGGAAAGAATGGCTGGCCCAAAAAGGGGCCGAACCCTTGGCCTTCGCTGTGACGCGCCAAGCCGCCACTGAGCGGCCCTTCACGGGCAAATACGAAACCCATTGGGAGAGCGGACGCTACCAATGCATGTGCTGTGGCCAAACCTTGTTTGCCTCGCAAACCAAATTTGACGCCGGTTGCGGTTGGCCCAGCTTTTACCAAGCCATTGATGAATCTGCCATTGACGAGCACGCCGACCGCAGCATGGGCGTGTTGCGCACCGAAACCGTGTGCGCGCAATGTGGTGCCCATCTGGGCCATGTGTTTCCAGATGGCCCTCAACCCACCGGATTGCGCTATTGCATGAATTCGGCAGCCCTTGAATTTGTGCCCGCCGATCAGGATAAAAAATGAAGCTTTTGCTCGACTTTTTCCCCATCGTGCTGTTTTTCGGGGCTTTTAAGCTGTGGGGCATTTTTGTTGCCACCTCGGTGGCCATCGTTGCCACCTTGCTGCAGTTGGGTTGGATGCGCTACCGAACGGGACGCACCGAACCCATGCAGTGGCTCAGTTTGGGCGTGATTGTGGTGTTTGGCGGCGCTACGCTGGTGGCCCAAGACGAGACCTTTATCAAGTGGAAACCCACCGTGCTTTATTGGGCCATGGGAGGTGCTTTGCTGGTGGGGCAAGTGTTTTTCCGGCGCAACTGGCTGCAAAGCCTGATGAAAAGCCAAATGGCTTTGCCCGACCACGCTTGGCTTGTCATGTTGTGGAGTTGGAGCGGGTTTTTTGCCATCATGGGGGTGATCAACCTGTGGGTGGCTTACCACTTTGACACCGACACCTGGGTCAACTTCAAGTTGTTTGGTGGCATGGGTTTGATGCTGGTGTTTGTCCTCCTCCAGGCCATTTACCTGGGGCGCTTCATGGACAAGGGCGAAGAGGAGCAAACCACGCCGGACACGAAACCATGACCGCACAAGCCGCAGATTTGCAGCTTCGCTTAACAGAATGTCTGCATCCCTATAGCCTGCAAGTGATCGACGAAAGTGCCGACCATGCAGGCCACGCCGGGGCCAATGGCCTGGGGCATGGAACCCACTTTCGGGTGCGCATTGGCAGCGAGGTTTTCATTGGCCTGTCCAGGGTCAAGCGCCACCGCCTTGTGTATGATGCGCTGCAAGATTTCATCGATCAAGGCTTGCACGCCTTGGCCATCGAAATTGTCGACTCGCCCACCGCCTGAGCGGGTCTTCCCACAAACCTCCAAAAGAGAGCCTTTTTCCATGAAACAACCCTCCATCCGGTCTCTGGTGACCGCTTGTGCCCTGAGCACCTTGAGCATTGCTTTGTGGGCGCAAAACCTGGCCATCGTCAATGGCAAGGCCGTGCCCAAAGCCCGCGCCGACGTGTTGGCCGAACAGCTGGCCAAATCGGGCCGGCCGGTCACACCAGAACTCGAAGCGCAAATCAAAGAAGAGGTGATCAACCGCGAGATCTTCATGCAAGAAGCTGTGCGCCGTGGTTTGGACGCCTCTGACGACTACAAAAACCAGTTGGAGTTGGCCCGCCAATCCATCTTGATCCGTGAGTTGTTCAACGACCAGCAAAACAAAGACAAAATCACGGATGCCGACGTCAAGGCCGAATACGACAAATTCGTTGCCGCCAATGCGGGCAAGGAATACCGCGCGCGCCACATCTTGGTAGAAAAAGAAGACCAAGCCAAGGCCATCGTGGCCAGCTTGAAGAAAGGCGCCAAGTTTGAAGACCTGGCCAAAAAGCAATCCAAGGACCCTGGCTCAGGTGCCAATGGCGGCGATTTGGACTGGGCTGCCGCGGGCAACTACGTCAAAGAGTTCTCAGAAGCCATGGCCGCTTTGAAAAAGGGCCAGTTGACCGAAAAGCCTGTGCAAACCCAGTTTGGTTGGCATGTGATCCGTTTGGACGATGTGCGCGAAGCGCAATTGCCTAAATTTGATGAAGTCAAACCCCAAATTTCTCAGCAAATGCTGCAGCAAAAAATGGGTCAGTTCCAGCAAGATCTGCGCGCCAAAGCCAAGATCGAGTGATTTTTTTGACGGCACACTCACAATAAAAAAGGGGGCCAGGCCCCCTTTTTTCATGCGCGATCAGCCCACCCAACGTCGGGCGTTGTGCCAGATCTGCAGCCAGGGGCTGTGGCCGCTGGCATCTGCACCACACCAACTCATTTGAATGTTGCGAAACACCCGTTCAGGGTGCGGCATCATGGCGGTAAATCGACCGTCTGCGGTGGTGACCGCGGTCAAACCCCCCGGGCTGCCATTGGGGTTGAGGGGGTAAAGCTCGGTGCCCGTGCCTTGGCCATCGACAAAACGCATGGCCTGTTGCACCTGGGTCAAGTCGCCACGCAGGGCAAAGTTGGCATAGCCCTCGCCATGGGAGACCGCAATCGGAAGCCGCCAACCGGCCATGCCTTGGAAGAACAAGCTGGGCGAATCCAGCACCTCGACCTGGGACAAACGCGCTTCAAAGCGCTCGCTTTGGTTGGTGGTAAAGCGTGGCCAATGTTGCGCGCCGGGGATCAAATCCGCCAAGGCGGCCATCATTTGGCAGCCATTGCACACGCCCAGGCCAAAGCGGTCGGTGTTTTGCATGAACGCCTGAAATTGATCGGCCAACAGGGTATTGAAAGCGATGCTGCGCGCCCAGCCCACGCCCGCGCCCAAGGTGTCCCCGTAGCTGAACCCCCCACAAGCCACAAAACCAGCAAATGAAGACAAGCTGACGCGGCGTTGTTGCAGGTCTGTCATGTGGACATCGACGGCCTCAAAGCCCGCTGCATCAAAAGCGTAGGCCATTTCCAAATGGGAGTTGACGCCTTGTTCGCGCAAAACAGCCACTTTCGGCCGCGCCAGGTTCAGCATGGGCGCCTGGGTGTGCCCCGTGTCACGTGGCGGTACATGCCAGTGCAAAGCGCTGAGCTGGGGCATGCCAGCATGTTCTGCGTCGGCACAAGCGGGGTTGTCGCGCTCGCGGCAAATCTTCCAACTGACCGCGTCCCAGGTGAGCATCAGGTCGCCAATCTTGGCGCTGAAAATTTCTTTCGCGTCACGCCAAATGCTGAGTTCGCCTTTGCCGCGCGGCAAATCGGCCTGGTCAGGCCGGGTTTTGCCAATCACGTGGCTGTGCAGCGACAGGCCATGCGCACGCAAGATGCCCATGACGCGATCGCGCTCAGCGGTGCGAACCTGGATGACCGCGCCCAACTCTTCGTTGAACAAGGCCTGCAAACTGCGCTCGTGCCGACGCACCCCCACTTGCGAAGACCAGTTTTTGCTGTCCCCGTGGTCGGCGCGGCTGTCGACAATGCCGTCGCCTTCGGTGACCAGCAAATCGATGTTCAAAGCCACGCCCACTTGACCGGCAAAGGCCATCTCGGCCACGGTGGCCAACAAGCCGCCGTCGCTGCGGTCGTGGTAGGCCAACACCAGGGATTGGGTGCGCAAATCCTTCAAGGCAGCGGCCAGCGCCAATAAATCCTGTGCATGGTCCAAATCGGGGCATACCTCTCCAGACTGACCCAATACCTGGGAGAGCACACTGCCGGCCATGCGGCATTGCCCCCGACCCAAGTCGATCAGAATCAAGCTGGTGTCGGCCTCATCGGCATTCAATTGGGGGGTCCAGGTGCCGCGCACATCGTCAAGACTGACAAAGGCCGAAACGATCAAGCTCACGGGAGACACCACCTTGTGATCGTGCCCTTGATCGCGCCACTGCGTGCGCATGGACAAACTGTCTTTGCCCACGGGGATGGAAATGCCCAAGGCCGGGCACAGCGCCATGGCCACGGCTTGCACGGTTTGATAAAGGGCGGCGTCTTCGCCCAGCTCACCGCAAGCGGCCATCCAATTGGCCGAGAGTTTGACCTTGTCCATCTCAAACGGGGCGGCCATCAAGTTGGTCAAGGCCTCGGCCACGGCCATGCGACCTGCGGCCGGGGCGTTCAAACTGGCCAGGGGGGTGCGCTCACCCATGGACATGGCTTCGCCGGCAAACCCTTGGTAATCGGCCAAGGTGACCGCGCAATCGGCCACGGGCACCTGCCAAGGCCCCACCATTTGGTCGCGGTGGGTCAAGCCCGATACCGTGCGGTCGCCAATGGTGATCAAAAAACGCTTGGACGCCACGGTGGGGTGGCTGAGCACTTGCACGACCGCATCGGTCCATGCCAAGCCATCCAGCGGCAAGGGGCTGCCTTGCCAGTCATGGGTTTTCACGTCACGGTGCATCTTGGGTGGTTTACCCAACAAGACATTCAAAGGCATGTCCACTGGCGCTTGGCCACTGGCTTGGTGCAGGGTCAAATGGGCATCATCGGTGGCCACGCCCACCACCGCAAACGGACAGCGCTCGCGCGCGCACAAGCTGTCAAATTCATCCAAGGACGCCGGGGCCAGGGCCAACACATAGCGCTCTTGGCTTTCATTGCACCAAATTTCGCGCGGCGACAAGCCACTTTCTTCCAGCGGGATGTGGGACATGTCAAAGCGTGCACCACGACCTGCATCGTTGACCAGCTCGGGAAAAGCATTGGACAGACCACCGGCCCCGACATCGTGGATGGCCAAGATCGGATTGGCGCTGCCCAGCGCCCAGCATTGATTGATCACCTCTTGGGCACGGCGCTGTATTTCGGGGTTGCCGCGTTGTACCGAGTCAAAATCCAGGCTGGCGGCATTGGCTCCACTGGCCAAAGAGCTGGCCGCTCCACCGCCCAGGCCTATGCGCATGCCCGGCCCCCCCAATTGAATCAACAAGGTGCCTGCAGGGAAACGGATTTTTTCGGTTTGCAGCGCATCAATGACACCCAAACCACCGGCGATCATGATGGGTTTGTGGTAGCCACGCACCACACCAGCGACCACTTGTTCGTATTCGCGAAAGTAACCCAACAAATTGGGGCGCCCAAACTCATTGTTGAAAGCCGCCGCACCCAAGGGCCCCTCGGTCATGATTTGCAAAGCAGATGCCATGTGGGCAGGGCGGCCCACTTGACTGCCCCACAATTTGGAAACGGTAAAGCCAGTCAACGCCGCCTTGGGCCGCGAACCTCGTCCGGTGGCGCCTTCGTCGCGGATTTCGCCGCCTGCACCCGTCGAAGCACCCGGATAAGGCGAAATCGCGCTGGGGTGATTGTGGGTTTCCACCTTCATCAGCACATGGTGGGTGGCCTGGGTGGAGGCATAGCTGGACAAGCCCGGCTGGCTCAAAGCGCCCCAACGTTGCACCTGGTGGCCTGTCATCACCGATGCATTGTCGGAGTAGGCCACCACGGTGTGGCGGGGCTGAAGTGCATGGGTGTGGCGAATCATGCCAAACATGCTCAATGCTTGCGCTTGCCCATTGATGGTGAATTGGGCGTTGAAAATTTTGTGTCGGCAGTGCTCGCTGTTGGCCTGCGCAAACATCATCAATTCAACGTCAGTGGGATTGCGCCCGAGCTTGCCAAACGCTTGCACCAGGTAATCGATCTCATCTTCGGCCAGCGCCAAACCCAAAAGCTGATTGGCCAGCACCAACGCATTGCGCCCGCCTTGCTCAATATCGATGTGCTGCATGGCCTCGGCTTGCACAGGCACAAACAAGGCATGTGCTGGCACCAAACCAGACAACAGCGATTCGGTCATGCGGTCATGCAGGGGTTCGCCCAATTGTCGGATTTGATCGGCGTCGAGGGCTATCCCACCATCCAACACAAATTGGTATTGGGTCACCCGTTCAATGCGGTGCAAGGCAAATCCACAATTGCGCGCAATGTCCGTGGCTTTGGACGCCCAAGGCGATACGGTGCCCAAGCGGGGGCTGACCACCAAGTCGCTGGCATTGCCCTCGGCCCAGGCCATGGCCGGACCCAGCAGTTGGCTCAAGCCGCCCTTGGCAGTGGCGGACAAGGGCTCGTCACTGGCGACCAAATGGACATGGCGGGCCAACAAGCCTTGCACACCGGGATGGATGCTTTGAATGAGCGGTAGCAGATGGCGAATGCGAAAACCGCTCAGTGCGTTGTCGCCTGGAAATTCGGAAATATGCAGGGTCACACGGTGGCCTTGGTGGTCTGGCACCACACCGCTGACTGGGGTGCGGGCACGTTGAAGAATGAGGTCAATTTTACGTCACGGCAACCCACTGTCCGGGCTGAGATAATCACGCCCCATGAGCATCACCTACAAAGACACCGCAGGCATCGAAGGCATGCGCTTGGCCGGCCGCCTCGCCTCTGAAGTTTTGGACTTTCTGACCCCCCATGTGCAAGTGGGCGTGACCACAGGCGAAATCGACCAGTTGGCCCATGACTACATGACCCAGGTGCAGAAAACCATTCCGGCACCGCTGAACTATGCGCCATCGGGTTACAAGCCTTACCCCAAGTCAATTTGTACTTCCGTCAACCACCAAGTCTGCCATGGCATCCCCAGCGACAAAGCCTTAAAGCGTGGCGACATCATCAACATCGATATCACCGTGATCAAAGACGGTTGGCACGGCGACACCAGCCGCATGTTTGTGGTCGGTGAGGCCTCTATTGCCGCCAAGCGCTTGTGTCAATTGACCTATGACGCCATGTGGCACGGCATTGTCAAAGTCAAGCCTGGCGTGCGCCTGGGCGACATTGGTTTTGCGATCCAGCGTTTCGCTGAAGGCCATGGCTTTTCTGTGGTGCGTGAATTTTGCGGACACGGCATTGGACAAAAATTCCACGAAGACCCGCAGGTTTTGCACTATGGCAAGCCCGGTACTTTGGAAGAGCTTCAGCCCGGCATGACCTTCACCATCGAGCCCATGATCAATGCGGGGCGGCGCGACATCAAAGAGTTGGGCGATGGTTGGACCATTGTCACGCGCGACCACTCTCTGTCAGCCCAATGGGAGCACACCATTTTGGTCACCCCCACGGGCTATGAAGTATTGACCTTGTCAGAGGGCAGCCCCGCCCTGCCCGACTTTGTCGCCACCACCAGCTGCTGACCCTCCACCATGGTTTCCCATGACGCGCGACACCGGGTGGCCAAGAAGGCCTTGCTGGCGGACCTGACACAAGGCCCCATGAGCCTGCGTCGGGTAAGCCATTTCCTGCACGCGCTGTGCGCGCTCAACGATCAAACCTTGACCCAGTTGTTCATCCAATGTGGTTTGGCCGACACCATGTCCTTGGTCGCTGTAGGCGGCTATGGGCGTGGCGAGCTGTACCCCTACTCAGACGTGGACGTCTTGGTGCTGATCCCCGCCGAAGTGGCGCTGGAAAAGGACGATGCCTTGCGAGGCCAAGTCGAGCGTTTCATCAGCCAATGCTGGGACGCGGGCATGGAGGTGGGCTCGAGCGTGCGCACCATCGCCGAGTGTCTGCAAGAGTCGGCCAAGGACGTGACCGTACAAACCTCTTTGCTGGAAGCGCGCTGGGTGTGCGGCCAAGTGCGCTTGTTCGAGCAATTTCAACAGCATTTTGCGCAGGACATGGACGCGAAAGCGTTTTTTGTGGCCAAAACACTCGAGATGCGCCAACGCCACACCAAATATGAGAACACGCCCTATGCACTGGAGCCCAATTGCAAAGAGTCACCGGGTGGCTTGCGCGACCTGCACATTTTGAAATGGGTGGCCAAAGCCGCAGGCCTGGGTCACAGTTGGCCAGAGTTGGCGCACAGTGGATTGGTCACCGCTCACGAGGCACGCCAACTCACCCGCAACGAACAATGGTTGAGCTTGGTGCGAGTCTTGCTGCACCTGCAAGCCAACCGGCGCGAAGACCGTTTGGTATTTGACCTGCAAAGTGCTTTGGGTCTGCGCTTGGGTCTGGGCCAAAGCGGCGACGGAACGGTTCACGCCCGCCAAGCCAGTGAAGCCTTGATGAAGCGCTATTACTGGGCCGCCAAAGCCGTCACCCAGCTCAACCAAATTGTGGTGCTCAATTTAGAGGAGCAACTGATTCCTGGTGACCACACGCCACACCCCATCAACGAGCGGTTCGCCAACAAGTCAGGCATGCTCGATGTGCGCACCGATGGCCTGTACCTGCAGCAACCGCACGCCATCTTGGAGACGTTCTGGGTTTACCAAACCACCCCAGGGATCAAAGGCCTGTCTTCACGCACCTTGCGTGCGCTGTACAACGCCAGGCCGGTGATGGACGCCCAGTTTCGCCAAGACCAGGCCAACCACGCCATGTTTGTGCGCATATTGCAGTCGCCCTTGGGCATCACCCATGCCATGCGACTGATGAACCAAACCTCGGTGTTGGGTCGTTACCTTTGGACATTTCGCCGCATTGTGGGACAAATGCAGCACGACTTGTTTCATGTCTATACGGTTGACCAACATATTTTGATGGTGCTGCGCAATGTGCGGCGCTTTTTCATTGCCGAGCATGCCCACGAATACCCTTTTTGCTCTCAACTGGCCAGTGGCTGGGACAAGCCCTGGCTTTTGTATGTGGCGGCACTTTTTCACGACATTGCCAAAGGGCGCGGCAAAGACCATTCGGTGGAGGGGCGCAGTGAAGTTCGCCGTTTTTGCCGAACCCACCACATCGGCGCAGAAGACGCGGGCATGATTGAATTTTTGGTCAGCGAACACCTGACCATGAGCCATGTGGCGCAAAAAGAGGACCTCAACGACCCAGAGGTGATTGGCCATTTTGCGCAGCGTGTGGGCAGCGAACGCCGATTGACGGCGCTGTACCTGCTGACGGTGGCCGATATCAGAGGCACCAGCCCCAAGGTGTGGAACGCCTGGAAGGGCAAATTGCTCGAAGATCTGTACAAGTACACCGCCCGCGCCCTGGGTGGTCGAGCACCCGACCCCGACTCGGTGGTGGAGGCGCGCAAGCGTGAGGCGCTGGAAAACCTGGCCTTGCATGCCCTGCCCCACGAAGCGCACAAGACTTTGTGGGACTCCCTTGATGTGGGTTATTTCATGCGCCACGATGCCCAAGAGATTGCTTGGCACACGCGTCAACTGTCGCGTTGGTTGGCCCAAAACCCAGACCAAACACCGCCGCCCATGGTGCGTTGCCGCCCCTCGCCCACAGGCGAGGGCTTGCAAATTTTGGTGTTTGCGCCCGATGCCCCCGATTTATTCGCCCGCATTTGCGGTTATTTCGACCACCACAGCATCAGCGTCCAAGACGCGAAAATTTATACCGCCCCCAACGGCAGGGCCTTGGACACCTTTCAGGTCGTGACCCCGCACATGAGCGAGCATTACCGCGAATTGAGCACCATGGTCGAGCGAGATTTGGCCGATACCCTGGCCTTGGCGGGACCGCTTCCCGCGGCCAGCCATGGGCGTGTATCACGGCGGGTTAAAAATTTCCCGATTGCACCCCGGGTGAGTTTGCAGCCCGATGAAAAAGCGCAGCGCTGGCTGCTCAGTGTTTCGGCCAGTGACCGGGTGGGTTTGTTGTATGGCGTTGCCAGGGTATTGGCACGGCACCAAATTCATTTGCAACTGGCCAAAATCTCCACCCTGGGCGAGCGGGTGGAAGACACCTTTTTGATCGACGGCCCCTCGCTGCAACACAACCGCAGCCAAATTGACATCGAAACCGAACTGCTGCAAGCCCTCAGCGTATAGGTCTGCAATCAGTCGTCTTCCAAAGCGCTGATGCCAGGAAACAGCACATCGGTGTAGCCAAATCGGCTGAAGTCGCGCACCCGCATCGGGTACAGCTTGCCAATCAGGTGGTCGCATTCATGCTGCACCACGCGGGCGTGAAAGCCTTCTGCCACGCGGTCAATGACCAAGCCATGGGCATCCATGCCTTGATAGCGAATGCGCTGCCAACGCGGCACCACCGCTCGCAAACCCGGGACCGATAAGCAACCCTCCCAATCCTCGCTCTCTAGCGGATCCAAGGCGGTCAAAGTGGGGTTGATCAAGACCGTTACGGGGATGGGCGGGGCATCCGGGTAGCGGGGATTGACTTGACCGCTGCCAAATATCACCACCTGCAAGTCGACGCCGATTTGCGGTGCGGCCAGCCCGGCCCCGTGGGCATGGGCCATGGTCTCTTGCATGTCGCGCACCAAATCATGCAACTGTGGGGTATCAAACGCTGTCACCGCTTGGGCCACACGCAACAGCCTGGGGTCGCCCATTTTCAATATGTCGTGGATTGCCATGGTTTCTCCTGATCAAATTCAACGCGCCAGCCAAGCTGCACCGCGCACACCCGAGGCATCACCATGCTTGGCTTTGAGGACAGGCGTGCGAATGGGGCGGGTGAAGGTGTGTCGTTCCAGCAATGGGGGCATGGCGCTGTATATCTCGTCAATTTGGCTCAAGCCTCCGCCCAACACAATCGCATCTGGGTCCATGGTGTTGATGATTTGGGCCAAAGCTCGGGCCAAACGGTCCAAGTAACGCTGCCAACTGGCTTGGGCTTGGTGTTGGCCCGCGCGCATGGATGCCAAGATGTCGGGCGGCGTGCATGGCTGACCACTGTGTGCCAAATGGTCTGCCGCCAAGCCGGGGCCACACAGCCAGGTCTCCAAGCAAGCGTGCTGACCACACCAACAGTCTCGGCTGGGTTGGTCTTGGGCCCCAGACCAAGGCAAGGGGTTGTGACCCCACTCGCCAGCCAATCCATGCTGCCCACGCCAAGCCCGCCCCTGCAATGCCCACCCGCCGCCACACCCCGTGCCCAAAATCACCGCAAACACCACCCCCAGGCCCGCAGCAGCCCCATCGACGGCTTCGCTGACGGCCAGGCAGTTGGCATCGTTTTCCATGTGGACTGTGCACTGCAACAGGGCTTGTAAATCGGCTTGCATGGGTTTGCCATTGAGCACCACTGAATTGGCCCCACGCACCGTTTGTGTGGTTGGGTCCAGGCAACCCGGGATGGCCATGCCTATGGCCAAGGGGCGGGCCATGTGGTGGGTTTTGATGCACTGTTCCACCATCTCGGCCACGCGGGCGATGGTGGCACCATAGTCACCCACGGGCGTGGGTCGCCGGTATCGGTCTATCGCTTGCCCTTGCGTATCGAGCACAGCCACTTCGATCTTGGTTCCACCCAAATCAACGCCAATCAAGGGGCTCATGGGCGGGGTTCGAGCAACTGCAAGAGCGCTGCTTCATCCAATACGGGGATGCCCAGGCTTTGGGCCTTTTCCAATTTGCTGCCTGCTGCCTCGCCCGCCACCAAAGCAGTGGTTTTTTTGCTCACACTGCCAGCCACTTTGGCCCCCGCTTGCTCGAGCAACGCTTGCGCTTGTTCACGTGACAAGTTGGGCAAGGTGCCCGTGATCACATAGGTTTGCCCGGTCAAAGGCAAGTCCAAGCGCCCTTTTGGCGCGCTTTCTGACCAAGCGACGCCACAAGCACGCAATTGTTCAACGACTTCTCGGTTGTGGGCTTGGTCAAAAAAGGTCCGCAGGCTTTGTGCGACCACCGGGCCCACATCGGCCACTTGCAGGAGTTGATCCAAGCTGGCGTCCATGATGGCGTCCATCCCACCGAAATGGTGCGCCAAGGCTTTGGCGGTGGCCTCGCCCACGTGGCGAATGCCCAAACCGAATAAAAACTTGGGCAAGGTGGTTTGCTTGGACTTCTCCACACTGGCCAGCAAATTGTTGGCCGATTTTTCTGCCATCCGATCCAATGCTGCCAAATGGGAAAAGCCCAATTTGTATAGATCGGGCAGGGTTTTGACCAAACCGGCGTCGACCAGTTGATCAACTATTTTTTCACCCAGGTCTTCGACTTCCACCGCACGGCGATGTGCAAAATGCAAAATCGCTTGCTTTTGTTGGGCACTGCAAAAAAGACCGCCGCTGCACCGGTAGTCGGCTTCGCCCTCTTCGCGCACGGCCAAACTGTTGCATGCCGGGCAATGCGTTGGCATGGTGAACAAGCTGGATTCGTGCAGGCGTTTTTCGACGATGACGGAGACCACCTCGGGGATGACATCTCCGGCACGGCGCACCACCACGGTGTCACCCACCCGAACGTCTTTGCGGCGGGCTTCGTCTTCGTTGTGCAAGGTGGCATTGGTGACGGTCACACCGCCCACGAACACCGGTGCCAGCTTGGCCACTGGGGTCAGTTTGCCGGTGCGACCGACCTGCACATCGATGGCCAAGACCGTGGTGATTTCCTCATGGGCTGGGAATTTGTGCGCCACCGCCCATCGGGGCTCTCGGCTGACCATGCCCAACAAGGCTTGGCGTTCAATTTGGTTGACTTTGTAAACCACCCCATCGATGTCAAAGGGCAACTGGTCGCGAAGATCTGCAATGGCTTGGTGGTAAGCCACCAAGCCATCGGCCCCATGCACCGTTTTTGCTTGTGCAGAAACAGGAAAGCCCCATGATTTCAAACTGTGCAAGACCTGATCGTGGCTTACAAATTTATTCAAGCCATACAGCGTGGCCTCGATGGGAGACAAAATAACTTCTGGTGCTGGATGAAAGTGCAAGGCATAAGCGAAAAAACTCAAAGGGCGCTGAGCGGCCATCTGCGGGTCGAGCTGACGCACGGCACCTGCAGCTGCGTTGCGCGGGTTGACGAATGTTTTTTCATTTTTAGCCCCGGAAGCTATTTTTTGCCTTTGCCGTTCATTGAGAGCCTCAAAGTCATCGCGGCGCATGTAAATTTCACCACGCACCTCCAGGTCTGCTGGTGCAGTGGCGGGCAAACGCAAGGGTATTTGACCAATGGTTCGGATGTTGTGGGTGACATCTTCGCCCCAAGCGCCATCGCCCCGGGTCGCAGCCTGCACCAACACATGCCCGGTGTATCGCAAGCTGATGGCCAGGCCGTCAAATTTCAACTCGGCAACATACTCAAGTGAAGGGTCAGCATCACTGCATTGCAGTTGTTTGCGCACCCGCGCATCGAACAAACGCGCCCCTTGTTCGCTGATATCGGTTTCGGTTTGGATGCTCAGCATGGGCACCCGGTGCATGACGCTGGCAAAAGCGTCCACCGCCTTGCCACCTACACGCTGGGTGGGTGAATCTGGCGTGCACAAGGCTGGGTGCGCCTGCTCAAGGGCTTGGAGTTGGCGAAACAAGCGGTCGTATTCCACATCGGGAATGGTGGGCGCGTCGAGCACGTAATAAGAATGCCCGTGTTGGAGCAATTGCGCACGCAGTTGGGCGGCATGTGCAGCCACCGCGTTTGCCTTTGTGGGCGGTTCGGCTGGGGACTGATTCAAACCATCCATGGCAGGTTAACTCTCTGCAATGTCGGCCAAGGCATCAACTGAACAAGCGGCGGGCTTGGGGTGACCCGGCAGAGAGGTCGCGCGCGTCCAAGGTGTTGTAGAGCGTGCGCAAATCGGTGTCGATGGCCCGAATGGCAGCGTCTGACAAGGCTTGTCCGTGGTCATCGGTGATGGTGCCGTCCATGGCTTTGGCCAGTTCGCGCGCCGCATGGCACAGCCTGGCAAAAGGTTCTTCGGTGCGGACCACATGGGGCACATCCAAACTGAGGTTGATTTCTCGCACGGCCGATTGGGCTGGGTCTTCGGCCATGGCCGCTTGGGGGTCAAATGACAGGACCACGATGGGCGACGCACCCACCACGGGGGCAGGCAACACCATTCGCCCTGGAATCACACCGGGTATAAAGCCCAAGCGAGCCGCATTTTGTTGTACATAGCCGGGGCTCCACGCCGCGCGCGTGGCTCTCAAAGTGAAACTGAGTTGGGCATCGTGGGCACTGGCGAATTGATCCAACTCGCGCGCGCGGGCCACGGCTTCGAGCATGTCTGGGAATTCAACTTGCCCATTGGTGGCGTCGGCAAAAGTCTGCACCTTCATCACAAATTCGGAGTATTCAATTTCATTCAAGGCCCCCGTGCGGTTGGCCAATTGCATCCCCGCCTGAAAGGCGCTGTAGCGCTGGCCTAACCGCAAAGGCAACCACTCGCCGGTTTGAACATTGAGGCCTTCGATGGTGAAAAATTTGCTGCCCACCCGGGCCGTGGTGGGGGCCACAGCCAAAGCAGCGTCGCCCGATGTGGGGCTGTCGAGTTCAATGGGGGCAATCACGTCGATCAAAGCGTCCAGCGCGGGAGGCTTCTCCAGGGTGGGCAGTTCGGCGGGGCCATCGCTCCAAGGCCTTGTGTCTATTTCGATCGCTGACACCATGGGCTGTGTGCTCGCTTCTGACGGGCCCGACCTGTGCTCAAAAGGTGCTGCATCGGAGGATGGTTGGTGGACCTGGGCGAAGCCACTGGGTTCTTCCACCGGGCTGGGCATGGATGCCGATGACTGCATCGATGGGGTATCAAAGGAAGCCTCTCGCAGCAAGCTTTCAGCCGAGGGCATCGGTTCAAGCATGGGCTCTGCGGGGGGCAAGTCCTGGGCTTGTCTCGGTTTGTTTTTGCGTGTGGTCCAGGTGCTGTGTGCCACCACAGCGACGAGCACCACACCGCCGGCAATGGCCAAACCAATTTGAAAGCTGCTCACGGCGTTCTCAAACCGATTCAGCCATGCTCACGGCCGACTCCATGTCAACCGCCACGATGCGAGAAACGCCTTGTTCTTGCATGGTCACGCCGATCAATTGTTCGGCCATTTGCATGGCAATTTTGTTGTGCGAAATGAACAAGAACTGGGTTTCCTTGGCCATGCTGGACACCAATTTTGCATAGCGTTCGGTATTGGCGTCGTCCAGCGGCGCGTCCACCTCGTCGAGCAAACAAAAAGGTGCCGGGTTGAGCTGGAATATGGCAAACACCAGGGCAATGGCAGTCAACGCCTTTTCGCCACCCGACAACAGGTGAATGGTTTGGTTTTTCTTGCCAGGTGGCTGGGCCATCACCTGCACGCCTGAGTCAAGGATTTCTTCGCCGGTCATCACCAAACGCGCATTGCCGCCACCAAATAACTCGGGGAACATGCGGCCAAAGTGCTCGTTCACCGTTTTGAAAGTACCCCCAAGCAGGTCACGCGTTTCAGCATCGATCTTTTTGATGGCGTCTTCCAAGGTTGCCATCGCTTCATTGAGGTCAGCCGATTGGGCGTCCAAAAAGGTTTTCCGTTCGCGTGCAGAACTCAACTCCTCCAAAGCGGCCAAATTTACTGCGCCCAAAGATTGAATTTCACGGTTGAGTCGGTCAATCTCCGTTTGCATGCCGTGGATGCGCACTTGGTCTTGCTCCACCAACAGGGCCAATGCCTCCAAATCGGCTTGGGCATCGACCAACATTTGTGTGTATTGGTCACAACCCAAGCGTGCTGCTTGCTCTTTGAGTTGCAACTCAGTGATGCGCTGGCGCAGTGGGTCGAGTTCGCGCTCAATTTGCAACCTGCGCTCATCACTGGCGCGCAATTTGGTCGTCAAGTCGTCATACTCACTGCGCTTGGCCCCCAATGCGGCCTCACGCTCAGACTTCAGCGACAGTGCCGATTGCAAGCCGGCCTGTGCGGCCACATCAGACAAGCGTTGAAGTTCCTCTTCGGCCTGCGCTTGTTGGTCGGCCATCGATTGGATTTGCTGTTGTGCTGTCTCAATAGAGCGCCCCAGTTCAGCTTGTCGGCTGACCAAGGTGCGGCGGTTGAATTCAGCCTCTTGGGCTTGCCGCTCCAAGGTGCGAAGTTGCTCACGCGCATCATCCAAGCGACGTTGGGCGGTTGAGGCCTGGTCTTCGAGCTGGGCATGGCGCTCTTGGCCGTCGGCCAGTTGCATGTCCAACTCTTCAAATCGTGTTTGGGATTGAACCAAGCGCTCGTGCAGTTCTTGGCCAGCTGCTTGAATTTCAGCCAAATCTTGGTCAATTTGTTGCGAACGGTTTTGCGCCTGCTCGGCCAGCTGGTCGAGTTGCAAGGATTCCACCTGCATGGCATGCGACTTGGCTTGTGTTTCACTGGCCGCCTGTCGGGCGCTGTTGAGTTGCAACCGGGCTTCGTTGTAGGCGGCTTCGGCCCGCACCAATGTGCTGCGGGCTTCCTCTTGAATCAGCGATTGAGCGCGAACTTGTTTTTCTAGATTTTCAATTTCTTGTGCCCGGGCCAGTAAACCAGCCTGCTCGTTATCGGGGGCATAAAAACTCACGCTGTGCTGGGTGATGGCATGCCCTTGGGCCACATAAATCACTTCCCCGGGCAACAGCTTGCCCCGATCGGCCAGCGCAGACTCCAAATCAGGCGCGGTGTACACGTTGGCCAGCCAATGGGTCAATAAGGCCTTTTGACCCGCATCATGGATACGCAATAAATCCACCAAACGGCTGCGACCCGGGTTGGCGGCGCCAGCGGATGCTGAAGAAGGGCTGTAAAAGCTCAGTTTGGTGGGGGGGGGTTCTTTGGCAAAGGCCTTGACCAAGTCCAACTGACCCACTTCCAAGGCCGATAACCGCTCGCGCAATGCTGCTTCAAGGGCATTTTCCCAGCCAGCCTCGATGTGCAAGCGGTTCCACAAAGCTTGCAAGCCATCCAGACCATGGCGACTCAACCACGGGCTGAGCTTTTGATCGGTTTTGACTTTCTCTTGCAATGCCTTGAGCGCTTGCAAACGCGCTGACAAGTCGGCTTGCTGAGCGGACTCGGTGTTGACCGTGGTTTGCGCTTCTTGTCGCTGACCATCCAACTCGGGCAAGGTGGCCTCCAAGTGAACGAGGGCGGCCTGGGCTTGCTCAGCTTGCATTTGCGCTTGCTGCAAAGCCGTGCGCGCTTGCAAGACATGCTGCGGATCCGGGGCAGACAAAGCACGTTTATCACTGTCAAGGCGCTCGCGGCGCAACTCCATTTGTCGGCGTTGCTCCTCAAGATTGCGTTGGTCAGCGGCCAGCACCTGAATTTGCTGCTGCACTTGAACCACTTGAAGTCGCTGCTCGTTGGCCGCTGTTTGCGCATGACGCAAGCCATCTTCCCATTGCGGCAACTGCGCTTGTTGCTCCTCGCATTGGGCTTGCATAATTTCGGCTTGCTCATCACCATCTGAGCTTTGCGCTTGCAATCTGTCGAGTTCTTGCTGGGCATGGGTTGCCTGTTCGTGCCACTGGACGGTTTGCGCCTTGACTTGCTCAATGCGTGCGATGGCGCGTTGACGACCTTCGACGACGAATCGAATCTCTGCTTCGAGCCGCCCCACCTCCGCACTGGCTTCGTACAACAACCCTTGCGACTGATTGACCTGGTCACCAGCCGCATAATGGGCTTGTCGGATGGTCTCCAGATCGGACTCGATGTGACGCAAATCGGCCACCTTGGACTCCAATCCATTGGTGGCTTGCAAAATGGCGTCTTGCAATTGAGTCTGATCGACCAACGCCTCGGCGCGCTTCAAAAACCAAAATTGTTTTTGCTTGAGCCCCACAAGCTGTTGCAAGTCGTTGTAGCGTTGCGCCACTTCAGCCTGCCTTTCGAGCTTATCCAAATTGGCATTGAGCTCGCGCAAGATGTCTTCAACGCGGGTCAGGTTTTCACGCGCATCACTCAAACGATGTTCGGTTTCCCGGCGGCGCTCTTTGTATTTGGAAACACCTGCAGCCTCCTCCAAGAACAAGCGCAGCTCTTCGGGTTTGGATTCAATGATCCGACTGATGGTGCCTTGCCCAATGATCGCGTAGGCGCGTGGGCCCAAACCAGTACCCAAAAACACATCTTGTACGTCCCGGCGGCGCACGGGTTGGTTATTGATGTAGTAACTGCTGGTGCCGTCGCGTGTCAAAACCCGCTTGACTGCAATTTCAGGAAATTGGCTCCATTGGCCACCCGCTCGGTGGTCGCCATTGTCAAAAATCAATTCAACGCTGGAGCGACTTGATGACTTGCGCGTGGTGGTGCCGCTGAAAATAACGTCTTGCATGGACTCGCCGCGCAATTCACTCGCCCGGCTTTCACCCAATACCCAGCGTACCGCGTCAATGATGTTGGACTTGCCGCATCCGTTGGGCCCAACCACCCCAACCAATTGTCCGGGCAACATGAAATGGGTGGGTTCAGCAAAGGATTTAAAGCCAGATAATTTAATGGAATTGAGACGCACCGAATAGCCTGTAAAAAATCAAAAAAACCCGTTGCTGTCAAGTCGATGGAAACAGGTTGGGGTCATGGGGGTCGCGATCATAGCGCTCACGCCACAATTGGACATCGTGCTCCAGCACCATCAACATATCAAGCAGTTTGACCAAGCGTGGCCTGAGAGATTGCAAGCTCTCTTTGCGGCCCAATGCCTCAAGTTGAATGACCTCTTGGGCCAGCATAGGCTCACAAAAAATAGGGACAAAGCCTTTGAGGGAATGCAAGTTCATCCGGATCGCCTCTCCATCCTCACCAGGCAATAGGGTTTGAATCGCTAATCTTTCTTTGGACAAACTGGTCGCAAATGTTTCAATCAAACTGGGTAACAAAGTGGCATCAACCGCGTACTGGGCCGCTTGGCTCAAATCAAGATGTATAAAAGCAGCGTTCATGGCAATGAAAAGGTTGGTGCGATGAGGGTACAGGCTTGCAAAGTTGCTGACTGTCGGTGATCCTGAGACGATAATACCAGCGATGAACCCCTTGCTAGAACGCTTACAGCCCTATCCTTTTGAGAGGTTGCGCCTGCTTTTTGATGGCGTCAAACCCAGTTCTGAACACAAAGCCATCAGCCTGGGCATTGGAGAGCCGCGCCATGCCACACCGCCCATGGTCATGGAGGTCATGTCCAATGCGTTTTCAAGCCTGGCGGCCTATCCCCCCACGGCAGGCGAAGCCAGCTTGCGGCAAGCCTGCGCACAATGGCTGAGCAGCCGTTACCAAGTCACTGTCGACAGTGCCAAGCAAATTTTGCCCGTCAATGGTTCCCGTGAAGCCCTTTTTTCTTTTACCCAGGCCGTTCTCAACCCCATGGCGACTTCCAAACGCCCCTGGGTGGTCTGCCCCAATCCTTTTTATCAAATTTACGAAGGCGCCGCCCTATTGGGTGGGGCCGATGTGTACTACGTGCCCAGTGTGGCCGAGCGCAACTTTGCCCAAGACTGGGCCAGTGTCCCCGACGATATTTGGGCCCAAACGCAACTGCTTTTTGTGTGCTCACCCGGCAACCCAACGGGGGCCGTCATGCCCTTGTCAGAATGGGAACTATTGTTTGATCTGAGTGATCGTTATGGTTTTGTCATCGCATCTGACGAGTGTTACAGCGAAATTTACTTCCGTGACGAGGCCCCGTTGGGTGGACTGGAGGCGGCCCAACGTTTGGGGCGAACAGATTTTAAAAATTTGGTCAGCTTCACCAGCCTGTCCAAACGCAGCAATGTGCCAGGCATGCGCAGCGGTTTTGTAGCTGGAGATGTCAATATCATTCAAAAATATTTGCTCTACCGCACTTACCACGGCAGCGCCATGAGCGGCATGGTCCAAGCCGCCTCTCGGGCCCTGTGGCAAGACGAACAGCATGTGCGCGATAACCGACAGCTGTACCGAGATAAGTTTGCCCAGGTCACGCCTGTATTGGCCCAAGTATTGGACGTGCACTTGCCCGATGCTGGGTTTTATCTGTGGGCGGGATTGCCCCCGGCTTGGCAAGGTCGAGACGATCTTTTTGCCAAGCATTTGCTGGCTCAATACAATGTCACGGTTTTGCCTGGCAGCTATTTGGCCCGAGAGTTCAATGGCACCAACCCAGGCGCTGGCCGCATTCGCATGGCATTGGTGGCGAAAACCGATGAATGCCTGCAAGCAGCGCACCGCATTGTTCAATTTCTTCAACTCAATCCCAGCCTTCCAACATGAGTCAACAGCTTCAAACCATCATCGACAGCGCTTGGGAAAACCGTGCGCAACTCAGCCCCAGCATCGCGCCCAAAGAAGTCACAGAGGCGGTGGATCATGTGATCTCTGAGCTCAACGCAGGTCGCCTGCGGGTGGCCACCCGCGAAGGCGTGGGCCAATGGACGACACACCAATGGATCAAAAAAGCGGTTCTCCTCAGTTTTCGCTTGAAAGACAATGAAGTCATCAAAGCCGGAGAGTTGGGCTTTTATGACAAGGTACAAACCAAGTTCTCGCATTTGAGCGCTGCGCAGATGAAAGAAAGCGGCGTGCGGGTGGTCCCCCCTGCTGTGGCACGCCGAGGCAGCTACATCGCCAAAGGCGCCATTTTGATGCCCAGCTACGTCAACATTGGTGCTTATGTTGACGAAGGCACGATGGTGGACACCTGGGCTACTGTGGGCTCTTGCGCTCAGGTGGGTAAAAACGTTCACCTCTCCGGCGGCGTGGGCTTGGGTGGGGTGCTGGAACCATTGCAAGCCAACCCGACCATCATTGAAGATAATTGCTTCATTGGGGCACGCTCAGAGATCGTCGAGGGCGTCATCGTTGAAGAGAACTCTGTCATTTCCATGGGTGTCTACATTGGTCAAAGCACCAAAATTTATGACCGTGCCACCGGTGAAGTGCATTACGGCCGTGTCCCTGCTGGCTCGGTGGTGGTGTCAGGCAACTTGCCCAGCGCAGACGGGAAGTACAGCCTTTACTGTGCGGTGATTGTCAAGCGGGTGGATGCCCAAACTCGGGCGAAAACCAGTCTCAACGATTTGCTGCGCGACTGATGTCTCGCACTTTGCAATTGGCAGAGCAGCTCATTGCCAGGGCTTCCCTCACGCCATTGGACCTGGGGTGCCAAGATCTGATGGCCCAGCGGCTCAAGCCCCTGGGCTTTGAATGCGAAACCATCGTCAGTGGCCCTGAATCATTCAAGGTCACCAACTTATGGGCCCTGCGCAAGAGCACCCAGGCCCATTCTCGGACCCTGGTTTGGGCGGGTCACACCGATGTGGTTCCCACCGGACCGATGGAGCGCTGGAGCAGCGATCCCTTCACCCCCACGCACCGAGATGGACGACTTTATGGTCGGGGTGCGAGTGACATGAAAACCTCTTTGGCCGCGATGGTGGTGGCAACCGAGGATTTTTTAATGGTCAACCCCGACCCCCATCTGAACATTGCTTTTTTGATCACCAGCGATGAAGAGGGCCCGGCATTGGATGGCACGGTGGTGGTTTGCGAAAAGTTGCGAGCGCGGCACCAAACCTTGGATTGGTGCATTGTGGGTGAACCCACTTCGATCAACGCCACCGGTGACATGATTAAAAATGGAAGACGAGGCACCCTCAGTGGCAAGCTGGTGGTGCAAGGCATACAGGGGCACATCGCGTACCCGCAACTGGCCAGAAATCCGATTCACCAGTTGGCCCCTGCTTTGGCTGAACTGGTGGCCATGAAATGGGACGATGGAAACGCGTTCTTTCCCCCTACCAGTTGGCAGGTTAGCAATATTCATGCGGGCACAGGTGCCAGCAACGTGATACCAGCAGATGTGGTGGTGGACTTCAATTTCCGCTTCTGCACAGAGTCCAGCGTTGAATCCTTGCAAGAGCGCGTGACCCAGGTGCTAGATCGCCACGGCCTGACCTTCCAATTGCAATGGACTTTGGGCGGAATGCCATTTTTGACACAGCCTGGTGAGTTAAGCCAAGCTGTGCAAGCGTCGATCTTGGCCCACGCGGGTCTGCAAACCGAGCTCTCCACAACAGGCGGTACCAGTGACGGGCGCTTCATTGCCAAATTTTGCCCACAAGTCATCGAACTGGGCCCCCCCAATGCCACCATCCACCAAGTCAATGAGAACGTCCGCATCCAAGACATCGAACCTTTGAAAAACATTTATCAAGGCGTTTTGGAGCGGCTCAATCAACTGGTGGCCATGAAGCATTCATGACGCTGCCCGATTTGTTGGTGCAGTGCACCCAAATGCTGCAATCGTCAAGCGTGTCCCTGGGCCAAGGCACCCTGGAGATGGCTGACGAAGCGGCTTGGCTGGTCTTGTGGCAACTTGGCTTGCCCTTGGACACTGACACCGATTCCAACACCGAGAACTTACAGCCAGAACAAGTTCGAGCGTGTCTAGATTTGGTCCGCCAGCGCATTGATCGCCGTTTGCCTGCGGCGTACCTGACCCGTGAGGCTTGGCTGCAAGGGGTGGATTTTTATGTGGACGAGCGCTGCATCGTGCCGCGCAGCTTGATTGCGGAAGTGTTGGCCCAGGGCAGCATTGACCACTTTTTGAACCAAGCGCCCCAGCGCATTTTGGATTTATGCACAGGCAATGGAAGCTTGGCTGTGCTTGCAGCCATGGCCTACCCTGATGCACACATCGACGCCAGTGACATCAGTGCCGACGCCCTGGCAGTTGCACTCATCAACGGTCAACGCCACGGCATGTCTCAGCGAATCGATTGGCATTGTGTGGCTGGCTTAGAAGCCCCCTTGGGTCAATACGATGTGATTTTGTGCAACCCCCCCTATGTCAACGACCAGAGCATGGGGTTACTGCCCCCAGAATTTGTCGCGGAACCACATCTGGCTTTATCAGGTGGTCCTGACGGAATGAATTTTGTCCGGCACATGTTGTCGCGCGCGACCCAGCACCTGATGGAAAACGGCATTTTGGTTCTTGAAATTGGCCATGAACGAGTCCATTTCGATGCCGCGTTTCCAACCCTTGCCCCGATAGGACTGAGCACCAGTGCAGGCGACGATCAGGTGCTTTTGATCAACAAAGAAGAGCTGCGCACACTTTCATGCTGACTTTTAAAAATACAGTGCTGCGACGTGGCACCAAAGTGGTTCTGTCCCAAGCGAACGCAACCATTCAAATCGGTGAAAAAGTCGGTCTGATTGGGCGAAATGGCGCCGGCAAATCCAGCCTCTTCGCACTCATCACCGGACAGTTGCAGGAAGACCAAGGTGAATGGTCTATGCCGGACACATGGCAAATTTCTCAGGTGGAACAACACATACCGGAGACAGACCAAGGTGCCACAGATTTTGTGCTGGAAGGTGATTTGCGCTTGAACCGCGTCCTGGCCGAGTTGAAAGAGGCTGAGTCAAAGGATGATGGGGAAGCCATGGCTTTGGCCTATGCAGCCTTGGACGATGCTGGGGGACACCACGCAAGATCACGAGCGCAAGCCATGTTGCTGGGATTGGGCTTTAAAACCCATGAGTTAGATAACCCGGTCAACAGTTTTTCTGGCGGCTGGCGCATGCGATTGCAACTCAGTCGTGCACTCATGTGTCCGGCCGATTTGATGCTCCTAGATGAACCCACCAACCACCTGGACTTGGATGCATTGGTTTGGCTGGAAGACTGGCTCAAACGCTACGAGGGCACCATGCTGGTGATCAGCCATGACCGCGATTTTTTAGATGCGGTGACCCGCGTGACCTTGCATTTGGAAAATGCCCAACTCACGCGCTATGGTGGAAATTACAGCGCCTTTGAAGTTCTGTTGGCCCAACAACAAGCGCTGCAGCAATCTGCCTACGAAAAACAACAAGATCGGGTTGCCCACTTGCAACGCTTCATTGACCGATTCAAGGCCAAGGCCAGCAAGGCAAAACAGGCACAAAGTCGGGTCAAAGCCCTGGAGCGGATGCAGCGGGTCGATGCGATTTTGGACGCCGCTGATTTTCAATTTGAATTCAAGCCCCCGGAGAGCTTGCCCAATCCCATGCTGTCATTGCAAAACGCCAGTTTGGGCTATGTCAGTGACCAAGGTGCCACAGCCATTCTCAAAGGGGTGGGGCTGTCTGTGCTGGCCGGCCAACGCATCGGCATCTTGGGCGCCAATGGGCAAGGCAAGTCAACTCTGGTCAAAACCATTGCGGGCGACCTGAAGTTGATGGCTGGTGACATGGTTGAAGGAAAAGGTCTGCGCATTGGGTATTTTGCGCAACAAGAGTTGGATGTGCTCAAGCCTGACGACTCGCCACTGCAGCACATGATCGACTTGGCCCGCAAATTCTCACCCCATGCCCGAGAGCAAGAGCTGCGTAACTTTTTGGGCGGTTTTAGGTTTATTGACGGCATGGTTGGTCAAGCGGTGGGGACCTTGAGTGGGGGAGAAAAAGCCCGGTTGGTGCTGGCCATGTTGGTGTGGCAACGCCCCAACCTGTTGCTGCTGGACGAACCCACCAACCACTTGGATTTGGTCACGCGAGAGTCGCTGGGCATGGCCCTCAATGGCTTTGATGGGACCGTTTTATTGGTCAGCCATGACCGCTCATTGTTGCGTTCGGTGTGTGATGAATTTTGGGTGGTCAGCCAAGGCCGTGTGCAATCATTTACAGGCGATTTAGATGACTACCAACGCATGGTGGCTGATCAAAGCGCAGGTAAAAAGCCCCCCGTAGAAATCACGAACAAGGCCCCTTCAGCTCAGGTCAATCCGCAAGGCTCACGCCAAGCTCGCCAACGCCAAGCACAAATGCGACAAGATAAATCCGTGCTTTTAAAACCTCTGAAAGCAGAGTTGCAGCAACTGGAAAAAACCATGCAAGGGCATCAATCTGAATGGTCCAGCTTAGAGGCCAAATTGCTGATGCCATTGTCTGGGCCAGAAATGTCCGAGTTGGGACGCAAAATGAAACTCCAGCGCCAACAAATGGACGCGGCTGAAGAGCGTTGGTTGGTGCTCAGCGAGCAACTCGATGCCATCACCAAAGAGCTGGCTTGATCGCATGCAAATGGTTTAATTGCCTGTGCAAATGGCCGGCCCTTGTTCTGGCTTGTTACAGGTGCAAACCAAAACATAGCTTTTGATTTTTTCTTTTTCTGCGGGCGAAACATTGGCCCTGCGCATGCTGCCCGTGGGCAAATAAAGTTTAGGGCGTAACTCTTTGGTGAGAGACTTGCCACTTTTTTCGGTGAATTGGACCGCTGGGCAAAACACAGCGCCAGGCAATGGGTTTTTCACCTCAAACATCATGGTTTGCGGATCATCATTGGCCCAACCCGCATTGATTTTGAGTTGGTTGTATTCGACGCTATTTAAAAAAACTGATTGAACGGGGGGCCCAGATTCAAAAACCCAACCCAAAGCAAGGGCCTGCCTTGCGCTGCAAATGGCGCAAGCAGCCCACAACAAACAAGACCAAAATTTGATCGGCATGTTTTGTCACCTGAAACAAAAAACGGGTGACAGATCAACTGTCACCCGCCAATGTTGGTAGGACGTACAAGATTCGAACTTGTGACCAACGGATTAAAAGTCCGCTGCTCTACCAACTGAGCTAACGTCCCATTTGTTCGCTAAACCAGCCAGCGAAGCCATAAATTATAGCGAATTTTTTTGCGCTGCGCGCTCCCCTGTTGACGCCAATTGATTGATTGTCCAACCGGCGGCACATTGCCCAAAGGTTGCCGTGACGCTCACCAAAGAGCCAAGCCCATGACAACTCAAATGTCCATCTTGCATGGGCTCACATGTTTCAGGTGGCGTGCTTATCGCCTCTCGGCTAAATACGCAGGACAGCCCCATGCGGGTACCCTTGGGCGCGGCATGTTCACGCCTGAGCTTTTGGCGCAATCGGGCGAGCAAGGGATCGTGGCTGACCAATCCCAAATCAGCAATTTCAACCAAGTGGGGAAGGCGTTTTCCACCTGCTGCACCCACCGTGATAAAACTCACTTGCCGGCCCAGTGCCCACGCGGACATCGCCAATTTCGCACTGCTTTGATCGCATGCATCTATCACGGCATTGACCTTTGCGCCCATGATGCCCGGCCAGTTGTCAGGTTCAACAAATGCATCCACGGCATTGACGATACATTCAGGCTGAAAGGATGCAATGCGCTCTTTCATGGCCAGCACCTTGGACTGTCCCAGCGTGGCCTCGGTGGCATGAATTTGCCGATTGAGGTTGGATTCGGAAACATGGTCCATGTCAATCAAAGTCAATTGGCCTACCCCACTGCGCGCCAACGCCTCAGCGGCCCACGAACCCACACCTCCGATACCGACCACCACGACATGGGCCGCAACGATCCGTGTGGCGGCCTCAAACCCATACAAGCGTTCCAAACCGGATAAACGCCGGTCCATGACCGCTGTCGTGATCAGAGTGATTTCTCCAAGGTCCAAGTTTGATAGCGAAAGCCAGCCAATGCACCCAAGATAATGCCCATCACAGCCAACAAGGCATTGAGGCTGAGAACAGACAAGCCACTGACACCTTGACCAATCGTGCAGCCCATTGCGGTGACCCCACCCACCCCCATCAATACAGCGCCAATCAAGTGATGGGATAAGTCCGCTATTTGGCCAAATCCTTCCCACCGGAAGCTTCCCGTGACCAATGAGGAAACGGCTGAACCAATCACCACACCGACCGCAGACACAATGCCAAAGCTCAATACCTTGCTTTTGTCACTGAAGAACATCAACCAATCCAAGGTGTAGGCCATGGGTGCCACAAAACTCATGGCCTCCATGCGACCGGAATTGGTGGTGAGGTAAACCGACTCCAAAGTTTCAGGGTGCTCGGCAATAAAGCCCAAATGACCGCTGACCCACAACATGGCAGTGACGACCAAGCCCAGGCCCAGGCCCGCCCATAAGTTATCCGATTGCCAAAAGTCCCTGCGCCACAAAGCCCATAACAACAAGCAACAAGCAACAGCCAATCCTGAAATCGGCCAGGCATTGGCTAACGGCATGTCTGCCCAAGCTGAGACCAGAGCACCCAAATGCACACCAGAGGGCATGTCCACAAAAACCGAGTCCAAAAATTGGTTGCGCCAGACAGCGGTTATACCTTTGAGGGTGGCAAAAGCCGCTACCCCCATGAACACGAAAACCACCCAAGATTTCAGGTTGCCCGTACCCATGCGAATCAATGTTTTATTGCCACAACCTGAGGCCAACACCATGCCCAAGCCAAATAAAAAACCACCCACCAAAGCGGAAAGCCATAACAAGCGCTGTGTGCTGTACAAGGATTTGCCCGGATCAATTTGGCCTGTCAATGACAACAAAGCAAAGCCGGTCATGGACACGGCCACCACCACAGTCCATTGGCGCACGCGCGTCCAATCACCCATGTTGACCACATCGCTGATGGCCCCCATGGTGCAAAAGTGGGTTCGCTGGGCAATGGCGCCAAATAGCAAAGAAAGTCCAAATGATGCCCATAAAATCCATTGGGTCTGGTTGGCCAAGTCTTCCATGCTCATGGTGTAACCCCGGTGATCTTTACTTGAGCTTGGTTAATCGATCTTTGGCAGCGCCTGCGGCCTCTGAATCTGGGTGGGCTTTGATCAAATCTTCCAAGACTTTGCGCGCGCCACGAACGTCTTTGAGCTCGATCTGACAGTTGGCAATGGCCAATAACGATTCCGCAACGCGCTGATGAGGGCCCATGGCCACCAAGCTGCGAAAGCTGGCAATGGCGTCCTTGTAATCCTTCACCGCATATTGGGCGTTGCCCAACCAAAACAAAACGGAAGGTTTGTAGCCGCTTTGCGGGTATCTGCGCAGAAAATCGGCGAGAGTCCCCGTTGCCTGGGCATATTCACCCTTGCGAAAAACTTCAAGCGATTGGTCGTAATCGCGCTTTTCTGAGGGATCGGCTAAAAATTCACGCCCATCAACGGCCACCTTGGTGGGTTCCAGCTTTCGCAGGCGTTCTTCCAGTGCTTGTATTTTGTCTTTTTGATCTCGCTGCCACTCAGACAAAGATTTAAGAAGACTCTCGTAATCACCTTTTGACTTGGCCAAATCGGACCTCAAAGATTCGATTTGGTTTTGCAAGTCCAATAAGCTTCGGCGCATGACTAGCAGTTCATCTTGACTTTTGTCAGAGCCTTCACTGGCTTTTTTGATCAGCACCTGGTTCTCTGCGCGCAATGTTTCGATGCCCATGCGCATCAATTCCACTCGTTGACGCAATTCCAAAATGGCGCGCCGAGCCTCGTCGTCCTCAAACAAGGCCGCAAAGCTGGATGAGGAACACCCAATCACCCACAACCCCAGCAGGGTTGTACGAATCCTCAGAGAGATCATTTGTACGCGATCTCAGCCCGGCGGTTCTTGGCAAATGCTTCTTCACTGCTGCCTGCAGCAGCAGGTTTTTCTTTGCCAAAGCTGACGGCCTCAATCTGAGCATCTGAAACACCCAGTAAGTTCAATGCTTTGCGAACGGCTTCCGAACGCTTCTGCCCCAGCGCCAGGTTGTACTCACGCCCACCACGCTCGTCCGTATGACCCTCGACAGCGATTCGACGCTTGTTATCTTGTTTGATATAAGCCGCATGTTTTTCGACCACGGCTTGAAACTCGGGTTTGATGGCAAAACTATCGTAGTCAAAATAAATGACTTTGAGTACGCCCACCGGGCCCGCATCCACGGAAGCCAAAGGACGGGCATCGATGCTGGCCACCGCCGAGCGCGCCTGGGGCGCTGGAGCATCAGCAGGTGGGGCAGCAACTTGGGTAGCTGCTTTGTCTTCAACCGGAACCTCATTGAGCTTAACGGGTGAAGAACAGGCCGCCAGTAAAGCGGCCAGAGCCAATGTCAAAAGAGTTTTATTCATGCTGGTGTTACTCCAAAAAAATCAGTGTTTTAGAAATGGTCCCCAATGAGGCTCACGAATGTCCCCATTTTGACCGGCCAGTCGGGCTTTGATGCGGCCATCGACGGTGCTGGTCATCAAGGCCTCGCGGCCCTGTAATTGAGTGGAATAAACAATCAAACGTCCATTGGGTGAAAAACTGGGGCGTTCGTCAGGTCCTGTATCGGTGATCGACTGGTTGGTTTCAGCCCTCAGATCCATCACTTGCAATTTGAATTGTCCATTGATGCGCGCAATGTAAGCCATCCAGCGACCATCTGGGCTGATGGCCGGAGAAATGTTGTAATTGCCAGCAAAGGTGACGCGTTGGGCAGGTCCACCCATGGTGGGCATGCGATAAATTTGTGGTGACCCCCCACGATCACTCACAAAATACAGGGCAGATCCATCGGGGTAAAAAACGGGCTCGGTGTCGATGCTGGCCGATTGGGTCAAGCGCCTTGGCTCCCCGCCTTGCGCAGGGATCAAATAAATTTGCGAGCCGCCATCTCTGCTGAGGGTGACTGCCAAAGAACGGCCATCGGGAGACCACGCTGGAGAGCTGTTATTGCCTTTGAAATTGGCAGCGACACGTCGCTTGCCCGAAGCGACATCGTGCACATAAACCACTGGCTTTCTGGCTTCGAAAGAAACATAGGCCAACTCATGGCCACTGGGCGACCAATTGGGTGAAATGATGGGCTCTGGGCTGGTCAAAGCCGCTTGCGCATTTTCACCATCGGCATCGGCCACCCACAAACTGAACCGCCCACCAAGTTTGGTGACATAAGCAATACGGGTAGAGAAAACACCCCGCTCACCTGTGAGTTTTTCGTAGATGAAGTCTGAAATTCGGTGAGCGATCATGCGCAAATCACCCACTGGCGTGGCGTAACTTTGGCCCCCGAGATCTTGTCCTCTGACCAAATCCCAAAGCCTGAAGCGAACGTCATAGCGTCCATCCGCCAATTTGGTGATGCTCCCCGTGAGCAAAGCCTCATCACCTTTTTGTTTGAAGACCGAAAAGTCAGGCCGAGTTAACTCGTCCATCGCCAGCATCAGGGCATTGCCGCGAAATTGCCCGCTGCGCTCTAAGTCAGCTTGGACAATGGTTGAGATTTTTTGCGGGGCGTTCTCTTCGCCTCGCATCACAGCTATGGCGATGGGCATTTGAGTCAGGCCAACCCCAGACACCTCCACCCGAAATTGCGCCCATGAAGGCAATGCAACCAGGCCAAGCAACAGGCCAGCCAAAGTCAAGAGCTTGGAAATAAGGGAAAAGAAACGATCAGACAAGGGTGGATTGATCATGAGTCATATCGAGCGCTATAGTAACATTATCAAGCCCTTACCCTACTTCATCTGTGCCCACTTCTTCACTTTACAGTCGATTGTTTGGCTACGCCAAAGCTTACAAGTGGGCATACGCCATTTCATTGCTGGGAATGGCTGCGACCGCCGTGACAGAAGCCATGCTTCCGGCGATGATGAAATTTTTATTGGATCAAGGATTTCAAGTTCAGTCTGAATTGCACGTTGTGGCCATTCCACTGGCGATTGTGGGCTTGTTTTTGGTCAAAGGCTTGTTGATTTATGTCAGCAACTACGTTGCGACATGGATCACCACACATGTCACGATGGCTTTGCGCAATGACATGTTTGCAAAAATGCTGCGCTTGCCGGCCGCCTCATTCGCAGATGCCCAGGGCAGCTATATCGCCAAGGTTCTCTACGACGTCCTCAACATTGGCGAAACGATTTCACAGGTTGTGATCTCCGCTTTCAGAGAAGCCCTCACGGTAGCGGCCCTGGTGGCTTATTTGCTCTATTTAGATGCTCGGTTGGCCCTGATTGCGCTTTGTGTGGGGCCAGTGATCGTGGGGTTTGTACGGGTATTTTCCAAGCGTTTGCGCCAAGCTGGGCGCAGTGGACTGGAGTCGATTGGGCAGCTCACGCATGTGCTCGAAGAATCTGTGGCGTGCCAAAAAATCATCAAGATTTACCAAGGCCAAAGCACTGAAAAGCACCGATTTGAATCGGCCAATGCCCGTTTTCGCCGCTCACAAATGAGGGAAGCCATTCCTGCTTCGGCCACAACCCCTTTGACACATCTGGCCGCCTCTGTGGCATTGGCGCTGATCGTGTATTTGGCCCTCAATCAAGTCAACCAAGGCGAAGGTGCCACGGGCGTGACATCTGTGGGTGGTTTTGTGGCCTTCATCACAGCGATGCTGATGCTGCTCGCGCCCCTGAAAAAACTCACTGAGGTCAACACCGCCTTGCAGCGTGGTCGCGTGTGCGCACAAAGTGTTTTTTCATTTTTGGACAGCCCAGAAGAAGCCGACAAAGGTGATATTGAGTGGGCCCATCCACTGGGCCGGATCGAGTTTCAAAACGTCAGCTACACCTATCCGCAAGCGAGCATGCCTTCCCTTGAAGCCATTAACTTGTGCATCGAACCAGGACAAACCTTGGCTGTGGTGGGCGCCTCCGGCAGCGGCAAATCCACATTGGCTGCGTTGTTGCCGCGATTCATGTCCCCCACCCAAGGACAGATTTTGATCGACGGCGTCAGTGCCGAACAACTCTCACTCACCTCCTTGCGGCGACACATGGCACTGGTGACCCAAGAAGTGCTGCTTTTCAACGACACAGTGGCAGCCAATATTGCCTATGGACAAATCAACCCAGATTTGGCACAGATTGAGCGTGCAGCCAAAGCGGCGAATGCCTGGGAATTCATCAGCGCTTTACCAATGGGATTGCACACCAATGTGGGCGACGCGGGTATGAAGTTATCTGGAGGCCAGCGTCAACGCCTGTCGATTGCCCGCGCCATTTATAAAAATGCACCCATTCTGATCCTGGATGAAGCCACCTCTGCCTTGGACGCCGAATCGGATCGTTCAGTCCAAACCGCATTGACCAATTTGATGCGCGGCAGAACCTGTGTGGTGATTGCCCATCGGTTATCGACAGTACAACATGCAGATCGCATCATTGTCTTGAACCAGGGCAGATTGGCAGAGGCGGGGACCCATAGCGAGTTGATTCAACGCAATGGCATTTATGCCTCGCTGAGCCGTTTGCAGTTCAATGACCCCACATCCGGCGCAAGCAACTGAGAGCATGATGCCCAAGGAGTCCCATCGTTGTCCAGTTTCGGTGATCATGATCACCTTGAATGAAGCGCATCGCTTGCCGGCCACCTTGCAAGCTTTGCAATGGGCGCAGGAAATCATCATTGTGGATGCCGGCAGCACGGATGACACCCTTGCCATTGCCAAGCAATGGGCCACACGGGTTGAGCATCACGCTTGGTCTGGCTTTGGCGCCCAAAAAAATCACGCTTTGTCGCTGGCGAATCTGCCATGGGTGTTGTCGGTGGACGCCGATGAAATCGTGTCGCCTGAGTTGGCACAAGAAATTCAATCTTTTGTAGAGCGAGATGGCCGCGGCTATCTGGCTGGCACCTTGCCCAGACTGTCCCGGTATTGTGGGCGTGAGATGCGCCACAGCGGTTGGTGGCCCGATCCCGTTTGCAGGCTTTTCAAGCGTGGGCATGGCCGTTTCAGCGACGATTTGGTTCACGAAAAAATCATCACAGATGGCCCAATGGTCAATCTTCAGGGCTTGCTGTTGCACGATAGTTTTCAAAATTTGGACCAAGTGCTCCATAAGTTAAATCAGTATTCCCGAGAGGGGGCATTGAACCTGCATCGAAACGGCCGCACATCCAGCCTAGGCAAAGCCATTGGCCATGGCTTATGGGCTTTTTTTCGCACCTATGTCCTCAAACGCGGCTTTTTAGACGGGCGCGAAGGATTTATCCTGGCTGTATCAAATGCCGAAGGAACTTACTATCGGTACCTCAAGCTGATGTATTTGGGCGAACAAGGCCCGCATGGTTCACCATGAAAATATCTGTGGTGGTCACCACATACAACAGACCTGCCGCGTTGACAACGGTACTGCGCTCTTTGTTGGCCCAGCACCAATTGCCGCATGAAATATTGGTCGCCGATGATGGTTCTGCCAGCGAAACCCGAGAGGCCATTCAATATATTGCAAAAGAGTCCACAGTTCCCTTGCATCACCTGTGGCAAATCGATGATGGTTTTCGTGCGGCCGCTGCCAGAAATTTGGCTGTGGCAGCTGCACAAGGCGATTTAATTGTTTTTCTAGATGGCGACTGCGTCACCCGCCCTGATTTCATAGCCCAGCACCATGGGCTCGCCGAACCAGGCTGGTTTGTAGCGGGCAGCCGCGTGTTGCTCAACCCAAGCTTGACCGAGCAACTGGTAGACCAACATTGGCCTGTTCACCACTGGAGTCGTTGGCAGTGGCTAACGCAACGGCTGCAAGGTCAAATCAACCGTTGGTGGCCCCTGTGCCATGCGCCAGGCCAATTTTGGCGAAAGGCCCAACCCAGGCAATGGCAAAGCGCGCGCACGTGCAATTTGGCAGTTTGGCGCAATGACTTATTGGCTGTGAACGGGTTTGATGAAAGTTATCAAGGATGGGGCCACGAAGATGCCGATCTTGCCGTGCGTCTGATTCGACATGGTGTGCACTACAAAAACGGGCGTTTTTCCACCACTGTTTTGCACTTGTGGCACCCCGAAAATGATCGCAGTCAACTACCAGAGAATGTGGCCAGGTTACAGCACATCCTTGGCAGTCCCCACACCCAAGCCGTCCGAGGCTTGGATGGATATACGCCGCAAGCAGTGGCGAAAGCCTTGCAAGCCCGAGCATGAAGACCATCCCCATTTTGATGTACCACCAGGTTGATGTGGTGCCCCCATCTGGGACACCATTGCGAAATTTGACCGTCAGTCCAGCATCTTTTGATTGGCAAATGCGCTGCTTAAAGGCCTGGGGATTTCATGGCCTTTCCATGCGCGACCTTGAACCCTATTTGCGGGGAGAGTTGAACGCTCGCGTTGTTGGCATCACCTTTGATGATGGTTACGTCAATACCCACGAAAATGCCTTGCCCATATTGATGAAATATGGGTTCACAGCCACTTGCTACGCGGTCAGCCACCAAATTGGCGGACATAATTTTTGGGATGTTCCTGCGGGGATGGCTCAAAAACCATTGATGGATGCGCCGGCTTGGAGGCATTGGGCCCAACTGGGCATGGATGTGGGGTCGCACACTTGTGACCACATCGACCTGAACCAAGCCGACGAACCTGTGGCGAAGCAACAAATCGAACAATCCAAAACAGAACTAGAGCAAATGTTGGGTTTGCCTGTGCGCCATTTTTGTTATCCCTATGGACGCTTTTTGCCGCAGCACTGGGAATGGGTCGCCCAAGCCGGGTATGCCAGTGCGACCACCACCCAAAGAGGACGGGTGCACACGTCACCTGAAATGAATGCCTATGCCCTGCCCCGTGTGTTGGTGAATCATCGCACCACTTGGGCCCATTTGGGCATGAAATTATTGACCGCTTACGAAGACAACCGCTGATATGTGTGTGAATCAGCCACGCAGTGCCACGATTTGCTCAAAAACCTGTTCATGGGCTTTGGCACAGCGCGACCAGGTTTTTTCTTCAGACCAAAGTCGACCCTGCTCTTTCAAACACTGCATGCGATCCGGGTCCTCCAACAAGCTTTTCAAGGTGTTGGCCAAGGCGACCGGATCACGCGGGTCTTTCAGCACCGATGCATTGACGCCATCTGTCAATTCGGCACTGATTCCGCAATAAGGCAGGTCACTGACCACCACAGGTGTGCCTTGGGCCATGGCTTCTAAGACGACCATGGCATAAGTGTCTTCCAACGTGGGATGGGCAAGCACATCAGCGGCTTGATAAGCCAAACGCAAATCCTTTTGGGGCCCTAGAAAAATAATTTTTTCTTGTGCGCCATGTTGATCGGCCAAGGGTTGATAGGTTGCAGTTGAAGGCTGTTGTCCGGCAACCACCAAGCGCCATGATGGGGGCAACAAACCCATGGCTTGAATCAAAACATCCAGCCCTTTTCGCACAGGGTCATTGGCCACCAACAACACAATCGGGACATCTGTGGGCAAACCCAATGCACTTCGCGCCCTGTCCCGGTCACCCATCTGTGCAGGCATCACAGCGCTCACACCAGGGGGAATCACTTTGATGAGTCCCTTGGACTGGGGGTATGTTTGCTCCAAGGTCTGACGCAGTGGTTCTGAAACTGCCAACACCATGCGCTGTCCTTTCGCAACACCATGGAACCGGGCGCCTTCCAGCCACCAATACGTGAGGAGTCTGGGACTGGTGAGTATTTTCAAAACGCGAATCAACTTGCGCCAACCCAATCGCTGGGCCATCAAACTGTGCCGGATGGGTAGCACATGGAAACATTGAACGTCACCATGCCAACTGTGTTCATGAGAATACACCACATCAAAACCACCACGGGTCAGCCACGCTGTGGCCACTGCAAACCACAGTTGATTGATCCAGCGAGGGCGATGCAAAGGTCCTGGTATTTTGTGGGCCACCCAGGCACGGGGAACATGGGGTCCAAAAGACTGGGCAAACACATGGACTTCGTGGCGTTGTGCCAATTCAGTTGCCACGGCCACGGAATAGCGCTCAGCCCCACCACCTTGTGGGTCAAAGTGACGACTTAAAAAAGCGATGCGCATGGGGTGGCTCAGGTTGCGGAAGGTCAAAGCAGCACAATATCGTATTGCTCTGGCCCCATGGCCGACTCGCGATGCAAGGAAATGGGCTTTCCAATGAAGTCACTCAAACCCGCCAGGTGGGTGTTTTCTTCATCCAACAACAGATCAATCACCCCAGGGGTTGCCACCACCCTGAATTCGACCGGATCAAATTGACGTGCTTCGCGCAATATCTCACGCAAGATGTCATATGCGACTGTTCTTGCTGTTTTGACAGAACCTTTACCGACACAAGAGGGGCACGGCTCACACAACATATGGGCCAATGATTCACGGGTCCGTTTGCGAGTCATTTCCACCAAACCCAATTGAGAAAAACCACTGACCATGGTTTTGACGCGGTCACGCAGCAAATGCTTTCGAAACTCGAAAAGGACGGCCTGTTGATGGTCTGCTTTCAACATGTCGATGAAATCTGCGACGACGATGCCACCCAAATTGCGCAAACGCAATTGGCGCGCAATGGCACCTGCCGCCTCCAGATTGGTTTTGAATATGGTCTCATCGAAATTGCGGGCACCTACAAACCCGCCTGTGTTGACATCGATGGTGGTCAAGGCCTCGGTTTGATCGATCATCAGATAGCCACCAGATTTGAGATCAACTCGGCGCCCCAGAGCCCGGCTGATTTCATCGTCCACAGAAAACAAATCGAAGATGGGTCTTTCACCTTTGTACAACTGCAGTTTGGCCGCTGCCGAAGGCATGAACTCCAACCCAAATGCATGCAAAAGTTCAAACTGCTCTTTGGAGTCAATGCGAATGCTTTGGGTGGATTCACTGACCAGGTCGCGCAACACACGTTGGAGCAAAGTCAGGTCGCGGTGGATCAAGGTTTTGGCTGGATTGGCAGAGGATGCCAGCTTGATGCGCGCCCAGGTCCTGCGCAGGTAATGGATGTCATCGGACAGCTCGCCATCGGTCGCATCCTCTGCATTGGTGCGCACGATGAATCCGCCTTGGGGATCTGCCTCGATGGTGTCGTTGATCAATGTCTGTAATTTGCTGCGCAGTGCTTCACGTTGCTCATGGGGAATTTTTTGTGAAATACCAATGTGATCGTCTTGCGGCAAATAAACCAACATTCGCCCAGCCAAACTGATTTGCGTGGATAAGCGGGCCCCTTTGCTGCCCATGGGGTCTTTGATGACTTGCACCATCAAAGTTTGACCTTCGAAAACTTGCTTTTCTATGGGCAATGCCGAAATGGCCTGGGCTTGGTCGGTTTCAACATGCCGTGCTGCAATGGTGGAGACCAAATCTCCCACGTGCAGGAAAGCAGCACGGTCCAAGCCAATGTCGATGAAAGCCGACTGCATGCCGGGCAAAACCCGAGACACTTTGCCCAAGTAAACATTGCCCACCAGCCCACGCTCCAGGGTTCGCTCCATGTGCAACTCTTGGACAGCCCCGTTTTCAATCACGGCAACCCGGGTTTCTTGCGGCGACCAATTGATCAAAATATCTTGTTGCAAGGTCATGTCACACCTTTCCAAGGTTTGCGGAGCAACTGAGCAGTTTCATACAAGGGCAGGCCCATGATGCCAGAGTGGCTTCCGTCAATGTGGGCGATGTCCGCCGCCGCCAGTCCTTGTATGGCATAAGCACCGGCTTTTCCCTCCCATTCGCCATGGTCAAGGTAACGCTCAATGGCGTCATCGGGCCACTGCCCAAATTGCACGCGAGAGATGCTCAGTGCATGGCGCTCCTCATCGGCCGTACCCATCGACACAGCGGTCATCACTTCATGGGACTGCCCACGCAAGGCGTGCAGCATGTGGCGGGCATGATTGCGGTCTCGGGGCTTGCCTAAAATTTCATGCCCCAGTGCCACTGTGGTGTCGGCACACAAAATGGGGGCGGGTTTCAAGCCTCGCTGATGTAAACGGCTCAGTGCAGCAGACAATTTAAGTCGGGTCACGCGAAGCACATATTGCTTTGGTGACTCTCCCTGATGAATGGCTTCGAGTGCTTCAACGTCCTCATCCTCATCGGGCCATAAAAGCTCAAATTTTTGCCCTATTTGGGTCAATAAAGATTGGCGACGAGGGCTTTGGGAAGACAGGTAAATCCAATGCGTCATGGACTCACTCGCGGTGGTAAGGGTGGTTCGACAGCACCGAAATGGCGCGGTAAAGTTGCTCAACCAGCAGCACACGGGCCAGGGCATGGGGCAAGGTCAAGTCTGAAAGACGCCATCGAAGGTTTGCCTCGCGTTTAAATTCAGGCTCCAAACCGTCAGGCCCTCCAATGATGAAGGCCACATCACGGCCATCATGCTGCCAGGCTTTCAATTGATTGGCCACTGCCTTGGTGGTCACGGTATTGCCGCGCTCGTCAAGTGCGACGCGCAAAGCATCTTTGGGCAATGCAGACTCGATTCGCTTTCGCTCTGCCAATAAACACTTGTCTGTGGCATCGTTGTGTCGCGGTTCGGTTTTCACTGCCTTCAATATCAAAGGCCACTCAGGCGGAAAGCGCTTGGCAAAGTCATCCCAAGCAGACTGGGCCCAATCGGGTGTGCGTTGCCCAACCGCCACGACCCACAATTTCATGGTTTTTTAGGCTTCGACCTGGCACTGCTTGGGCTGGCCTTTTTGACTGCCGTTTTGGAAGCGGCAAGTGGGGACTTGGCAGCTTTGGCTGATTTGGCGACAGGACCAGGCAACGGCTTGGTCGACTTCTTGGCGGCAGGCGAGGCAGATTTGGCTGCACCGCCACGTTTTTTAGCTGGGACCAGAGCCGCAGCCTTAACAGGCACTGGTGCGATGGGCTTGGGAGAACCCAGTTTCAAACGAATGGGTTTGTCGCCCCAAATTTCTTCCAAGTGATAGTACTGGCGAATGGCGGGCTGCATGATGTGCACCACCGCCGGTCCACAGTCCACAATGATCCACTCGCCATTGTCCTCGCCCTCTAAGCGCGGCTTGGGCAAACCCGCCTCTCGCACCTTGTCACGCACACTGCTGGCCAAAGACCTGGTTTGTCGATTGGAAGAGCCGGTCGCAATGATCACACGCTCAAACAAGGGAGACAAGTGCTCGGTATTGAACACCACAATGTCCTGAGCCTTGACATCCTCTAATGCATCTGCGATCAAGCGTTGGAGTTTTTGGACGTCTTTTTGAATAGCGGTGGTGGTGGTCATCAGGTTTGGCTGTACAGGTTATGGCGGTGGATGTAATCAATGATGCCAGGGCTGACCCATTGCGAAATAGACTGATGCTGGGCACACGCAGCACGAATGCATGTGGCGCTGATGTCCATCATCGGAAAGGCCAAATCGATGGCGGTTTGCGTGGCCCGATTGTGCCATCCGGCGTCAATGGGTTCTGGATAACCAGGGTTGCGCCGCCTGGCAACGACCAGTTGGGCCATTTGTAGGATGGCTGGCCAGTCGCGCCAACTTTCAAATGACCTCGCTTGGTCCTCACCAATGATCAAAAACCAACTGACCCCTGGGTGTTCGGCGCAAAGCTCTCGCAAGCTGTCCACGGTGTAACTGGGTCCTGCCCGGCGAATTTCACGCTCATCGATGATGATTTCTGGCCAATCTGAAAAGCCCAAAGTGACCATGGCCAATCGGTGTGCGCTCGGAGTTTGGCTGGCGTCTTTGTGCCAAGCTTGGCCAGTTGGCAGCACCCGCAACTCATCGAGCGAAAGTTGCCTGATGGCGTGCTGCGCCAATGCGATGTGGGCCAAGTGGGGAGGATCAAAGGCCCCCCCATACAAGCCCACTTTTCTCTTCGCTTGGGCAAGGATGGGTATGCTGGGCTGATCGACCAAGGTCATGTCTTGCCGACAGGCAGATCTGGAAGGGGAGCAGTCGTGGAGCGAATGGCCAAATGTCCGATGTCGCTGCGGTATTGTTGGCCCTCAAACGCGATCTGCTTGACCTTGAGGTAGGCGCTCTCTTTGGCCATCTGAACATTGCGTCCCAAGGCGGTCACACACAAAACGCGTCCGCCGTGGGTCTGCAAATGGTGACCATCCCAGGCTGTTCCGGCATGAAAGACTTTGGTATCTACCGCCTCAGGTGCAATGCCGGTGATGGTGTCTCCAAATTGTGGTGCCAGTGGGTAGCCACGGGTGGCCATCACCACGCCCAGTGCCGTTCTGGAATCCCATTGCACGGCATCATCACCCAATTCACCCAGTTGGCTACCTGTGGCCGCCCATAAAAGTGAGAAAAGATCACTTTTAAGGCGCATCAAGATGGGCTGTGTTTCTGGGTCGCCCAGCCGACAATTGAACTCCAAAGTTTTGGGCTTGCCATGGGCATCAATCATCAAACCAGCGTATAAAAACCCCGTGTAAACAATGCCATCTTTCTTCATGCCCTCAAGGGTGGGGATGATGATTTCTCGCATCACCCGGGCATGGACTTCGGACGTGACCACGGGGGCTGGGGAGTAAGCTCCCATGCCGCCCGTGTTGGGGCCCTGATCTTGATCCAACAAGCGTTTGTGGTCTTGTGAGGTTGCCAATGGAAGCACGCTCTCGCCATCGCACATGACCATGAAGCTGGCCTCTTCTCCAGCCAAAAACTCTTCAATCACCACACAAGCGCCCACCTGGTTGTGCTTGACGCCCAAACTATTGGAGGTGAGCATGTCATCAATTGCCTGGTGGGCTTGTTCAGCCGTGGTGGCCACCACCACGCCTTTGCCAGCGGCCAAGCCATCGGCCTTGATCACGATGGGAACACCCTGGTCTTGAACATATTGATGGGCCAAAACCGCATCGGTAAAGGTTTCATGGCGCGCCGTGGGGATACCGTGGCGGCGCATAAAGTCTTTGGAAAAAGCCTTGGAACTTTCCAGTTGGGCCGCTGCTTGGGTCGGGCCAAATATGCGCAAACCATGTTGACGGAATTCATCCACCACCCCTGCTGCCAACAAGACCTCGGGGCCAACCACCGTGATATCTATGCGCGCTTGCTGGGCCCACTCACGCAAGGCCACGACATCGGTCAAAGCGATGTTGTGCAATCGCTCATCCAGGGCTGTGCCACCATTGCCCGGGGCCACATAAACCGTTTGGACAGATGGCGACTGGGCCAGTTTCCAAGCCAGTGCATGTTCACGGCCTCCGCCGCCCAGGACCAGGGCCTTCATAGCTCTGCGTTGTGATAAACCTCTTGGACATCGTCCAACTCGTCGAGCACATCGAGGATTTTTTGCATTTTTTCTGCGTCAGCGACAGACAAGGCCACGGTGATTTCAGGTCGGTAGGTGATCTCGGCCAGCACAGGTTGCAAATCTGCTGCCTCCAGCGCGCTTTTGATTTGCTCAAACACGGTGGGGAAACACAAGACCTCCATGGCACCATCGTCTGAATTGATCACATCGTCTGCTCCGGCCTCCAAGGCCACCTCCATCAAACGATCTTCGTTGGCACCAGGGGCAAATACAAATTGCCCACAATGTTTGAATTGATAGGACACAGATCCATCGCTGCCCAGGTTGCCACCATGTTTGCTCAATGCATGCCGCACCTCGGCCACGGTACGCACCTTGTTGTCGGTCATGGTGTCCACCATCAGGGCCACCCCTCCCACGCCATACCCCTCATAACGAATTTCTTCGTAATGCACGCCCTCTAGATTTCCGGTTGCTTTGTCGATATTGCGCTTGATCGTGTCAGCGGGCATATTGGCCGCCTTGGCCTTGTCAACGGCCAAGCGCAGCCTGGGGTTGGCATTGAGATCGGCACCGCCGCCTCGGGCAGCCACCATGATTTCGCGGATAACCCGTGTCCATACCTTGCCTCGCTTTTCGTCTTGCCGACCTTTGCGGTGCTGAATATTGGCCCATTTGCTGTGTCCTGCCACGAGAAATCCTTGTTCAGAATAGAGTGCGATTTTAGCGACCTGTCAATTGCAAGCCATCAGTGTGAAAGTGAAAAAGGCGGCCGTTGAAGCGACCGCCCTGCTACCTGTTTCTAAGGCAACCCGACTCAGTCCGCAGTGGCCTCTTCAGGTTCAGTGGGTTCCGATTTGGAGGACTTCGATTCCTTTTTGGCCAAGGGCAGGATATCGAGCAATACCTCCCCTTTGTCATCAAGATCGACCGTCAAGCGGCCGCCCTCGGTCAATCGGCCAAACAACAACTCATCGGCCAAGGCACGGCGAATGGTGTCTTGGATGAGGCGTTGCATGGGTCGGGCCCCCATGAGCGGATCAAACCCTTTTTTGGCCAAATGCGTGCGCAACTTGTCGGTGAAATTGACATCGACGCGCTTTTCTGCCAACTGGGTTTCCAATTGCAGCAAGAATTTGTCAACCACTCGCAAAATGATTTGCTCATCCAAGGCTTTGAACCCAACGATGGCATCCAGTCGATTGCGAAATTCCGGCGTAAACAAACGCTTGATATCGGCCATTTCGTCACCTGATTCGCGCGAATTGGTGAAACCAATGGTGGATTTGTTCATGGTCTCGGCCCCCGCATTGGTGGTCATGACGATGATGACATTGCGGAAATCGGCTTTGCGACCATTGTTGTCGGTCAAGGTACCGTGGTCCATGACTTGCAGCAAGACGTTGAACACATCGGGGTGGGCCTTCTCTATCTCGTCGAGCAACAGCACCGAGTGAGGCTTTTTGGTCACCGCTTCGGTCAGCAAGCCGCCTTGGTCAAAGCCAACGTATCCAGGTGGGGCGCCAATCAATCGACTGACCGCATGCCGCTCCATGTATTCAGACATGTCAAAGCGAATCAACTCAATGCCCATGATGAAGGCCAACTGCTTGGCAGCCTCGGTTTTGCCCACGCCCGTGGGGCCGCTGAACAAAAACGATCCGATGGGTTTATCCGATTTACCCAAACCTGAGCGCGCCATCTTGACCGCCGAGGCCAACACTTCCAGCGCTTTGTCTTGTCCAAAAACCACGCTCTTGAGATCGCGCTCCAAAGAGTGGAGTTTGCCTCTGTCGTCATTGGAAACGTTGGCGGGCGGAATGCGCGCAATTTTCGCCACGATGTCTTCAATTTCTGTTTTGCTGATGGTTTTTTTGCGCTTAGACGCTGGCAAGATGCGCTGCGCTGCACCTGCCTCATCAATCACATCAATGGCCTTATCGGGCAAATGGCGGTCATTGATGTACTTGGCGCTGAGTTCAGCCGCAGCCTGCAAGGCCGCCACAGCGTATTTCACGCTGTGGTGTTCTTCATAGCGAGATTTCAATCCTTTGAGGATGTCTACGGTTTGCTCTACGGTGGGCTCGTTGACATCGACCTTCTGAAACCGCCTGGACAGGGCCGCGTCTTTTTCAAAGATGCCACGGTACTCGGTGAAGGTGGTGGCTCCAATGCATTTGAGTTGCCCCGAACTCAAGGCAGGTTTGAGCAAGTTAGAAGCGTCCAACGTGCCCCCAGAGGCCGCCCCCGCCCCAATCAGGGTATGGATTTCATCGATGAACAAAATCGCATGGGGTTTGTCTTTGAGTGACTTGAGAACCCCTTTGAGGCGCTGCTCAAAATCACCGCGGTATTTGGTGCCTGCGAGCAAGGCACCCATGTCGAGCGAATACACCTGAGACTCGGCCAGGATATCAGGCACATCTTTTTGGGAAATGCGCCAAGCCAGCCCTTCGGCAATGGCCGTTTTACCGACCCCAGCCTCACCCACCAACAAAGGGTTGTTTTTACGGCGACGACACAAAATTTGAACCACCCGCTCCACCTCATACTCTCGACCAATCAGAGGATCGATCTTGCCGTCCTTGGCCATTTGGTTCAAGTTTTGGGTGAATTGCTCCAGAGGTGTGGCTTTTTCATTCTTTTCTGCCGGCTCCTCAGCTTCCTGTGCAGACGGCTCATTTTGCTTGGGGCTGTCAGGGGGGTCATTCTTTTTGATGCCGTGGGCAATGAAATTGACCACATCCAAACGTGTGACGCCTTGCTGGTGCAGGTAATAAACAGCGTGTGAATCTTTCTCCCCAAAGATGGCCACCAGCACATTGGCCCCTGTGACCTCTTTTTTCCCGTTGCCCGTGGACTGCACATGCATGATGGCGCGCTGTATCACGCGCTGGAAACCCAGGGTGGGCTGGGTGTCAACATCTTCTGTGCCCGCAACTTGAGGGGTGTTGTCTTTGATGAAATTGGCCAGAGATTTGCGCAACTCATCGCTGTTGGCCGAGCAGGCCCGCAAAACTTCCGCCGCGCTGGGGTTGTCCAGCAAGGCCAATAAGAGGTGCTCTACGGTGATGAATTCATGCCGCTGTTGACGGGCCTCAACGAAGGCCATGTGCAAGCTGACTTCAAGTTCCTGGGCAATCATTTGAGTTCCTTCGTGCCTTTTGATGGGTTAACTGTATATGGAAATGGACTTGAATTAATCAATGGGCTCGCTCAAACATTGCAATGGGTGCCCGGCTTGGTTGGCGGCGTCCATGACTTGGTCAACCTTGGAAGCCGCCACGTCTTTGCTAAAGACGCCACAGACACCTTTTCCGTCCAAATGAATTTTCAACATGATTTGGGTTGCTGTTTCCCGGTCTTTGCTGAAAAACTGCTGCAAAACCAAAATCACGAACTCCATCGGGGTGAAGTCGTCATTGAGCATCACCACTTGGTACATCTGAGGGGGCAAGGTTTTCTGGGCTCTTCGCTCCAAGACCACTGAGTCGCCGTCGTCGGGTCGCAAGGGTTGCGCTGGGGGTTTGGGAATTTGACTGGCCATAGATTCATTTTATAGGGGGCGCGAATTTACGCTTACAACTGCGCAATAACCCAACTCGTGTCACTTGCTGCGGAAGGAATGCTATTATTTAACTCTTTATGGTTATATTTAAATAGAAAGTGAGTTAAAAATGGCAAATGGCACGGTTAAATGGTTCAGCAACAGCAAAGGTTTCGGCTTCATAGAACCACTTTTGGGTGGACCAGATATCTTCATACATTTCAGCGCCATTCAAATGGAAGGGTTTAAAACCTTGGAGCCGGGAGCACAAGTCACATTTGAGCTGGTCCAAGGTCCCAAAGGTCAACAAGCGCATGACCTGAAGGTCACTGACAACCCAGAGCGCGACAAAGATGCGGCGCACGAAGGCCACAAAAACAAAGAGGGGCGCTTGCGCACCCCTCAATTCAGAGCCAACTTAATGGGAAATCAGGACCGGGCTCCCCAATTTTGAGCGCCAGAGCCCATCAATTCTGTCATCACATGTGATCAATCATGACCTGGCCAAAGCCAGAACAGCTGACCTGCGTGGCCCCGTCCATCAAGCGCGCAAAGTCATAAGTGACCTTCTTGCTCAGGATGGATTTCTCCATCGAACTGATGATCAGGTTGGCTGCCTCGACCCAGCCCATGTGGCGCAACATCATTTCGGCCGACAAAATTTCGGAACCTGGGTTCACGTAATCTTTGCCCGCATATTTGGGAGCAGTGCCATGGGTGGCTTCAAAGCAGGCCACCGAATCTGACATGTTGGCGCCTGGTGCGATACCAATGCCGCCCACTTGGGCTGCCAATGCGTCTGACACGTAGTCGCCGTTCAAATTGAGGGTGGCAATCACGCTGTACTCAGCGGGGCGCAACAAAATTTGCTGCAAGAACGCATCGGCGATCACATCTTTGACCACGATGTCTTTGCCAGTCTTGGGGCTCTTGAATTTGCACCATGGGCCGCCGTCGATCAATTGGGCACCAAATTCTTTTTGGGCCAGACCATAGGCCCAATCGCGGAAACCACCTTCGGTGAATTTCATGATGTTGCCCTTGTGAACAATGGTCACGCTGGGCTTGTCGTTGTCGATCGCGTATTGAATGGCTTTGCGCACCAAACGCTCTGTGCCTTCGCGAGAAACCGGTTTGATGCCAATGCCAGAGGTATTGGGGAAGCGGATTTTGGTCACGCCCATCTCTTTGATCAAAAAATTGATCAATTTTTTGGCTTTTTCGCTTTCAGCTTCGTATTCGATGCCAGCGTAAATGTCTTCAGAGTTTTCGCGGAAAATGACCATGTTGGTCTTCTCGGGCTCTTTCAATGGCGAAGGCACGCCCTTGAAGTACTGAACTGGGCGAAGGCAGACATACAGATCGAGCTCTTGGCGCAATGCCACGTTGAGGGAGCGAATACCGCCGCCGACAGGTGTGGTCAAAGGGCCTTTGATTGAAACAACGTATTCTTTCAAAACTGACAGGGTTTCTTCAGGCAACCAGACATCGGGGCCATAGACCTTGGTGGATTTTTCGCCGGCATACACCTCCATCCAATGGATTTTTCGTTTGCCACCATAAGCTTTTTGCACCGCTGCATCCACCACTTTGAGCATGACCGGGGTGATGTCAAAACCGGTGCCGTCTCCTTCGATGTAAGGGATGATGGGCTGGTCGGGCACGGTCAGGGACATGTCCTTGTTGACAACGATTTTTTCACCCTGGGAAGGCACTTTGATGTGCTTGTACATGTGGAATATCTCCGTTATGAAAGCGTGTAAATTGAAATTGGAACCTCGGTTTCGACGGCAATTCTAGCAACAGTGACTTATCATGGCGGCATGGAGAAAGAGGGCTTATGAATCAATTCAAATGGGCTTGGCTGCTTTACTGGTTTTGCGGGCTGGCCGTGGCCCAAGGCGAACCACAACTGAATTTACCCAGGGTTCAAGTGCAAGCGGGCATGCATCAAATTCAGGTTCAGGTAGCGTCCACGCCCGAACAGCGCACCATTGGTTTGATGCACCGCGCTGAAATGCCTCAAACCGAAGGCATGTTGTTTGCGTTTGAACAACCCACACCACAGTGTTTTTGGATGAAAAACACCCTCTTGCCCTTGACAGCGGCTTTCATTGCGGACGACGGCACCATCGTTAATTTGGCCGATATGAAACCAATGACAACCGACGCCCACTGCTCTACACAACCCGTCAGATGGGTGCTCGAAATGAACCAAGGTTGGTTCACCAAACGGGGAATCAAAGCCGGGTTTAAATTGCAAGGCCCGGTCTTTCGATCCAAATAAAAAAAGCCGCCCCCAGGGCGGCTTTGAACTGACGAAAAATGCGATCAGCCGAAATTGGCCTGGGCAAAGCCCCAGTTGACCAATTTGTCCAAAAAGGTTTCCACAAACTTCGGACGCATGTTGCGGTAATCAATGTAATAAGCATGCTCCCACACATCGACAGTGAGAATGGCTTTGTCCGCGGTGGTCAACGGTGTGCCAGCAGCACCCATGTTGACAATGTCCAAGCTGCCATCGGCCTTTTTCACCAGCCAGGTCCAACCGGAACCAAAGTTGCCCACGGCAGACTTGACGAATGCCTCGCGAAAAGCCGCATAGCTGCCCCATTTGGCTTGGATGGCAGCTGCCAAAGTTCCAGTGGGTTCACCGCCACCGTTGGGCTTCATGCAGTTCCAAAAGAAGGTGTGATTCCAAATTTGAGCAGAATTGTTGTAGACGCCCCCCGATGATTTTTTGATGATGGACTCCAAGTCCATGCCTTCAAACTCGGTTCCCTTTTGCAGGTTATTGAGATTTACCACATAGGCGTTGTGGTGCTTGCCATGGTGGAATTCCAGGGTTTCGCGTGAATAGTGAGGGGCCAAGTCGTCCAGGCCATATGGCAGTGCGGGCAAGGTGTGTTCCATGGATTTCCTTATTGCGTTGATGAAAAATCAGATTGTAAAAAAAATCAGCCTGCCTTGGGAGACAGCACCCGAACACCCACTGAGCCATCGGCCAAATGGGCCGTCAGATCCTGCTGGGAAGCCAGTTGGTGGACCGAAGTGATGGGTTTTTGTTGTTCGTCGGTGAGCCAAGCATAACCGCGCTTCAAAACCAATCGCGGATCGAGGTTATGCAGTCGCCACGCCAGTTGTTGAAGTCGCTGGCATTTGGCGTTCCAGTCAGACTGCAACTGCCGCACCGTCGCATCCTGCATGCGATCCAAGCCTTGTCGTTGCAGCTGCATCCGCCGGCCCAAACTTTGGGTCAATCTTTGCTGCAGCTGCAACATTTGCAAGCGGTGGGAGGCCACCACGTTGCTAGGCCGCCCCAAACGAGACTGGATCCAGTCCAGCGTTTGGCCATGCCCGTCCAGCACCGATCGAAATTGATCTGACATCGATTCGCCCAATTGTTGCAACTGCAGCCAAATGTCTTGCAGCGGTTGCGCGCACAACTCAGCGGCAGCAGTTGGGGTGGTGGCGCGCAAATCTGCGCACAGATCAAGGATGGTGATGTCCGTTTCATGGCCCACGCCAGACACAACAGGTACCGTCGACTGGGTCACTGCCAACGCTAAATTTTTGTCATTGAAGGCCCATAAGTCTTCCAGTGACCCCCCGCCCCGGACCATCAAGATGACATCCACCTCGGGTACTTGTTGAATTTCATGCAAAGCCTGGATCAAACTGGCCGGTGCCGCTGGCCCTTGAACCTGGGCCGCTGCGATGACCACAGGGATATGCGGCACCCGCCGACGCAAGGCCTGGACCACATCGTGCAAAGCGGCCGCCCCCAGCGAGGTCACCACCCCAATGGTTCGGGGCATGATGGGGATAGGCCTTTTCCGATCTTCATCAAACAAGCCAAGCCCCGCAAGTTCGCGCTTGAGTTGGAGAAATTTCTCATACCAAACACCTTCGCCTGCGGGGATCAAGCTGTCGATCACCAACTGCAAATCCCCTCGACCCTCATAGACAGACACTTTGGCCCGGGCTTGCACCATGACGCCGTCGTGCAAGTCAAAACCCACCAGGGCTGCCGATCGCTTGAACATGGCACAGCGCAATTGAGCGCCGTCGTCTTTCAAGGAGAAATAACAATGCCCACTGCTGGCCCGGGTGAAATTGGTGATTTCTCCCTTGACCTCGACCGGGTTGAATCGCGCCGACAAGGTGTCTGTGAAAGCGCGCACCAAAGCACCCACCGACCATGTGCGCGTGGAATCAATCATGGGGAAATAAACATTGCCAATGCATAAATTGCTGGGCCTGCTTAAACAATGGGATTGGCATCGAGCTGTTCCTCGACCAGGCCTGGTTCATAATTCGGCGTTGTCAATTCTTAGAGGTTTGAGGTTTGTTTTCCATCATACAAGCAGCAGGCTGGCCCATTTGGCCGCTTCTCATCTGTTCTGTCATCGCATTGGCCTTGGTGCTAGAGCGTTTTTACAGCCTCCATGACAAACGCATCATGCCGCCGGACTTGCTTGAAAACGCGATCAAAACG
>Ga0214919_10000368_pt1 | contig 77234 bp, 65 predicted proteins | sample LL1503_MetaG_FD_177994 | JGI IMG/M metagenome (GOLD analysis project Ga0214919, IMG submission 177994) | Freshwater microbial communities from Lake Lanier, Atlanta, Georgia, United States - LL-1503 | ecosystem: Environmental > Aquatic > Freshwater > Lake | place: USA: Georgia | collected... | reverse complement strand
TAGATATCAACGATTTTAAGTATATTGTACAAATTGGATACACACAAGGATTGGTATTAGCAGTTCGTAAGGGTAGTCCATTAAAAAACATAGACACTTGGCGTAATCATCGAGGACTGCCCATAAATGTAGGTGTTAATGGCATGGGTGCTGCCCATCATTACTATAGTTGGTTGGTTAGTAATCAACTGGGTTTTCCAAGGACTGACATTTACTACAAGGGTAGTGGTGAAATGATCACTCAGATCATAGGTGGGCACGTTGATGCTATATGGGTCAATCTTGCCAGTATAATTCAATTTGAAAATAGAGTTGATATAGTGGCAATAACAGCACCTAAAAGAAATGAATTAATACCAAATGTACCTACTTTTAAGGAACTTGGTATAGACTTGCCCCCTAAGCCTCTTTTTATGGTAATTGCAAATAACACCACAGACACTGCTACATTAAGAGAAGTTGAACGTGCTGTGACAAAATTGCTGAATAGTCCAGAATTTGTAAAATCATTAAGTCTTGAGTTAATAATTGATCCCGGAACCGGTGCAGATGCACGTAGTGACACTGAAAAATTATTCAAAGCACAGGTAAAATTTGTAGAATACGTCAAGACACTAAAGAAGTAAGAACGCTAAATACATCACAAGTGAACATTTGAGGATTAGCAATGGAATTAAACTTTCCAAGTCCAGCAACAACTGGCACAGTATATACTGGTACAAATAGCGTTACCTACATTTACGACGGTATTAAATGGCAGGGAGAAGTCCCTACACAAACAGATCTTAATACAGGACAAATTTACTATCATGATAACAGGATAGATGCACAATCTACTACTGATATTGTTATTGCTACGAATTCAGGCACATGGACTTTTAGTTCCACTGGAACCATAAGATTTGCTGACGGTACCGTACAACAAACAGCATATACTGGAATTACCCCAGTAACTACATCTACATTATACAATGGGACCGCTACATTTAGATTAAGTGCTGATGGTGTTATAACATTATTATATGGAACTACCATAAAAGATACTGCTGCTCATGCTATTGCTGTGGGTCAAAATGCAGGTCTTACAAACCAAGGTACTGGTGCAGTAGCACTTGGATATGGTGCAGGATATCAAAATCAAAGCACTTCGGGAGTATCTTTAGGTCAATATGCTGGCCAAAACAGTCAAGGTGCTGGATCAGTTGCTATTGGTGCATATGCAGGTCGTTATAATCAACCTGCTAATAGTATTGTTATTAATGGTACAGGTTCATTATTAGCCGGTACTACAGGCACTATGGTTGTTAAACCCTTAAAAACAGTCACTACAACTACAGGATTATCGCAAGTTTGGTACAATACAACTACTGGAGAGTTTGTATACTATACTCCGTAAAAACGGTAAATAATAATGTGCAGGGACAACACAGGCCCGCCAAAAGGAAAAAAATATGTTAACAAAACCCACAGGTAATTCAATTACAGTAGTATTAAGTGCCACAACAGGAACAACCACTGTAACAAATTGGAACGGTAGTACCCCTCGTAAAGTTCGTGTTGGGACACACGCTCAACCAGCCGCAATCAATTTTGGAAATAGTACCACTGCTACAGTAACTACGGGAATTTTAGTTCCTCCTAATTGGTCAGAACATTTTTCTCTAGAAAACACAAACAAGATTACTTATGTTCAAGTAGGTGCAGGCACCGGCGGATATATTTCAATTACACCGGTAGCCTAATATGCGAGCAAGGGAATTCACAATCAATATACCCATAAACATTCGGATCAACGGTGACGGCAAACCCGAAATTGATATGGGTCAAAATGATGCTCCTATAGATCCAAGCCTTCCCAAAGAAGATCCAGTTATGGTACCTCCTTTGCAACAACAAATAGAACTACAAAAAGCAGAAGCGGGTAAAGTTAGTCCTATAATCAAAGATCTTACACAAGACGAAGTAGATCCAGAAACTAAGCAGTTGCCTTAAAGGCATCTAAGGGAGCAAGACCCAGATGCCTATTAAAAAGATAGAAGCTGGTAGGGTAATAACCCAGACTATTGATACTTTTATTGGTACCCAAGGTACAATATGGTATGATGAAGAAACTGGGGAGATGCGTCTACACGACGGTAACCCGGGCGGTATACCATTAGGATCCGGTGGCGGTTATGTTCTGCATACTGCAACAGTAACTAGACTTGGCGGTGTTAGAATAGGTGTTGGGATTAACGTAAGCCCCGACGGTACTATATCTGTTAACACTAGTACTACATATACGTTAACAACAGCAACTATCAGTACTCTCGGTGGTATCAAAGTAGGTGAAAATTTATCTATATCCGCTGATGGTACATTAAGTGCTACCGCTAGTGTTAGACTAAGCGATAATCCACCATTAAACCCAACTGTAGGCTCACTGTGGTATGACACTGTTAGTGGCAGAATGTATGTTTGGTTTGACAATAATTGGATTGATGCAAGTCCTCAAACAACATATGTATTACCTACTGCTACTACCAGCACAATAGGTGGTATAAAGGTAGGACGTTATCTATCTATTGGCATAGACGGTACATTAAGTGCTACATCAAATGTTATATTAAGTGACATAGAACCTGTTGATCCAGGCCCTAACACACTATGGTATGATACAGTTAGTGGTAGATTATATGTTTGGTTTGATAGCAGTTGGATCGATGCAAGTCCTCAAACTGCATTAATTCCTGCTACCACTTCTACATTAGGTGGCATCAAAGTAGGACGCTATCTATCCATTGATAGAGACGGTACATTAAATGCTACATCAAATGTAATCATAAGTAGTACAGCACCAATTGACCCGGGACCAAATACATTATGGTATGATACTATTAGTGGTAGATCTTACATTTGGTTTGATAATAATTGGGTCGATGCAAATCCACAAACTGCATTACTTCCTGCTACTACAAGTACATTAGGCGGAGTTAAAATTGGTAAGGGTATCGAGGTAGCATTAGATGGCAAAATATCCACAACATTACAACTTGTTACCGATAGTGGATCTACAACCAGTAATGCTATTAATATTACTAATACTACTACAGGTGCCTTACAAATTGCAGGTGGTGTTAGCGTTGGTAAGGATTTATTTGTAGCAGGTGATGTTAAAAATGCTAATGGATCACTAGTTTTTATACCAACTACAGACGCTGCTCCTAATAGACAAAATGGACAACTATGGTTTAATTCAGAAGACGGCCGTGCTTACATCAAATATAATGATAATTGGGTTGATCTAAGTCCAAGTATAGTTCCACCAGTTAGTACATATCTAGGTGATTTAACTATAGATGGTACTACAATTAGTACGATTGATAGCACTTTAACCAATATCTACATAGATAGTAACTTAGATGTTATTGGAAACATAAACGCACCCTCTATATATGACAACGGCAATAGAGTAGTAACAGCAGTACTTCCGAGTGGGTCAACTTATATTGGTGTTGAGAATGTAGTATCTACAGGAACACAAACAAGTTTTACTGTAGTTAACTTAGGTGTACAAACATTAACAGCAGGCACAGACACAGTAGTTAGTAGCAGTACTGGAACTATAACTGTATGGACAACTAGTACATTACAAAGCGTTACTAATCGTGGTGCTACAACTAATAACACCATACGAATTACAAATAACACCGATTCAACTTCAACTACTACAGGTGGATTGATTGTTAGTGGTGGAGTTGGTGTCGGTGGTGACTTATATGTTGGCGGCAAAATTGTTGCTAGAGAATTAGATATTCAATATACAACAGTAACAACTACAATAGTTGAAACTGATGATATAATCAAAACATCTAATACAACAAATTCAACTTCTACGACTACAGGCGCATTAGTAGTTGCCGGTGGTGTTGGTATTGGTGGAGATGTTAATATCGGTGGTGATATATTCATCAATAAAGATATCAGAGATATCAATGGATCTGTAATCCATATTGCAACTACTAGTACAGCACCTACTAGAGTTAATGGGCAACTATGGTTTAACTCAGACGATGGCCGTGCGTATATCAAATATGATGGTACTTGGGTTGATTTAAGTCCGACCATAGTACCACCAATTAGTACATACTTAGGTGACTTAACTATAGATGGTACTACAATTAGTACCATAGACAGTACATTAACAAATATCTACATAGACAGTATATTAGATGTTACTGGACCAATTTATACAAATAACTATTTGGTTAGCACTCTTACTAATATCAGTAGTGGTATTGGTATTGCTGTATTGCGTAACAACAGCGGAACGGTAACAGTTACTAATACAGGTGTATTAGAAATAATAGCAGGGGTAGATACATCGATCTCAACTGCCACTGGTGTTGTAATAATAAACAATACCAGCACACTACAAAGTATTACTAACCGTGGATCAACAACTAGTAATGCTATTAATATTACTAATACTACTACCAGTGCGTTAACAGTTGCAGGTGGAGTTGGTATTAACGGCGATCTATATGTTGGCGGTGATATTAGAGATATTAATGGCTCTGTAATACATATAGCAACTACCAGCACAGCACCTACTCGAGTAAACGGACAAGTATGGTTTAATTCGGAAGATGGTCGTGCCTATATCAAATATGATAATAACTGGGTTGATCTAAGTCCAAGTATTGTACCGCCAACTAGTACATATCTGGGCGATTTAACTATAGATGGTACTACTATTAGCACCGTAGATAGTACATTAACCAATATCTACATAGATAGTAACTTAGATGTTACTGGTAACATAACTGCACCATCTATATATGACAATGGTAATAGAGTAGTAACAGCAGTACTTCCAAGTGGATCAACGTATATCGGCATTGAGAATGTAATATCCACAGGAACACAAACAAGTTTTACGATAGTCAATCGTGGTTTACAAACACTAACGGTAGGAACTGATACTGCTATTAACACTAGTACCGGCGAAGTTACTATTTGGACAACTAGTACATTACAAAGTGTTACTAATAGAGGTGCTACAACTACCAATGCTATATCAATTGTTAATACTACAATTTCAACATCAAGTACAACTGGAGCATTAGTAGTTAGTGGTGGGGTTGGAATTGGCGGAGATGTATGGGCAAGTGGTGTTTTATATGCTAAAGATTTGGGATCTCCTAGTAATAGAATTGGAAAAATATATCTCGAAGGCCAAACTATAGACCTTGGTGGGACTTTAATTTCTACTGCTCTAGACGGGGGGATTTTAATACAAAAATCCAACAGTGATTTAGAAAAATTAGCAACAAGTTCTTTAACATTAGGTACTACAGGAACCGATGGCGTTTCATTATCAGTTGTAGATGGTATTTTAATAATAAAATCAAGTACAGTTAATGTTGCCGGACTAGTAACTACCGGTACCGTTACAGCAACTAACATTATTGTAAATGGATTAACTAGTTCAACTTCAACTACAACCGGTGCATTAATAGTAGCAGGCGGAGTTGGTATAGGTGGATCTGTTTATGCAGGCCCTATATATGATTCTGATAATAGAGTAATAACAAGTGTAATTGCTAGTGGTAGTACTTATATAGGCGTTACTGATCTAATATCAACTGGAACACAAACAAGTTTTACTATAGTCAATCTTGGCGTACAAACATTAACAGCAGGTACTGACACAACAGTTAGTAGCAGCACCGGTACAGTTACTGTATGGACAACTAGTACATTACAAAGTGTAACCGATAGAGGTGCTACCACTAACAACACCATATCAATTACTAATACTACAGCATCGACATCAACAACTACTGGAGCATTAGTAGTTAGTGGTGGTGTTGGTATTGGCGGTGATTTATATATTAGCGGTGAAATAGTTGCACAGAAATTTACTGTTGAATACACAACTGTTACTACAACATATTTGATTACAGATGATATAATATCAACTTACAATACAACTTCTTCTACTAGTACAACAACAGGTGCATTAGTAGTTGCTGGGGGTGCCGGTATTGGTGGAGATTTGTATGTTAACGGGGATATATATAGAAATAATATATCTATAGGATACGGATACACAGGTAGTAAGGGGACTGACGGAGTTATAGGCTATAATGGTAGCGTAGGTTATACAGGTAGCACTGGTACGCAAGGTGAGGTTGGCTATACAGGTTCAACTGGTACGCAAGGTGAGGTTGGCTATACAGGTTCAACTGGTACACAAGGTGAGGTTGGCTATACAGGTTCAACTGGTACGCAAGGCGAGGTTGGATATACAGGGTCAACTGGTACACAAGGCGAGGTTGGATATACTGGTAGCCAAGGTCCAGGTGCAGATCAATTTTTAGACACTACAAGTAGTGTAATATTTGGAAATGTAACAATAGGTCCCGGAGGTGTTATTACATTTGCCAATGGTAGTATTCAAAGTGGTAGAGCACCTAGGATGGTGGTGGACCAAGACTTCATTGATGCTCCTGATTATGATGCATTTTTTGCTACACTACTACCTGGCGATTTTTATTGGAGTGTTGCATACTCACAGATTAAGATATTAGTTGACTATGGTGGATATTATGATTGGCAAGATTTAACGGTTTATTCGGCCTAATAAATATTAAGTTATGACAATATACTTTAATCCGTATCCTAGTGCTCAACCAAATTCTACCCTGTCTCAATGGCAATTAGGTGATATATGGGTGAGTCAAAACGGCGGGCCGGTGCAGTTAACCTACAATGCGGTTACTAAAAAGAATTCTTGGACAAAATATACAACAACACCGGTAGTAGCAGGACTTTCTAGCGCAGTTTCAGGTGGTCCTCCAGTCGTTGCATCAACTTTGATTCCATCTACTATAGTAACCGGTGGACAAAGTGTTAATTTTAAACCAGTTACTGCATATGGTGGATCTGCTATTGCGTCATCATATACTGTTACTGGAGGTACAGTTACTGGATTGAATGTTATTATCGTTGATTCATCGGGTAATCCATTACCTACAGGATTAATAGCAACTACTACTCTGTCAGTAAAACAAGTTACAGGTAGTGATAGTGTTGTAAGATTATATAATTCTGTAGATGTTACTATCACCGGTACCGCTCCAAATGCAGGATTAGCAAATACAGCATATACTGTTACATTTACTGATGCAGGCGGACAACAAGGTTCTGCAAGTTTTAGTTTATTAATAAATCCAGGCGCCGCCCCGTTATCAAACGTTGTAGATATTGCTACAAGAACTTTAACACAAGGTACTGCGGATAGTTTTAAACCAGTAAGAGGTGTAGGGGGCGATGCACCGCTTGCATATACAATTTCTCCAACGTTACCTGCTGGGCTATCTATTACATCATCAACTGGCGTTATCTCTGGAACACCGTCAGTTTATAATGCAGCAGCAGATTATACGGTAACCGTTAGAGACAACGGTGGGGTAACTAGCCCAGGCACATTTAATTTGATAATATTAGCACCAACAGTGATTGCTACTGCTGTTCCTGCTAATGTACCATCAATTACAAGGAATGTTTCCTTTACAGCATTTAAACCTGTAAATGGTAGTGGAGGCATTGGTACATTAAGATATTCTGCGGTAGCATTGCCAACTGGTATGAGTATCAATACTAGTACTGGTTATATTTCCGGCCCTGCAACTGCAACAACACCCGCAACTAGTTATTCAATAGTAGTAACGGATTCAAATACGCCATTACCTTCAAGTTCTAGCACATCTGTCACTATTACAGTGGCAGATTTACCGACATTAAATTCTACACTATCGCAATCTGCAATTTCATTAACAAAGAATTCTCAGTCATATTCTTTTACACCAGTTAGTGGCAGCGGAGGATATAACACATTAAGTTATGCTATCACTGGCACAGTAACTTTATCGTCAATTGGATTGAGTTTTAATACTGCTACTGGGCAAATAACAGGTAATCCAAATGCATTGCTATCTTCTACTAGTTTTACTGTAACTGTTTCGGATCAAGCAAGTCAAACTTCTAGTAAATCTTTTACCATTGAAGTATTGCCCGGAGCATTGAGTACTAGATTAGATATTTCAAATAAAGTAACAGTAAAAAATGTTTCATATTCTGCTTTTAGACCAGTAAGTGCTAGCGGCGGAGATGGTGCTTATACATTCTCTGTAACACCGGACATTGTTGCTCAAACAGGTTTTGCATTCAATACCAGTACTGGATATATTTCTGGAACACCGATTAATGTAATAAGTGATACTCCGTATACTATAAAAATTACCGACCAAGCACTACAAGAAAGTAGTAAAATATTTACATTAAGGGTAGAAGCACCACCTGTAATAGTTATAGTATCAATACCCAGTAAAACACTTGTTCAGTATGATGTTGTTACGCCATTTATTCCTGTAACAGCGTCTGGTGGATATGGTATATTAACGTATACGCTTTCCCCAGCGGCCACTTTGCCTGCGGGACTTAATTTTTCTGCTAGTACAGGTGAAATATCCGGAACACCTACAAAATTTTTAGCAACAGCAACTACATTTTCAGTTACTGTTAATGACCAAGCATTACAAATAAGCACAGCAACATTTTTACTAACTGTTAATACACGCCCATTAGTAGTTAAAACTGATACATTATCTAAAACACTAATACGTAGTGTTCTTTCTACACCATATAAACCCGTAAGTGCTACCGGTGGATCTGAAACTTATACATATGCTATAGATACTAGTTTACCTAGCGGAGTAATTTTTAGCACGTCAACAGGGCAAATATCCGGAACACCTACTGTTACCAGCACAACTGCTACATATAGTGTTACCATAACTGATACATTAAACGTTAGTGGTACTAGCACATTTAATTTAAATGTTGTAGACCCTCCTCCAATAGTAACTACTTCTGTAATTAGTAGTAGTACATACTATAAATTAGTTGATAATATCAATCTAGCACCTGTTAGTGCTAGTGGTGGATATGGTTCGATAAATTTTAGCATCAATCCTGGTGTATCAGATATTGGTCTAACATTCCGCTCAAATGGTGTGTTATCTGGAATACCCACACAGTTAAGCAATAGACCATATGTAATTTCTGCTACTGATAGTATAGGACAAACTAGTAGCACTAATTATTTCTTAACAATTACCTATGTACCAATATCAACTACTCAAGTTGTATCTACATCTACATTAACAAGAAGTAAGGCTATTACACCATTTATCCCTGTTACATCTACAGGTGGTAGTGGCGGTACTACTTTTAATATAGACCCTACATTACCGGCTGGTTTATCTTTTGATACATTCACTGGTAGAATATCCGGAACACCGGCGTCTACTAGTACACTTACTACCTACACAATAACAGCCAAAGATAGTGATTCAAATACCAGCACTAAAACTACAAACATAGTTGTAAATGATCCACCTCCAATAATAACCATAGCAACTACATCATCATTAGCATTTACTGTTGGACAGAGCGTATTGGGCGTACATCCTGTAACTGCTACTGGCGGCGATGGCACAATTTCTTATATTATTGGACCTACACTTACTACAGGATTAACATTTGACAGTAATAATGGTACAATTAATGGTACACCGGTTACAACTAGTACAGCAGTATTATATACTGTAACAGCAACTGATTCACTATTGCAATCTAGTAGTACTGGTGTTTATATTACTGTTAATCCATTGCCGGTATCAATTACTGTTAATAATGGTACATTAATTTTTACCAAATATAGTTCTCAAGGACTACCAGTTACACCTGTTAGTGCAAGTGGTGGTTTTGGACAAATAACATATCAACTAAATGATGTATTACCATCGGGTTTATCATTTAATAATACTACTGGTGAAATATCAGGAACTCCGTCAGCAACTACTACAACTACGTTATATTCAGTATTGGCTACTGATTCATTGGGACAAACTAATGTTGGTGCGTTTTCATTAAAAATCAATGACGTCGTTGCAGATCCATTGGTAGTTGTAGCAGCAGAAAGTCTAACAACATTAGAAATTAATCTTCCTGCTGTTCTTAATCCTGTAACAGTCACAGGTGGAGTTGCTCCTTACAGTTATGCTATAAGCCCAACGACGCTGCCAGCAGGATTAATATTTAACACAGATGGCAGTATAACAGGTACTCCTACTACAACTGCCACAGTACAAGTATATACTGTTACTGTAACTGATCACGTTCCGCAAAGTAAGAGTGCAGACTTTTCATTATCTGTAATATATACAATACCATCAAGTGGTAAAGGATATACTGGTAGTAGAGGGTATACTGGTTCAACAGGTACACAAGGTACTACTGGTTATACCGGTAGTCGCAGTACCGCAACAGGATATACTGGTTCAACAGGTACGCAAGGTGTTACCGGTTTTACAGGTAGTGCCAGTACTGCATCAGGATATACTGGTTCAACAGGTACGCAAGGTGTTACCGGTTTTACAGGTAGTGCCAGTACTGCATCAGGTTATGCTGGATCAACTGGCTATACTGGTTCAACAGGTACACAAGGTGAAGTCGGTTTTACAGGTAGTGCTAGTACTGCAACAGGATATACTGGTTCAACAGGTACACAAGGTGATGTCGGTTACACTGGTAGTGCTAGTACTGAAATTGGATTTACAGGCTCTACAGGTACACAAGGTGAGATTGGTTTTACTGGTAGCCGAGGTTATAATGGGGAGCAAGGATTACAAGGTACTACAGGTAACCAAGGTCCACGAGGTTACACAGGTGAGCAGGGAGTAAGTCTTGTATTAATAGGTAGTACTGATACTGTTGACGTATCTACAGTAGGCGTTGGGCAACCGGGGCAAGGCTGGATTGGTACTAATACTGGACATGTATATTTCTGGAATACACTTACAGTTACATGGGAAGATATTGGTCCTATTGTTGGGCCGGCGGGAGCAGAAGGTTTACAAGGAAATATGGGTCCGCAAGGCCCTATAGGTAATACAGGTACGCAGGGTCCAATAGGTTATACTGGTTCAACAGGTACGCAAGGTGTACAGGGTATTACTGGATATACAGGTTCAACTGGTACTCAAGGTATACGAGGTTTTACAGGTAGTACAGGTACACAAGGGTCAAGAGGATTTGTTGGCTCAACCGGTACACAAGGTATACCAGGTTATACCGGTAGCCGAGGTGCGTATGATGCTATTGGATTTACTGGTAGTGCCGGAGAAGGAGCAATACGTGTTGAAATAATGGGTATGTCTACCACTTCAACAGTATCTACAATTAATTTTTCAACAGGTACTAATGCGATATTAATAGGAAATACCTTAACAGTAACCGCTGCTGCCATGGGAGGTTATATTGGTAATTTTGACGGTGGTCGCCCAGACTCTAATTACGGTGGAATTACCAGCATTAACGCAGGGGGTGTTTCTGGATAAATATCTCTGAGCAGTTATAAAAGGCAAAAATGGCAATACAAATCCAATTTAGACGGGGTACAGCATTCGAATGGCATTCCGTAAACCCTAAACTTGCCGAAGGCGAAATGGGTATTGAAACCGATACCAATTTATTTAAAATTGGAAACGGTAATGATTACTGGGATGATTTAGACTACGGCGGTATACGTGGTTATACAGGATCTCGTAGTACCGCTAGTTTTATTATGGCTGTTTCTAACGTTTTATACGTTAGTAAATCTGGCAGTGATTTAAATGACGGTACTAGTTTAAATATCAGCAAACTTACTATTAAATCAGCCGTTGCCAGTGCAACTAGAGGCACTACTATCTTTGTTAAAAGCGGAGATTACGTAGAAGATACCCCCATTACCGTTCCTGATTTTGTCTCTATTATAGGTGATAATTTAAGATCAGTTAACGTTAGATCTACAACATCAACTAATGATATATTCTATGTCAACAATGGTTCATATATTGCACATATGACATTTCATGGTCATGAAGCACCCGCAGCAGCAATAGCATTTCCTGCTGATGGAAGTGCAGGTGTTATTTCAACTAGTCCATACATACAAAATTGTACAAGTATGACCTCAGATGGTACTGGTATGCGTGTAGATGGCAATTTGGCTCTGGGTACAAAGAGCATGATGGTTGATGCATTTACGCAGTATAATCAAGGCGGTATTGGTATACACATGTTAAACAACGGATATACTTCGTTAGTATCAGTGTTTACTATATGTTGCGATATAGGATTCCTATGTGAATCGGGTGGATTTTGTTCAATTACAAATAGTAATAGCAGTTTTGGTAATTATGCATTATATGCCGATGGTGTAGGTGCACCTAAATATAGCGGTAGAGTTAACGGTGCAACCAGTGGAAGAACATTTGTTATCGATAACTTAGGTGGCACTAAACCAGCAATTGGGGATGCTGTAAGTTTTGGAGATGGAAATTATTATACTGTTGCTTCAAGTACTGCATTTAAAACAGGATCAACCGATGTTATATATCCTACACTAACACTAGAAGATGCTGGATTAAGAAATGCCAGACAAATTATTTTAAATGAAAAAGCAAAATTACAAATTTTAACCACTAATCATATATTAGAAACATTTCCAGGGTTTGACTTTAATCAATTCAAATGTAGTAGGGATGTTGGATATATTATAGATGCTGTATGCTATGATATGGTATTGAATACTAATTATCAAAGTGTAAGCGCAGGATCAAGTTATTATAGAGTAGTATCTTATTATGGTGCTGGCTCAGAATCAACTCAAACCATAAATGCAATTAATTTTTTAAAAATTAAAGTATTAGAACTATTAACACCTGCTACCGACGCATATACACGTATTTCTAATTTGTTTGATATAATATTAGATATTATAGAAAATGGTTTAGTTGTAGTACCTGCTTTAACATATAATCCTCCTACTGGTGCCAGTACTTCTACAGTTAATGCGGTAACAATACTACAGGCAAATAAAGATTTCATAGCAGAAGGAACCGTAGAATATACTAGTAATTTTACCTACAATGCTGCTAAATGTTATAGAGATACTGGATTAATTGTTGATAGTATAGCATTTGACTTACTCTACGGAGGAACTAGTCAAAGTGCATTTGCAGGATTGCAATACTGGAATAAAACAAGTACTCCAACACAAATTGCTGGACAACTGACTACTACTAGCAATGCTATTGCTTACGCAAGAGATCTAACAGTTTCAATTGCTACATTGGCCGGCGGAGTACCTGCTACTACTTCAGTTACTGATAATTTTAATACACTATTAACTATTCTAAATTCAGGTACTGCTGGTGTTAGTGATTTAATTGTTCCTAATGGTGCTATTAGTACAGATACATATATTGTTGCTGCTTATAATGATATTATTGCCAACAAATCTACAATCCAAGGTAATACAGTTTCTTGGATTGATAGTAATTATCCAGATTTTACTTACAATACATCAACTTGTTATAGAGATGTAGGATATATTGTTGATAGTGTGGCATTTGATCTTTTGCATGGTGGTAATAGACAAAGTATAATGAGCGGCGTTTATTATTATGGTTTTGACAGTACTTCTACAGTAATCGCTAACGAAATCCCACAAACTACCGCTGCTTACAACTTTATTAGAGATATTTCTGCAAATATTATTAAAGGTAATTTAATAACAGGCACCTATCAATCTACTGTTACACAAACAGTAAGTATCAATACTGCTACTAATGTAGAAGTTGGATTAATTAATAGTAAAATATCTACGATCACAAATATTATTAAGTATGGTCCAAGTGTTGCTCCATCTAGAATACCTATTTCTCTTACACCAAATACTACTACAAATGTACTAAACGCATTTAATTTATTATTAGCCAATAGAGCATTTATACAAGCAGAAACTATTGCATATGTTAATACAAGTTATGTTGGACTAGTTTATAGTACAGCAACATGTAAGCGAGATGTGGGATATATTATAGATGCTGTGAGTTACGATTTATTGTATGGTGGCAATAGTCAAACTGCTAAGACTGCTGATGCATATTATAACGGAACTGTATTACAGATTTCAAATAACGAAAAATTAGCCACTATTGCTGCATATGAATACATTAAAGATATCATTGACGAGGTAGTAGTTAATACAATTGTATCACCTTTAGTAAGTGGATTATCTCAAGTTATATCTTATCCTGCTGCTACCCCGGCTGAATCTGCAAGAGCACAATCATTGGTAGATATAGTTTCTAATATAGTAGAAAACGATTATTCAAGTACTATTGTATTACAATCATCGGTTCTATCTTCCATCAATGATAATACAGTTGTAACTTTCCATCAATATAGTCAAATACAAAGTTCTGCACATAATTTTGAATGGATCGGAGCAGGTACAAATATCAACTCTGCATTGCCTTACTTGGGAGGAGAACCATTAAATGATCATCAAGCAGTGTCTATTAATGGCGGGAAAGTTTATTTTACAGGTACAGACCAACAGGGAGATTTTAGAATTGGAAATGACTTGGTTATAAATAACAGTATAGGAACAATTTCTGGAAGAACATTTACAAAAAGTTTATTTGCGGTTATGACACCTTATATTTTGGCAATCGGAGGATAACATAACATATGGCAACACTACCCTTAAACTCGTTTAAAACTAAAGCATTTGAATTAACTACTAGTACTCAAACTATCTATACCACGCCTGAACTTGTTACCACTATTGTTCTCGGTGCACAGGCTACTAATATTGGAGCAGTTCCTGTTACTGTAAAATTTACTTTGGTAAAAAATGCCACTGATTTCGTTATGCTTAAAGATTTTGAAATCCCAGTTAATGATGCTTGCGAAGTTACTACGGGAAAATTAGTAATTGAAAGTGGTGCATCTATTACTGCTAGTGCTGGTGCAAACAACAGTGTTAACTTAGTTTTAAGCATATTAGAAACCAGCAATGAGTAAAAGTAGATTATTCAGTGGTAAGATAAAAAAATTAAGCGGTGGTAATCTCACCGTTGATCGCTACGAATATCTAGATTCAAGCCAAGCAGAACCAGATTTGGGATTACCTTTTCTAGAAGGTAGTTTATTAACTGGCTCAACTTCAACTGCAATACGCACTTGGTCGAATATAATAACTGCTAATACAGAAACAGTTAACATATTATCTACTTTATCAAATTTTGGATTTACCTCTAGTAATGCATTACAGGTATCTGGTGGCGTTACCATTGGTGGATATTTAAATGTTGCTGGTAAAGCATATTTTAATAATGCTGAAGTTTTAACTACACAAAGCGGATTAAACAGTATATTAGGTGTATCTGTTATTAATCGAATATTATTAATTAGTACAACTACAAATTCAACATCAACTAATACAGGTGCTTTAATTGTTAATGGTGGTATCGGTATTGGAAGAGATTTATTTGTCGGCGGTACATTAACTGTTAATGGTGCATTGGTACTTACAACTGCTTCAATATCAGGATCAGCAGTAACTATAATTACTGCTGGAACCGATACAGCAGTTAGTACTAGCACCGGTGCAGTTACTATTTGGAATACCAGCACATTAGAATCAGTAACTGGCAGAGGTAATTCAACTACTAACATAATTTTAATTACTAATACAACTGATGCAACTTCAACTGATTCGGGAGCATTACAAGTAATAGGTGGTGCAGGAGTTGGTGGTGCATTATATGCAAATCAAATTTATGACCTGGGTAATAGAGTAGTTACAAATGTAACTCCATCCGGGTCAATGTATATTGGTATCGATGATTTAATATCAACTGGGACTTCAACTAGTTTTACAATAATTAATCTAGGTGTACAAACTTTAACGGCTGGTACTGATACCGCAGTAAGTAGCAATACTGGAACTATCACGATATGGAATACCAGCACACTACAAACTGTAAGCGATAGGGGTAATTCAACAACCAATGCTATATCAATTACTAATACAACTAGTGCAATTTCAACCACTTCGGGTGCGTTGACTATATCAGGTGGTGTTGGCGTTGGTGGTGATTTATATGTTGGTGGCATATTATATCAAAATGACCAGCAGATATTATCTACTGCTACTATCAATCAATACGCAAATCAAACAAGTATAAATGCGGGCACTGATACTGCAATAAGCACCAGTACCGGTAATATTACCATTTGGAATACTAGCACATTACAATCAGTTACTGATAGGGGCAATTCAACTACTAATGCTATAATAATTACCGATACTTCCTATACAATTTCAACTAATTCCGGTGCGTTACAAGTAGTTGGTAGTGTTGGTATTGGTGGTAATTTAGTAGTTGGAGGTAATTTATTTAATAACGATAAACAGATATTTGCCACGATTATAACAGCCGGTACTGATACTGCTATTAATACCAGCACCGGTAATATTACTATTTGGAATACCAGCACATTAGAATCAGTAACTGGCAGAGGTAATTCAACTACTAATACAATTTTAATAACCAACACAACTAGTGCAATTTCAACTGATTCAGGTGCGTTACAAGTAGCAGGTGGTGTTGGTATTGGCGGCGATCTATTTGTTGGCGGAGAAATAGTTGCTCAAAAGTTAACCATTGAATATACCACTATAACTACTACTATAGTTGAAACTGATGATATAATCAAAACATTTAATGCTACTCCTAGCACATCGACTGACACTGGTGCGTTGATTGTGGTAGGCGGGGTTGGTATTGGCGGCAATGTTAATATTGGTGGGAATTTAAACGTAAATGGTTCATTAGTAGTTACCACTGCTTCTATTAGTTCATCTGCGGTAACTTCGATCACGGCAGGCACTGACACCGCAATATCTGGAAGTATCGGTAGTATTACGATTTGGAATACTAGTACATTACAAACAGTAACTGATAGGGGCAGCAGCACCACCAACGCCGTATTGATATTGAGCACTGATGCATCAACGTCAACTACTACTGGTGCATTAGTAGTAGCAGGTGGCGCTGGTATTGGTGGTACAGTAAACGTTGGTGAACGTATATTCATTAATGGCGCTGAAGTATTAACGACTGCCAGTGTTAATCAATTTGCTAATCAGACTACAATTGTAGCAGGTACAGATACATCAATTAATACTAGTACTGGTAGCATTACTATTTGGAACACCAGCACATTAGAATCAGTTACTGGCAGAGGAAATTCAACTACTAATACAATTTTAATAACCAACACAACTAGTGCAATTTCAACTACTTCAGGTGCGTTACAAGTAGGTGGTGGTGTTGGTATTGGTGGTAATGTTTTTATTGGTGGTGACTTAAATGTTACTGGTGCTATTGTAGGCGGTGCATTGGTAGTTACTACTGCAACTATTAGTAAGTTAGCAGCAACATTAATTAGAGCAGGTACTGATACAGCAGTAAGTACCAGCACCGGTGAACTTACTGTTTGGAACACCAGCACATTAGAATCAGTTACTGGCAGAGGAAATTCAACTACTAATACAATTTTAATAACCAACACAACTAGTGCAATTTCAACTACTTCAGGTGCATTACAAGTAGCAGGTGGTGCTGGCATCGGTGGCGATTTATATGTTGGTGGGGGAATATTCTCTGGTGATCAACGTGTTGTTGCTACAACTATAACTGCTGGAACTGATACTGCAATAAGCAGCAGCACTGGTGCTATTACTGTTTGGAATACCAGCACACTACAATCAGTTACTGATAGAGGAAATACAACAACTAATGCTATATCAATTACTGATACTACAAATTCAACATCAACCAATACAGGTGCATTAACGATTACAGGTGGTGTTGGTATTGGAAGAAATTTATATGTAGGTGGATCATTAACTGTTGATGGTGCGTTGGTAATTACTACTTCATCTATTTCTAATTCAGCAGTAACATCAATTGCTGCGGGTACTGATACTGCTGTATCATCATTAATTGGTAATGTCACTATTTGGAATACCAGCACATTAGAATCAGTTACTGGCAGAGGAAATTCAACTACCAATACAATTTTAATTACTAATACAGCCAGTGCAATTTCAACTACTTCAGGTGCATTACAAGTAGCAGGTGGTATTGGTATTGGCGGCAATTTATTTGTTGGTGGCGAAATAGTTGCACAAAAATTAACTATTCAATATACAACAATTACCACTACATTAATTAAAACAGATGATGTAATTCAAACATATAATACTACTAATGCTAGTAACACCTATTCTGGTGCTTTACAAATCGCAGGCGGCGCTGGTATTGGTGGTGACTTATATATTGGTGGGGCCTTGTATCAAAATGGTCAACAAGTATTAACTACTGCCAGTGTTAATCAATTTGCTAATCAGACTACAATTGTAGCAGGCACAGATACATCAATTAATACTAGCACCGGTAATATTACTATTTGGAATACCAGCACATTAGAATCAGTAACTGGCAGAGGTAATTCAACTACTAATACAATTTTAATAACCAACACAACTAGTGCAATTTCAACTACTTCAGGTGCATTACAAGTAGCAGGTGGTGTTGGTATTGGCGGCAATTTATTTGTTGGTGGTGATGTTAATATTAACGGATCGTTGGTAATTACCACATCTTCTATTACTTCTTATGTAACTCCTACAATAATTACAGCAGGTACTGATACAGCAATTAACACCAGCACCGGTAATATTACAATTTGGAATACTAGCACATTACAAACTATTACCAATAGAGGTTCTACTACTACTAATGCTGTACGTATTACTAATACAACAATTTCAACATCGACAACTACTGGTGCATTAGTAGTTGACGGCGGAGTGGGTATTGGTGGCACTTTAAATGTAGCAAATACCAGTTACATAAATGGGGCAAAAATACTAACGGCAGCAGATTTAGAAACAATTACGTATACAGCAGCATATATTACAAATAATCCCGGGGTAGTTACTGGATTGATAGCAGTTGCCGGAACAAGTACAATTTATGGAACATATGATTTCGGTAGTGCTGCTGATATTTCAACTTTCAATGACTATAATACTGCAACTAATACTGGATTTTATAGTATTCATGATGCAGCAACTATCCCAGGAGCAATTACCTATATAGGATTTACTGGTATTGTTGATTTTAACCGTATGGTGTTGAATATTAACTATACTCAAAATTCAGGGCATACCCAACAAATTGATTTATACAATTGGACAACATTAAGTTGGGATACATTTTCTTCATATTCTGGATCTACTGGTTGGTTCCAATTCATCGAAGGTGTTATTGATGATCAACCATATATTTCAGGTGGAAAAGTTTGGGTTAGAATTTATCACGTTAGTTTTGGTAATACTGCACATAGAACCTGGATTGATTATGTTGCCCTTGAAAAATCTATTCAAGGTGGTCAAGGTCCGAGGGGTGCTACTGGTGCTACTGGCGCTCAAGGTATACAAGGTCTAACTACCACAACATCTAGCACATTTGTATTTTCTAACACATTATCAAGCACCGCAACTGTAACAGAAAATGCTGTTTACATAGCAGGTGGATTAGGCATTGGCAAATCATTAATGGTCACCGGCGAAGCATTGTTCTTGAATAATGTAACTTTTGCCGGTACATCTACTTATGTATATTCTACAAATACGTCCTATACTGATAACTTAATCAATATACATACACCTAGAGATTATAGTACAACTACAGATCATACTTGGACAGTAGATGATGGTAAAGATATTGGCTACATTTTTCACTATTATAAAAATAGCCAAGATAAAGATGCGTTCTTAGGGTTAGCCAACGATTCGGGATATTTAGAATGGTATTCTAATGGTACTGAGATAGGTGGCATATTTACTGGAACTGAATATGGAATATTCAAAACTGGTGGTATAATATTAACTAACACTACTTCTTCTATCAGCACATCTACTGGTGCATTAACAGTACGTGGCGGAGTTGGTATTGGCGGCGATTTGTATCTCGGTGGCTCCTTATATCAAAATGGTCAACAAGTATTAACTACTGCCAGTGTTAATCAATATGCAAATCAAACTGCAATTTATGCAGGTACTGATACAGCAGTTAGTGCTAATTCCGGTACACAAATTTATATTTGGAATACCAGTACATTACAAAGCATTACTGATAGAGGAAATTCAACTACTAATACAATTTTAATTACTAATACTTTAAATGCAACTTCAACTAATTCAGGTGCTTTACAAATAGTAGGTGGTGTTGGTATTGGTGGAAATTTAGTTGTTGGCGGGATTATAACTGCTACAACATTTGTTGGAACATTTACTGGATTAGCATCAACTGCAAGTTATGCTGTTACTTCTACAAATGTCGTAGTATCTACTGCAAGTAATAATGCTAATTATTATGTAACTTTTGTTTCGACTTCATCGGGGCAATTGGGTATTATATCAGATGCTGGTTCTAACTTTACTTATAATCCAGGTACTAGTGTTTTAAGAATTGCAGGAGAAACTACTGCAACTTCAACTACAACTGGTGCCCTACAAGTAGTCGGTGGGGTTGGAATCGGTGGAAATTTAGTAGTTGGTAATACTGCTACAATTACTAGTAAAGTTAATGCAACTTCAACTAACACAGGTGCTTTACAAGTTGCAGGTGGGGTTGGAATTGGCGGCAATTTATTTGTTGGCGGAACTTTTACCGCAACCGCAGTTTTTATCAATGGACAAAGTGTAGGACTAGGGTACACAGGTAGTACAGGTACACAAGGTATTCAAGGTGATAAAGGATGGACAGGTAGTGCAGGTTATACTGGTAGTGCTAGCACAGCAACTGGTTATACTGGTAGTAAAGGCGATACTGGTCCAGAAGGCGTAAGTGTTAATCTTGTTGGTAGTACTAGTACTGCAACTTCGGGAGCATTTAATGCTATTGATCCTATCCCTAAAAAGGGTGATGGTATCATCGTTACCTTTAATGGACATCTTTGGACATATACTACTACTACAGCCGCTGGAAACATTGTAGGATTTACAGATTCTGGCCCATTTGTTGGTTACACAGGAAGTAAAGGTGCAGACGGTGCCGGTTTTACTGGTTCAACTGGTACTCAAGGTATTCAAGGTTGGACAGGTAGTGCTGGTTATACAGGTTCTACCGGTACACAAGGTTATACAGGTTCAACAGGTACTGGATACACCGGGTCCGCAAGTACAGCATCTGGATATACCGGTAGTCAAGGTTATACCGGTAGCAGAGGTGGTTTTGATGCCACACAAGTTATTAGTACACAGACAGGTACCTCATATACCCTAGCATTAACAGATGCTGGTTATTTAATTAACTTTTCTAACGCAGCAGGAACTACGGTTACAATACCGGCCGATAGTAGTGTTAACTTTAATATTGGTCAACGTGTAGATCTAGAACAATACAATGTAGGACCCGTAGTTGTTAGTCCAAGTGTCGGTGTTACATTACATAGTACCGATAGTCCTATATTAACAAATCAGTATAGTATCGGTACTTTGATAAAAATTGGAGCAAATGAATGGACATTTGCCGGCCCTGCAACTAGTGCAGCAGGATATCAAGGTAGTGTTGGCTATACAGGGTCAACTGGTACGTTGGGTTATAGTGGAAGTAGAGGTGGTTTTGACGCCACACAAGTTATTAGTACACAGACAGGTACCTCATATACCCTAGCATTAGCAGATGCAGGTGTATTAATTAACTTTTCTAATGCAGCAGGAACTACGGTTACAGTACCGGCTGATAGTAGTGTTAACTTTAATATTGGTCAACGTATTGATTTAGAACAATACAATGTAGGTCCCGTAGTTGTTAGTCCAGGTGCCGGTGTTACATTACATAGTACCGATAGTCCTATATTAACAAATCAGTATAGTATCGGTACTTTGATAAAAATCGGAGCAAATGAATGGACCTTTGCCGGACCTTCGGCTACTGCTGCTGGATACCAAGGTAGTGCTGGCTATACAGGGTCAACTGGTACAATTGGTTATACTGGCAGTAGAGGTGGTTTTGAAGCCACGCAGGTTATTAGTACGCAAACAGGTACCGCATATACCTTGGTATTAACAGATGCTGGTTATTTAATTAATTTTATTAACTCAGTTGGTACCACTGTTGCTATTCCTTTGGATAGTAGTGTTAATTTTAATGTTGGTCAACGTATTGATTTAACACAGGGTAATACAGGTCCTGTAATTGTTAGTCCAGTTTCAGGTGTTACATTACATAGTAGCGATAGTCCTATATTAACAAATCAGTATAGTATCGGTACTTTGATAAAAATTGGAGTAAATGAATGGACATTTGCTGGACCTGCTACTTATACTGCCGGTTATGCTGGTTCACAAGGATATTGGGGTTCTGTAGGCTACACAGGTTCAACAGGTACACAAGGTATCAGTGGTTATACTGGTTCAACTGGTACACAAGGTGTAATAGGATTTACAGGTTCAACTGGTACACAAGGGGAATCGGGGTATTGGGGATCAGTAGGTTATACTGGATCTGCTAGTACTGCTACAGGATATACTGGATCATATAGTACTGCTACAACCACTCCGTTTAGTGTATTAAATACTACAACTGGGGGATCAACCACTACAGGTGCATTGATAGTACAAGGTGGAGTTGGAATTGGCGGTTCTGTATATATAGGTAATAATTTATATGTAAGTAATGGTTCACAAGTAATACCAACTACTATACAAGAATTTACTGCTACTAGCGGGCAAACTATATTCACTCCTAGTAGCGCATATACTGTGGGAACAGTACAAGTTTTTGCTAACGGTGTTGCTTTAGGTAACGGAGATTTTACAGCATCAAATGGTACTACTATTGTTCTGTATCAAGGTAGAACTACAGGTGATATTATTAGGGTTATTGCAGGGGTTAGTAGCACGGGCGTTAACAATATTAAGGCATTTAGTATCGCAATGAGTGTAGCAATGGGCGGATAATGGATAATTAAGTAGTAACCGAGGACAACTAATAAAATGTCAAAACAATTGATAAGATCATATGTATTCACTCCAGGCATTGCCGGAAGTGGAACTGTGGAAATAATGGGCAGATGGGCCCTGGAACAGATCACTTTGATCACTAATGTCACACGAAATACTTTTTTATATAATTTTGCAGATGCTGCTTTTATTGGAACTAGTGTAACATTTAATCGTGCCAATAGCACTAATTTTCCACAAGCATTACAAGGTAGTGATGGAACTACTACAATTAATCTAGCAATAAACACTACTGGTTATAGTAGTGGTGATTCTCTACAAATATTTGTCGAACGTGCTGAAACTATTACAAGACCGTGGGCTATGGGCACAGATGCGTTTGAACGTACACGTACCGCTAGCCCACAAAGTATGTTGGATGCTGACTTTGAATATGGACTACAACCCACAAAATGGCAAACCATTAGTACTGTGCGTGGTTATCCGGGCATTTATGAAATTCCAGGTACTGATTTAACCATATTATCTATAACTACAAATGCTAGTGGTGGTGGCTCTAATCCAAATGTTGAAAGTCTAATCACAGTAACTTCTTCAGTTCCACATCAATTAAGCACAGGAACAGCAATAACTATACAAAATTTAGATGCAACTATATCAGGAGCAGATCGTGCTCAGGGTTCATTTATTGTAAATTCTATAATTAATACTTATACATTTACATATTATGCTAGAGCACAGGTATCAACAACAGTGGGTTCTAGTATTTTAACTGCGTATACTATTGTACGTCGAGGTGGATTCTATACCGGTTCTGCTATTGGCTCAACAACATTTAGTGATAACGGAACTGGCGGCTCCAGTACCACAGCCACTATTACAGTAACATTTGTTAACAATCACGGATTAACACCGGGGTCGGGTATACTTGCAGTGATTAATAGTGATAATGGTAGTAATAATCATACACTTGCTCAAGGACCATTTTATGTACAATCAGTACCTAGTCCGACTACATTAACATATAAAGCAAGAAACGTAGGTGCATTTACCGGCACTCCAACAGGTGTTTTATATTCAAGAGCAGATAGTTTCTATACACATAGACCATTTGACGGCGGGGTGAGTTTAGGTGCAGGCGGTCCTAATCACGGTAGTCAAGCAGCACGTATGAGTAAAAAATATATACGTTATCAATCAGGCAAAGCCATTAACTATAATACTGCTGCTCTTTTTGCTCCTAATTATAATATTAGAAGTATTATTTCAACAGGACTTACTACAGGTAGTACCATCACTGTTACAGTCGATGATTTAGATCATGGATTGCAAGCAGGGTCTGGTGTTATTTTAAATAATATTACTAGCACCGGATATAACGGTATATATACAGTAGCAAGTATAGTAGATGAACGTTCTATTACTGTTACCGCTACTTCTGTTCTTAGTACAACAACCGCAGTGTTTGGTGTTAACACATATTTGTCTCATACAACATGGCATGGATCTACAGTTAGAGCAGGTACATTTGATGAACAGAATGGAATATATTGGCAATATGATGGTATGCAAATGGCTATTGGACTAAGAACTAGTACATTACAATTAACGGGAACAGTGACTGCTACGCCTGATTCAAATTTGATCACTGGATATAATACACAATTTACTAACCAATTAGTTGCAGGCGACCGCGTGGTTATTAAAGGCATGACTCATACAGTATCTGCTATCACTAGCGCAACATATATGTATGTAAATCCAGATTATCGAGGTAGTACTACTAGTACTAACGCTAAAATGGTTAAAGTTACTGATATTTTAGTTCCACAGAGTCAATGGAATATGGATCGTTGCGATGGCACCAATAACGCATTTAATCCCAGCGGATATAATTTATTACCCTATTCATTGCAAATGATCGGATTACAGTGGACATGGTACGGTGCTGGATTTATTGATTGGATGTTACGTGGCCCAGATGGTAATTACATGACCGTCCATCGTATAAAAAATAGTAATATTAATAAAGAAGCATATATGCGTACTGGTAATCAACCTGTTCGTTATGAAGTTATCAATGAAGGTGCCCGTGATATGCTGTCAGTAGCAATTAACAATGTGACTACTGCAATGACATTGACTAATGTTACATATTTTCCTGCTTCGGGAACAGTCTATGTTGACAATGAATTAATTAGTTACACAAGTAAAACTACCGCTACTAACACATTAAATGGATTAACTAGAGCAGCAGCATTAACACCGTGGGTAAATGGTAGTACACAAAATTTCACAGCAGGTACCGCAGCATCACATACTGCCGGAACTGGAGTAATATTAGTTAGTCAAACTGCTAGTCCGACTATTAGTCATTGGGGAAGTGCATTCTTAACAGATGGCGGATTTGATCAAGATCGTGGATATATTTTTAACTATCAGTCGCCTAACATCACCGTAAGTACTGTAAAGAAAGCGGCCTTTGCAATTAGACTAGCACCTAGCGTAAGTAATGCTACTGTAGGTGATTTAGGAGTAAGAGATTTAATTAATCGAAGCCAATTGTTGTTACAGACAATTGAAAATACAGCGGGTGTTGCCGCAGGTAGTCAGGCTATTGTTATTGAAGGGGTTTTAAATCCGAGTAATTTTCCTAACACAGTAACTAATATTACATGGTACTCATTACAAGGTGGAGTAGCGGGTGGTAGTCAAATTGGTTCAGGACAACCTAGTTTTGCACAAATTGCTCCTAGTAATTATATTAACTTTGATGGAAGTTTTACTACAGGTACACAATTAAGTCAAACTATGTCAACTGGTACATATACAATATCTGTAGCAAGTACGGCTAGTATTGCTATAGGTGATGCAATTGTTACTACAAATTCAACACCAGGTGGTACAGGTATTCAAGGAAATACCCTAGTACAGGCTATCGGTAATAATACGATTTTATTAACACAACCATTGCTGAGTACTTTACAAAATAACACGCCAATAACATTCTATCGAAATAATTGGGCAGTTCCCGGAGAAACAATTTTCTCATTCATATCCAGTCCTGCTAATAAAGATACATTAGAATTAACATCATTGAAAGAATTAACTAATACACCATTAGGTGGTAGAGGTACATATCCAAACGGACCAGACACATTGTTTATTAATGTTTACTTAACCTCTGGTCCAAGTATACAAACTAACTTAGTTTTACGTTGGGGTGAGGCACAAGCATAATGAGTCAAGCCAGTCAATTATCCTTTATTGATAATGTTGCGGGTCAGATAACGATCACAACAACCACGGCTAGTAATTCTACTAGTACAGGTGCATTAATTGTAGCAGGTGGTGCAGGGGTAGGCAAAGATTTATATGTTGGTGGTACTATCTATGGTAATACCATTTATAGCGGTGGTTTACCTGTATTAACTAGCGGTACAACATTTAATGGCGGCACTGTTGCAGGTACTATTAGTATTACAAATACTGCCAGTTCAACTTCGAGTAATACAGGTGCATTGGTAGTTGCAGGTGGGGCTGGAATTGGTAAAAATTTATATGTAGCAGGTACCATTTATCAAAATGGTGTTGCAGTTGCTACTGCTGCTGGATCGGCATCTGGTTCAATAACCATGTACCAATCTGGATTTTTAAGTGTTACACAGGGAACACAGCGTTGGTATGCACCTTATAATTTAAATATTACTTCTATTAAAACCAAAGTTGGAACTGCAGGTAGTAACGCTAATCTTATTACTATAAATCGCAACTCTACAGCTACTATTAATATAACAATTAATGGTGCAGCAACTAGTGGAACAACTTATACAACACCGTTATACATGGTTGAGGATGATTATCTTACGGTAGATGTTACTCCCATTCTTCCGCAGACTACTACAGCAACTAATTTGTATGTACAGTTTAAATATCAAGCGGCATAAATGGTATAAATATTTAAAAGAACTTCCAAAATGACAATTTTAAGAACAAATTATTACTCAGCAAACCTTCCTACTGTGATAGAGGATCCTACTCCCGGTGCTGATCTTATATTTTTTCAAAATGAGGGCTATAAATCAAGCACATTAGGTGCTATTTTCAATACTACCATATCATATAATGTAGCAGGTACCGGGTATAGCACCTGGGGTACTTCAAACTTTCAACAAAATACAGATGGTTGGTACTGGCAAGGCGCACTGGTACTCAATGGCGAAGTTACTCACTGTAAACATTTAAGTGTGGCAGTTAATGATTATAGAAATAATTTAGATCATTCGCCCTGGGCATCAATGGATCTTACCAATAAGATAAAACCCATACAATATTATACCAATGGAACTAATAATTTAGTACAGGCGTTTCAAAATGTTCAAGGTACTGCGGGTGGAAATAATTATACAGTCTGGCTACGTAGACAAAATACCGCATTCAATTTAAACGTTGGAAATCCTACATATAATGCAAATCCGTCTTCCACTAGTAATACAGCATTTCCTGTATATAGAAATCCAACAACTAATAATATAGTATGTGTGGGGAATTATAATGCTAGTGCATATCATCCCGGTGCATATGCTGGATATAATATAAACAATGCCTTCACTGTTTCCACTCCAACTGTTAATGGGGTTACTGCTGTAACCAACGCATCCTGCCAATTTGTCGGTGTCGGAGTTGGTGGATTGGGTCTTACATTAGTTAATGATGTTAACAATGATTACACTCAAACATTTTATAGATATAATGACAGTGCTAATACTGCTGTTACTCTTAATACATATAACCTTCCGATACAAACAACTAGTACAAACGGTATCGGTGTTTATCAAATAAGCACTTATCATCAAACCCTTACAGGTAGTATTACAGTTACAGGTACAAGCCCCGCAGCCAGCGTAACTGGATATGTAGTTGGAAGAACACTTAGCGTTACAGGCGTTACCTCTGGATTCATAGCTGTTGGTCAAACTATATCAGGTACTGGTATAATTACAGGTACTACTATAGTTTCTACAGGTACTAATGTTACTACTAATGCGGGTGGTATTAGAACTAATGCATATCTACCAAAATATGCTAGTTCGACATTTGTTGATTTATCTACTTCAACAACCCGTGGATTCTATCTTCCTTTCTTTGATACAAATAGCACTTTCCAACCATTCTATTATCAATGGAATACCATAACTGATAACTTTGTTAGAAATCAAGATATTAGAGTATTATATACTGCATCTAACATGTTAACATATTGGACACCTGAAACTGCCAGCGGTACTTCAGTGAATGTAACGTATGGTTCACAACGTGCTTGGTATAATGAATCATTTATATATAACAATGTTAGATACCTAACATTCATGCAGTTGCATGGTGCTGGTACAGTCCTGGATGCAAGTGATAAACAAAGAACGTTTATGACCTATGTGGTTGATACATCAACTTATAAAACATTGACATATCATAGTAGTGTTGTAATTCCTGCTACTCCTAAAAATATAGTTTGGTTAAATGACACTAGAACATCTGTTGGTGTATTTGGTCACACAGCGTTCTGGATTTATAGTTTCACAGCAGCCGGTTGGACTTTGGTTAAAACTGAACCATATGCGTTTAGTGCTGTAGGTAGAGATAGTTTAGGTAGAGTATGGGGTATGGACTCTGGCCCGCTAGGTGGTGGTAGAGCACATGTAATTTTAAGTGATGCAACCTCAATACCTGCTACTATATCGTTGGTTCCAAGTCAACAAATGTTTAACTACACTGGAACTAATCAATTATTTACATTTACATTAGATGCATTCAATTCGTTAAGTGCTAGAATAGCGGTATCGGTTACTTTAACTGTAACTGGAAATTCTTTAAGAATATTAGATGGAGCAAATAATCAGTATACTTCGTACACCACTTCCACAAGTGCTAGTACAAGTACAATAATTAATGCTGCTATTATTGCTGCTGGTCCGAGTAGCATATCAACCACTATTGCTCTATGATAAATATGGAAAAGAGATAAAATAAATGGCTATAATTAAAACTATTAGGAATCCAGTAAATGTAGCATCTATGTTTGAAGATCCGCAGCCTGGATCGGATTACATATATATACAGCATGATCAATATAGTAAAACTACATTGAATCCTATATTTAATGGAGGACTTGTTCTTTCTACTAATGGTACTATAAGTACCAGTAATGGTTTTGGCTATTCTAATCCCCTAATAACTTCTTATAGAATGAGTGGGATATTAATGCTTGCAGGTGAAACAACTCATGTACGTCACTCTTTATTCAATACAGTTAATAACCATCAAAACAATTTAGATTTTGCACCATTTGTATCTATGGATACAAATTATAAACCAACACCGATGAAGTATTTCACAGATGGTACTAACAATCTTGTAGTGGCAAATTATAATTACATAGATCCAACTCCAGGTACTCAAACTATATATAACAATTGCTACCCAGTAACTTGGGCAAAATTAAATACTACCCCATCTGATCTAGCAAATTCTGGATATCTAACTTGGATTGCCAGTAGTGGTGGTAATTTTGGATCAACCGTTGCAGGTGGTACTGGGTGCGGCGGATATCCTATATATAGAAATCCGGCAACTAATAACCTAGTATGGATTGCACATGACTACTGGGGTGACAATAACCAATATACTTCTAACTATGCTTGGACTCCGACTGCCATTCTCGGTGCCGCAACAACTCCTATTTTTGCCGCTAGTTATTCAAGACAAGCAGTAGGTGTTAATAGAAATTATACTGGGCAATTCATGGGGCCCAGTGTATTAGATAACTTTACCCTACAATTGAATACTTCTGTACAGTATGATTACTATCATTACTTTTACAAATATAATGACAGTAATAATACATACTCAACATTAAACAGTTATACTACTCAACCATATCCGTCAGGTACAGGTGGTATTGGTACTTATGTAGTTAGTAGATACCAAGGATCTGTGGCTAGCACAACAATTACCGGTACAGGTGTAGGTGCAGCCAGTGTGACTGGTTTTATTAATGGTAACTTTCTTACCGTTACTAGTACTTCCTCTGGATTAATTGCTGTGGGACAAACATTGTCCGGAACTGGAATAATCACTGGTACTACAGTATTGTCATTTACTACAAGTACAATTATAACAGGTGATAGAACAACAAACTATGGTGGGTATATTCCGAAGTTTGCCAGTAAACTATTTACAGATACTATCAGTACCACAGTTACCAATTCAGTGGGATTCTATGTTCCATACGTTGATGCGGCTGGTAGATATCACCCTATGTATTTTAATTGGGATAAAACTAGAGATTTTATTGCACGTTATACAGACATAGGAATGTATTATACTGCAACAAATACTACTACAAATCTTGCAACTTATTGGTTACATGATACCTATAGTGCTACATCAGTTGATACTCAATATGGAATGCAACGTGCTTGGTATAATGAAACATTCGTAGGTAGTGATAATAAAAGATATCTAACATTTATGCAATTGCATGGTGCTGGTGGTGTTGCTGATTCAAACGAAAAACAAAGAACGTTTATGACGTATACTATTAATACGTCCAGTTATAGACAATTATTTTTCCATAGCAATCTTATTATTCCTCAGACACCTAAAAATATATGTTGGCTAACTGATGATCGTACATTATTATCAGTAATTTGTCATAGCGCAACATATATATATACTTTTAATACATCCACTGGTTGGACTAATACAGCAACATTCCCATATCAATACAATGCTGTAGGTAGAGATAATTTAGGTAGAGTATGGGCACACGATGCTGGATTTACAGGTTATGGTAGATTGCATCTATTGTCCGGGGTACCGGCAACTGTTTCTGTAGTATCAACAGCAAGTTCATACAATTATGCTGGTACCGCAATTCCTACATCTTTCTTAGTTGATGCATACGATTTAACCGGTAGCAGAATGACTGCAACTATTAATCTGTCTGTAGTAGGAAATTCTCTAAAATTAACAACAAGTAGTGGAAGTACAAACTATTTTAATTCGCTAACTGTAGTTACTAGTAATTCGACTAGTACAGTAGCATATGGAACTGTGATCACTAATGGTTATAGCAATATTACAACCACAATAACAATATAAAAGGATATAATAAAAATGGCGTTTACAACTGAAAAAGTTATACATGTTGATGCTTTAAATCAAGTACATATAAAAAAATATGTGTCCAGACTTAATGGAACAGTATTAAACATCAGTGAGGTTAGAACTGATGAAGCCGAGCAAGAGATTGAAGTATTAATAATGCAACAACCTTGGAAATGCCACCCCGACGGTAGCAGAGAAAATTTCACTACTGAAGAAGATGCTGCCGCTTGGTTAGAATCAGTTAAAGACTCATTCTTATCATAAACTAAGAGATACTTAAAATGGCTGTAATTAAAACAATTAGAAATCCAATAAATGTAAATTCTGTATTTGAAGATCCTGTTCCAGGATCTGATTATCTTTATTTTCAGTATGATGCATATACTAAGACTACTTTAGCACCATTGCATGATATCGGAATGATTTATTCTACCGCTGGTACTATAGGTACTGGTAATACTTTTGGATATTCTGGTTTACCTGACCAATACAGAATTGGTGGTATTTTGCAGTTAAATGGCGAAACTACTCATGTAAGACATAGTACATTTAATACAGTTAACACTCAGGCCAATAATTTAGATTTCGCACCATTTGTTGTCATGGATGGCGTTAATAAACCATTTCCTGTAAAATATTTTACAGATGGCACTAACAATCTTGTAATATCAAATTATAACTATGCAAACCCTACAGGTGCTACTCAAACTATATATAACGCCTGTTTCCCGGTAACTTGGACAAAATTAAATACCAGCAGCAAGGATTTATATTCATCTGGATATCTAACTGGCATTTACTCGTCAGGTGGTAATTTTGGATCAAACGTTGCAGGTGGTACTGGGTGTGGCGGATTTCCTGTATATAGAAATCCAGCAACTAATAACCTAGTATGGATTGCACATGACTACTGGGGTAACAATGACCAATATACCTCTAGTTATGGTTGGACTCCTACTGCCATTGTTGGTGCTGCATTTGCTCCTATATTTACCGCATCAGCAAATAGACAAGCAGTGGGTGTTAGTAGAAATTATTCTAATCAATTAGTGGGTGTTAGTAAATTAGATAATTTTACAATTCAATTACACCAGTCTGTACAATATGACGGTGTTTCTTATTTTTACAAATATTTTGATACAAATAATACATACTCAACATTAAATAGTTTTACTTCTCAACCAACAGCAGCAGGCGTTGGTGGAGTTGGTACTTATAATCTTAGTACTTCTACTAGTACTGCTGCGTTAAACTTCAGTACATCTACATGGTGGTTTGTGTTTACCGCTACCAATTATACTTCTACTTTTTCTGGAACCGCTACAGTATCGGGCAGTGTATTAAACGTGGTTGGTGCAACTACTGGTACATTAGCAGTAGGGATGACTATTACTCAAATATCGGCTAATTTCTCTACTGGTACTACTATCGGTTCTATATCATATCCTGCTTATACAGGTACTACAATTGTTTCTTTAGGGCAAGGAACTAATGCAGGAGGAGATAGAACATCGAGTTTTGGTGGATATATTCCAAAGTTTGCTAGTAAAACATTTACAGATACTAGTACCGCTACTACACTGGGATTTTATATTCCATTTGTAGATAATAAAGGATTTTATAATCCATTGTATTATCGATGGAATCAGAGTAATGATATCTTTACTCGTTTAACTGACATAACAGTAGTATATCCTACAGGAAATAGTCAAAGTTCTTATTGGACTAATGATACCTTCAGTGGTACTTCACTTGATAGTCAATACGGAATGCAACGTGTTTGGTATAATGAAACATTTGTGTCTGGTGGTATTAGATATCTAATATTCATGCAATTGCATGGTGCTGGTGGCGTGTTTGATAATTATCCGTTAATGCGTACATTCCCTACATATAGTGTTGATACATCAACATATAAGACATTAACATACACTGGTAAAATTGAAGTACCGGCGACTGCTAAAAATATAGTATGGCTTAGCGATGATAGAACTATTTTAGGTATATTCTGTCATGCTAACTTCTATGTATATACTTTTAGTTCTAGCAGCGGTTGGACACAGACCGGAAACTTCCCATATCAATTTAATGCTGTAGGTCGAGATAATTTAGGTCGTATATGGGCACAGGATACTGGATTAGGTTGGGGTAGAGTACATTTATTAACATTAAACGTACCTATATCAATTGTAGTTACTCCTGATGCAACTAGTTATAATTTTGCAGGTACAACTGTCAGTTCAAACTTGACTGTGAATGCATTTAGTTATAGTGGGGCAAGGATTGCAACTTCAGTTAAATTGGTTATTGATGGCGGCGCAATGACATTTGCTGGTAGTAACCTGACTAAAACTATAACAACTTCCGCTTCAGGCGATACCGTAGTTCCTATTACTATTACCGGAGGCGGCGTGAGCAATATCATTGCCAGTGCTGTAGTTTCATAATGGGAACATACTTAGGTGCCATTGATCTTGTAACACAAAATCAAGTAACTATCTTTGCAAGAGTTGGTATTAATCCCTCTGATAGATTGGTGGGAGATATTGCCCCTGGTAATACACAAATTACTGTTTATAATAAATCAGTTGGAATAAAACAAGTCGGCACTCAAATATCAGCAGAATTAAATGTAACTAGATCCATTGCTGATAACATGGGCGGAACACAACTGTTTAACCCTGTAGATACCCCTTTATCATTTTACAGTACACCACCCGCTAGTGGTTATTCAAGTTTTAATAAACAAGTTGGAACAGATTTTGGATCATTGACCGCAACTGCTACTAATTTTAGTAGTCAATTATTCAATACACCTGGAACATATAGTTGGACAGTTCCAGAGGGTGTTACTAGTATAAGTGTAGCAGGAGTTGGTGGGGGCGGCGGCGGCTCACAAAAAACAACAGGTGGAAGTGGTGGTGGCGGAGGCTTAATAAGTTATTCAAATTCAATATCAGTAACACCAGGTACAACTTGTACCATTGTGGTAGGTGGCGGCGGTGTAACTGGGTCAACTTTTGGACTTAACGGTAGCAGTACATATATGCTATTACCGGGCAGTAATGTGCCCATAGTTATTGCACAAGGTGGTGCTGGTGGGGATTCTATATATTGGCTATCAAATAGTATTGGTACAGCATCATATACAGATGCTAGCGGAATAGTTACTACTCAATCAGCATATGATCCTGCTGGAGGTAACATTACATATTCAATTAGTTCCGGCTCATTACCTAGCGGTGCTAGTTTTAATACCAGTACAGGTGCTATATCATGGACATTTCAAAATTTATTAGCAGATACTGAATATACGCCTTTTAACATTTCTGCAACAAATGGAACTCAAACTATAACAAAACCGTTTACTCTTAAAATTCTTAAGGTAAGACTAGCAAGTTACTTGATAGTTGGTGGAGGTGGAAGTGGTGGCGCATCATTCGGTGGTGGTGGCGGTGCTGGCGGACTTTTAAGTGGTACTGCTAATATTACTCCTGGAGCTACATATACTATTACTGTCGGTGGAGGCGCAGCACAATCAGCAGCAGCAGATTCTACTATTGGATTAACTGGACAAAGTTCTTCTGCGCTTGGTTTAACTGCACTAGGTGGGGGTGGTGGTGGTTCATACCTAAATGCCGGCGGATCCAATACATCAGGCGGTTCGGGCGGCGGCGGCGGCTCAAGTGAAACTAACACCACATATGCTGGTGCTGGTGGTACTGCTGGTCAAGGTAATAATGGTGGTGCTGGATTAGGCGTAAATGGTTATGTTGCAGGTGGTGGTGGTGGGGCTTTTAGTGTCGGACAACCTGCTGTAGCCAGTACTAGAGGTGGTAATGGTGGTACTGGAACTTTTACAACTTTAATTAGTACAACTACTGCGATATCATTGGGTATAGGACAATATGTAACTGCTACTAACGCTATATATTTTGCTGGCGGCGGGGGAGGTGCATCATACCAATATAGTAATGGAACAATACCAGGTGTTGGTGGTCCAGGGGGTGGAGGTAACGCAACAGGTGGACAGGGTGTGCGTGGTACTGCTGCTCAGGGTTATACAGGTGGCGGAGGTGGCGGCGGGGGATACACTGCTGGTGGTGGTGGCGGCGGGGGTGCTGGTGCTGGTGGAATCGTTATTATTAGTTACGCTGATACAGCGGCTGCTGCAACAACACCCTTAGGGAATCCGACATATATAGTGTCAGGTGGGTTTAGAACATATGTTTTCACTAGTACCGGATCAATTATATTTAATTAAAAATTATGCCTAATTATGTAAATGTTGATTATTTTATAGTTGGTGGTGGCGGTGGCGGCACCGGCGGCGCCAACGGCGGTTCTCCCGGTGGTGCTGGTGGTGTTCGTTCAGGTACATTATCCACCGTAGTACAAGGTTTAACATATAATGTTACTGTGGGAAAAGGCGGTACAGGCACAACTGCTGTTTCTTCTTTTGCAGGTTCTACCAGTACATTTGCTACAATATCTGCTTCGGGTGGTGGTGCTGGATCTCTTAATGCAGCAGGTGGGTCTGGTGGATCAGGTGCAGGTGGTCCTGGATCAAGTAGTAGTTTTGCAGGTGGTTCTGGAAATATCGGATCATATAGCCCAGTTGAAGGTTATGCAGGTGGTAATAATAATGTTACAAGTCCGTACCCTGCGGGGGGTGGTGGTGGTGCCGGTGCTGCTGGTATAGCGGGAACCGGCTCAGTATCTGGTAAAGGTGGTACTGGAACTTTTACAACTTTAATTAGTACAACTACTGCGATATCATTGGGTATAGGACAATATGTAACTGCTACTAATGCTGTATACTTTGCTGGCGGTGGTGGTGGCGGTGGTACTAGTCAAGGTGCTACTCCTGCTATCGGTGGTGTTGGTGGTGGAGGTGCTGGCGGTGCCGGTGCCGCCGGGGGTAGTGGAACTAGTGGAATTAACTATACCGGTGGCGGCGGCGGTGGTGGCGGTAATGCTGCTGGTCTACTTGGAGGTAATGGTGGCACTGGAGTAGTCTTACTAAGAACTATAACAACTTCTGCGTCTGTTATTACTAATGCTAATTTTTCTGTATCATCCGGTACTTATACAACATATATTTTTACAGCATCAGGCTACATAAATTTTGGTACACCGGTATCGTCTTCAGCACCTTTAGCAAATTATGGAGCATTAGTAGATGTTTTGCTGGTAGCCGGTGGCGGCGGTGGTGGATCCGATATGGGTGGCGGCGGTGGCGCGGGTGGTCTAACTACTAGTAATCAATATCTAAGCCCCGGTACATATGCTATAACAGTAGGTAGTGGAGGTAGTGGAGCACCAGCAGGTGTTAGTCAGATACGTGGTACTAATGGTACTGATAGTATGCTTATTAGTACTGCTAATACTGTTTCATATAGTGTTATGTTTCAAGGGTCACAATCAATAAGCACGCCGGCTTCTGCGGCATTTTTATTGGCTGGAGATTTTACTGTTGAAGGTTGGCTATATAGATTTGCAACCGGTGATGCTTCTATGATACTTCAAGGCGTAAGTCCGTATTTTGCAATAAATGTTAACCCAGGAACAGGTTTTAACATTTATTTAAATAATGCTACTGCTAATCTTGTTGTAACTGATAGAGTCCCTGCAATTCAAACTTGGAATCATGTGGCATTAGTTCGTAGAAGTGGTATTATTTCAGTTTATTTAAACGGTATTGCCTCTGCTACAACAGCATCAAATGTAACTACTCTTGGATACAATGCTATTTTCTATATAGGAGCGTTAGGAGTCCAAGCCTCAGGTAGCACACAGGGTTATATTTCAAATGTTAGAGTTACTAATGGCACTGCATTATATACAGGAACTTTTACTCCATCATCTATACCATTAACCACTGTTACCAATACAATTTTATTAGCATGTTCAAGTAGTACATATACTAAAGATTATAGTACCAGTAGTTTTGCATTAGTAGCAAATGGTTTGTTAGCAGGAAGTCCTACCTCATTATTATGGAATCCATTTAATGCATATAATACTGTAGTCGGTGGTGGTGGTGGGGCTTCAGAATATGTTAATAATAATAGTCCAGCCGCTTTTGGTGGATCAGGTGGCGGGGTTGCTGGATCTTCCAGTGTAACTTTTGGACTAGGTATAACAGGTCAAGGTAATCAAGGTGGTGCTTCAGGTGGTAGTTATTATCCAGGTGGAGGTGGCGGCGCCGTTTTAGTCGGTACAAGTGGAGTAGGTACAGGTGCCAAAGGTGGTGATGGTTTTTCAAGTTCTTTATTAGGAACTACATATTACTGGGCAGGTGGTGGTGGTGGTGCTGGCTACAGCAATATTGCCGGTAATGGCGGTGCAGGCGGAGGTGGTGGTGGTGCTCCACTTAATGGAGGCAGCGTCTCCGGTACTGGAGGTGGTTATGGTAATACACAGGGTATAAATGCTGGATCCAATGCAATAGCAGGTACTTTGGTTGCTCAAACAAACGTAGCAGGTGGTAGTGCTGGTGCTAATACTGGTGGTGGTGGCGGTGGTAGTTCACACTATAACTTAACTAACCCCGGTGGTAGTGGTGGTAGTGGTGCTGTTATTATACGTTATGCAGGACTACAAAAAGCCACTGGAGGAACTGTATATTCATATACTTCTGGAACTACTGTTTATACAGCACATGCATTTTTCTCAAGTGATGTTCTTACATTAAACCCCTCGCCCGTAAATCCTCAACAGAATGGAGGACCGGGCGGTCCATACGGTGGTGGCGGTGGCGGTGGCGGGAATTGGGTTGGTAGTTCAGGTGGCCTTGGATCACCTGGATCGTCATTGGGTAGTGGATATCCAGGGTCGAGTGGTAGTGGTGGTGGTGGTGGAACATCAGTTACCACATCTACTAGCGGTGGTGGTGGTGTAGATATCTACGGTTTAAGCAATAGTGGTAGTGCTGGTGCTGTTAATTCACCGGGAACTGCTGGATCAACATTCATCTCTAACGGTGGTGGTAAACCCGGAGTTGGTGGCAACGGTGGATTATATGGTGGTGGTGGCGCTGGTGCAGCGGTATCATCAGTTGATACCACCACAGGAAATGGGGCATCGGGTGCTTTATTGATAGTATATAATACTACAGCATCTACTTATTCATATCCAAATATTATGCCATTAGTATCAAATACTGTTAATACTGCTAGTAGTATATTGTTAGTGGCTTCAACTACTTCAAATCGAGTATTAGTGAATCAAATTGATAATATTGTAACTCCATATCAAGGATTAAACTATCAAAGTATTACAACTAAGGTACCTGTGGTATATAATGTACAGGAGTTAACAGCAACTAAAGAATCACAATCGTTATCTGTACTTGCTAGTAACATTCAAATTACAACTTATATTACGGATCACGAAATGATGTTGAAAAATAGTGATCCGCAATTGATTGCTAGTTGGGATCAACCTGGAAATTATCAATTTATACAGGAAATTACACCTGCCAATGATCCTAGATTAATTACTGTACGTGTTCAAAATTTCGTTGTTGGTGTAACTGGAAGTGATTCGCAATTTGTTACAGCAGTAACATCAGGTGGTCAAATGTGGTATTAATTATTCAAAAATGTGAATTTAAATATTAACAAATGGATAAATTACAATGTTATAAATAACTATAACATTATTTTATAATAAGGAATTTTAATATGAGTCATTTTGCAAAAGTTGAAAACGGCATAGTTACACAGGTAATTGTTATTGAACAAGACGTGCTTAACACAGGATATTGGGGAGACCCTAGTATGTGGGTTCAAACTAGTTATAATACCTACGCCGGTGAGCACAAGTTAGGTGGAACTCCTTTACGTAAAAACTATGCGGGAATTGGATATACATATGATAAAGAACGAGATGCTTTTTATGCTCCTAAACCATATGTTAGTTGGGTATTGAATGAAGAAACATGCCAATGGGCGGCGCCAGTCGCTATGCCAGACGTAGTTGAAGGTAAGTATTATACTTGGGACGAGCCAAATTTATCTTGGGTCTCTCATGACATGCAAACTATCACCACTGAATAAATCGATCAAAAATAATGACGTTCGACCTTGGTGTAATTAAACGGCAACGATATACATATCCCACCTATTCTGCCATAGGTGGAACTATCTCCTATTACACCAGTGGTGGTATTTCTTATACTGTACATTCTTTTTTATCAACATATGCCAGCAGTCTTTTAACAATATTTGCTCCGATACAGGCTGATATATTATTAGTAGGCGGCGGCCAAGGTGGAACCACATCGTATGGAGGTCTATCTTATGGCGCAGGTGGAGATGCAGGGCAAGTTCGTACAACTAGTACTACCTTATTATCTGGACAATATCTAGTCACAGTTGGAGCAGGCGGTGCTAGTAACCTTGCTGCCGGCGGTTCAAGTTCTATTGTAGGAAGTACTGTTTCATATGCAACCACCGCCACCGGCGGATCTGGTAGTACAGGATTAGGTGCTAGCGGAGCATATGGAACTGTTGGTAACCCAACGGGCGGCGATGGTATTACTAATAATTATTTGAATGGTTCTGCCACTTATTATGGTGGTGGTGGCGGGGGATCGAAAAATGGTGTAAGTGGAAGCGGCGGCCTAGGTGGTGGCGGTACAGGCGGCAATGGAGGTACTGCGGGTAGCAATGGTACTGCCGGCTTTGGCGGTGGCGGTGGCGGTGCCAGCGATCTTAATGTTAACGGACCGTTTGCAGGTGGATCTGGTGGATCTGGTATTATTGTTATAAGATATCCAACCCCAGTTGTTAGCCTAGTTCCACTAAATGATCCATATTTTAATTATGTTAGTCTTTTACTCAGCAATCAAGACTTGAATGTAACCACTCCTGCAGCAATTAGTACTAATGTAATTCCAAAAATTGAATATATAGCAGTAGGCGGTGGTGGTGCGGGGGGAAGTAGTCAAATAGGTTCATTTGGTGCTGGTCACATTGGCGGTGGTGGTGGTGCTGGCGGATTAGTCTATGGAACTATTACTAATGTTTTATTAACATCTACAAATATAATTCGTGTTACTATTGGTGCTGGAGGCGCAACAACTAGTGTAACTGGAAATAACACATCTATTGTAAATTCAGGAATGTGGAATTTTACCACTTCAACTATTGTCGCCTATGGCGGCGGTGGAGGTGGAAACAGCGGAACTGGTAATGATAGTTCTGGATCACCAGGTAAAGCAGGTGGTTCCGGCGGTGGAGGCGGCGGCTCTTGGGGCGGTGATCGAACTTCCGGAACTAGCATCCAAGTATCATCAGTGGATATAAGTAGAGGAAATTTTGGAGGAACTGGCGGTTATAGACCAGCAGATTACACATTGGCTGTAGGCGGTGGTGGTGGTGGAGCTGGTAGTGTAGGTAGTGCGGGTGGTAATAACACAGGCGGCGCACCTGGTTCTGGTCTGCAATGGTTAGATGGTAACTCGTATGCTGCTGGAGGTACTGGGCAAAATACCGATACTACTAATTTAAATGGGACCGCAAATACAGGAAATGGTGGTGCCGGTGGTGGTAATAATGGTGGACCTTCAAGTTACGCAGGACGTGCCGGTGGTAGTGGTGTTGTTATAGTCCGTTATTCTGGAACCAATGTACTGGCTACAGGTGGAACTATTTCTACAGTATCAAATTATGTTTATCATACATTTACAACGACTGCGGTACTGCAAACATTTGCACCAGTTGATGGTGCATTAGGTGCAGTTACAGGTGCAGGTATTGTATCATCTCCTATACGTTATCTATTAGTTGGCGGTGGAGGCGGCGGCGGCTACGCGGGTCAGGTGAACGGCGGTGGCGGAGGTTCTGGCGGACTCATTACAGGTACATTTACTATAACAAATATTTCTAATTTATTAACAATAACGGTGGGCGCAGGAGGCGGAGTTGCTGCCACAGGTGGCAATACATTGTTTGGTGGTAATTATGCAAATAAAATAGCATTTGGTGGTGGTGCGGGCGGCAACGGTGATCCAGGTGGTGGCACAGGCGCCGCCGGCGGCGCAGGTGGTTCTGGTGGTGGTGGTGGTGGGAGTTATGCACGAACAGGTGCAGCCGGCGGCGCAGCAACACAACCATCCACGGTGTATGGAGGATATGGCAATGCGGGTGGTGGTAATGGTTCTAATTCCGGTGGTGGTGGTGGTGCTGGCGGCGCCGGCGGGGCTAACTATGCTGCTGGTGCCGGATTATTCGTCAATACACCAAGTGCAGATTATACAAAAATATATGCTGCTGGTGGCGTTGGAAACTATAATGGGACTGCTGCTGCAAACTTAGGTAATGGTGGTGGTGGTTATAGTAGTGCTGGAGGTTCGGGTATTGCTATACTTTGGGAACCTGTTTCTAATTCAATTCCTACGTTACTTGGAAATCCTGTTATAATTACAACCAGCGGTTTTAGGGTTTATATATTCAATGGTTCAGGTGGAATAGTGTTTAATCCATCATTGAGCAATAATCTAGTGACAGATAGCAGTGCTAATAGTTATATAGCATCACCTGCCACTCAACTAACTCAAGGATCATTTAATCCATACACCGCAAATTGGAGTACATATTTTAATGGAAGTAGTAATCTATCAATACCAAATAGTGCATCATACGGCACAACGGGATTAAATTTAGGCAATAGTAATTTTACCATTGAAGGTTGGGTATATTTTAATGATATATCATCTGGACAATTAATAGGACATGGTGGTTATGCATGGCAAATAGCGTTTAGTTCATCTGGTTATTTAAGTTTTTATATTAGTTCAAATGGTACCAGTTATAATATGTTTAATGGTAATGGATTTGGATATGTAACTGCTGGAAGATGGTATCATATTGCATTAGTACGTAATGGTTCAACATTCACTAGTTATTTAAATGGTGTAGTAGGCGCATCTGTTACAAGTGCATCTACTATATATGCTACCACTACTGCTTTAAATATAGGTATATCAACCAGTACTTATTTCAACGGATACTTATCAAACATACGTATATTAAAAGGCACAGCATACTATACAAGTAATTTTACCCCAGCAATTGCTCCATTGTCATTAGTTAATAACACATTACTATTAACTTGTGCTGGTAGTAATTTAATAGATAAAAGTAGTTACAGTTGGAAAATAAATCAGTCTGGCATACCTGTTGTTAAGAAATTTTCACCCTTTGCCAATGTAGGTTCATACAATCCAACATTGGTAGGCGGCAGTGCATATTTTAATGGAAGTTCAGATTGGATCGCCATTAACAGTACAAGTACTATTAATACACTTACCCCAAATTGGACATATTTACACGATGGCACCACTGACTATACTATAGAAGGTTGGGTATATCCTCTAACAACTTCTGGTCAAAAAACATTAATTAGTACTTCGGGTGTTCTTAGTGGTGCAGGAATAAGTCTAAATTATTATAATAATGGCAGTTTTTACTGGGAAATATGCAAAGGTGACGGTAGTAGTTATGCTTTTGTGTCTAGCAATGGCAGTATTATTAAACCTAATGCCTGGAGTCATATTGCATGTACATTTGCTAGCAGCAATAAGACAACAAATTTATATGTAAATGGAGTTAAGGTAGCAACCACTGCTACTACTACAGCAACATTTACTGCTACATCTGCTAGTTATCCATTGACTATTGGGAAACCGGCTGGAAGTTCAAGTTCTATTTATTTTTATCCAGGTTACATGTCTAACCTAAGAGTATTAAAAGGTGTGATATCTGATAGTGTTGTTACTACTAACCTTAGTTTAGGTACAACTTTCGAATACCTAATAGTTGCAGGCGGCGGCGGTAATACTGGTGGTGGTGGTGGATTTAGAACAGGTACTGTTATCACTACGCAATCAGGAGCAATTTATACTATTACTGTGGGAAATGGTGGTGCTTCTAGCGGTGGTAATTCATCTTTAGTTGGCGGCGGTATAAACATAGTATCAGCAGGTGGCGGTGGTGGTGGCATTGCTGGAGGATCCGGTGGATCTGGTGCTGCTGGTAATACACCTGCTACCATTCCTGCTCAGGGATACGACGGAGGTGGCGGAGGTGGAGGTGCCGGTGGCGTTTCATCGGGACTCACCGGAGGACCTGGAGCATATTCAAACATAGATGGCCTGGGATATTATTATTCAGGTGGCGGTGGTGGCGCCGGTGGTGGCGGTATGGGAGGTGATGGTGGTATTGGAGGTGGTGGATACGGTGTTGGATTTTCCTTTGGCTCCCCTGGCACCGGCGGCCGAAACGCCGCTACAACTGCTGGCGGCACAAATACCGGAGGAGGTGGTGCAGGCGGGTCAGGCGGTTCTGGTATAGTTATTATACGCTATTCAGGACCACAACGAGCAGTTGGTGGTGATGTAACAACCAATATAAGTGGATATACTGTACATACATTCCTTGCATCCGGAACACTTGTTGATAATATACAGACATATACAATTCCCACAGCACCAGTAGTTGCTAGTTCAACCACTACTAATTTATTACTTAATTTTACCAATGCTAAAATTGTAGATGCGTCTTTAAACATTGATATGTCTACATCCGGAGATACTGGTTTAGTATCCGATGTAAAAAAATATAATAATATGAGTATGTTTTTTGACGGAGCAAGTGATATAATAAGTTTAAGCACCAATACTTCAGTTAGTTTAGGAGGTGGTGATTTTACAGTAGAAATGTGGATGTATCCGACAACAGTATATAATACAGGAAATGCTCCTGCATTGTTAGACGCAAGGACTACTGGAAATGGAGCAGGGTTAGTACGTTTTGGATATAATGGAACTATTTTAACAGAAGGTGCCGTAATAGGTTGGAAAGAAAATACATCATATGTTGTAACTGCTACCGTAACAACGAATGCGTGGAATCATGTAGCAGTAGTTAGAAGAAGCGGAATAATGTATATGTACGTTAATGGTGTAGTATCAAACAATACTGCGTCAAATACTACAGGTTATACAAGCCCGTTCATAACTGTTGGTGGGTCATATGACAATTTATGTTGGAATGGATATATGGATGATTTAAGAATCACTAATGGTATTGCACGTTATACTTCTACATTTACCGCACCTACTTATAAACCACAACTCAAATAATTTGACATTGGGATTAAAGAATGTATAATTAATAGCATATGAAACTTGCTATTATAGATATAATTGGTATACCTTACGATGGTAATACCGTAGATAATCAAGGACTCGGCGGCAGCGAAAGTGCTGTTACCCTAATGGCCAGAGAACTCAATAACATTGGATTCTCTGTTACCATTTTTAACAACTGCGGAATAGATCATGCTCAAGCGGGTAACTATAACGGAGTAGAGTATCGGTTACTTGCTGATTTAGCATTAGATCATGAGTTTGATATTATTATCAGTTCTAGAACAATAATACCATTTACCAAACCAGAAGACTATCATAAATTAGGTGATGGTAGGGCAATGCCATTCCAAAGCATGAATTTATATGATAGGGTTGTTAGCAAGGCTAAAATGCGTATATTATGGATGCATGATACCTTTTGTCTTGGGGATAATCTCATAGAAGAACTTGCTGTGGAAAATCGCATCACGGATATATTCACACTCAGCGATTTCCATCTAACCTATGTGGCCAATTGCAATCACGGACGCAGACGTAACTTTGAAGTACTAAAACGTAAATTGTTTATCACACGTAATGGTGCCCGTAATTATAAAACTGAAGTTGATATAAAAGCCAAAGATCCTAATCTGTTTGTTTACAATGCTAGTGTGACTAAAGGTATGGTTCCACTTATCAAACAAATATGGCCTCGTGTTAAAGCACATATACCTAGTGCAAGATTAAAAGTCATCGGCGGCTATTACAGATTCAGTCAAAATTCAGAACCAGATCAACAAGAAAAAGATTGGCGTATTATGGCCGCCGATCCACGTAATCAAGAACTAGGTATAGAATATACAGGAGTTATACCTCAAAAAGAAATTGCCGATATACTAACAACTGCTAGTTATATGATATATCCTGCACTCTTTCCAGAAACGTTTGGTATATCATCATTAGAAAGTCTACTATACAATACTCCTATTATTACTTGTAGATTTGGTGCATTGGAAGAGATTGCATTAGAAGGTGCTTGCTATCTAATTGATTACGCTATTGAACCTAATGGGCTATTTCCCGACATCAATACATCTGAACAAATTGATAAGTTTGTAAATTTAACAATACAGGCATATCATAACAAGTATCTACATCAACAAAAACAATACTACTGTAATATTGTCAAAGACATCGCAGGATGGGATAGTGTAGCATTACAGTGGAAACAATTAATGGTACAGCGGTTAGGCATGTATTTGCCTAGAGATGAATTCCGTGCAGTATCAAAGATTAATCGCAGAGTACATAAAGTTTGGAATAGAAGATTTACTAATCCAATTGAGTTAGAAAATTATAAATCAGGTAACGAACAAAAGATAGCAATAATTAGCCCATTCTATAATTGTGCTAATTATATTGCTCGTTGCATAATTAGTGTAGCATCCCAAGACTATGATAATTATCAACACATTCTCATTGATGATGCAAGTACAGATAACACCTTAGAAGTTATACTAGCAACATTAAATTTATTACCTACAGATGTTAAAAATAAATTTACTGTTATATCTAATAGTGAAAATTTAGGTGCAGTTAGGAATCAGATACAAAATATTAGATCACTAATTAGCGATGATAGCATAGTGATGTTGCTTGACGGTGATGATAGTTTAATCAGTGATAATACTGTATTATCCTATTACAATTCCATATATGATGGTACAACAGAATTTACCTATGGGTCATGTTGGAGTATGGTTGATAGCATTCCTTTAATTAGTCAACCTTATCCGGATGAAGTAAAACAAAATAAATCATACAGAAGCCATCACTTCAATTGGATATTACCCTATACACATCTAAGAACATTTAAGAAAAGTCTGCTTAATAATATCGATGATAGTCAATTTCAAGACTCAACAGGTAACTGGTATAAAGCAGGAGGAGATGGTAGTGTATTTTATGCACTGATAGAATCAGCAGATCCTAATAAAATAAAATGTATACAAGATATAGTATATAATTATAATGATGCAAGTCCATTAAATGATTATAAGGTTAATGGCGACGAACAAACTAAAAATGCGAAAGAAATAGTTAATAAAATGAATCAACCTAAAAAAAAGATACTGATAGCAATACCTACTGCTAAAAATATTGAACCCGATACATTTAAAAGTATATACGATTTAATTGTCCCCGAAGGCTATGAAACTACATTTCAATATTTTTATGGATACAATATAGATCAAATACGTAACCTAATTGCAGATTGGGTAGTCAGCGGATATGATTATCTATTTTCTGTAGATAGTGATATCGCATTCACACCCGATACATTGAGTAAGATGTTAGCACATGATAAAGATGTTGTAAGTGGGTTATATATACAGCGTAAACCGGGACAACACATTTTAGAAATATATGAACATACTGCTACAGGTGGGGTTACTAATATGCCTTATGGAAAATTAAAAGGTAGACCTTTAGTAGAAGTAGCAGGTTGTGGATTTGGTTGTGCTCTTATCAAAGCAGAAGTTATGCGTAAAATAGGATATCCTCAATTTAAATATTATAGTGCTATTAGCATGAATGAAACTGTATCAGAAGATGTAGATTTCTGTAGAAAGGCTAAAGACAATGGTTTTAAAATTTGGGCAGATCCTAGCGTATTATGCAGACATATAGGAAGTTTTACATTTAATGTGGATAGTACTATACCAGTAATAGAAACAGAAGATGTTGTTATTGATATTAAAACAAGATTACGTGAACTAGGCAGTCAAAGATTGATTCCGGCAGATCATGTTAATTATCTTGCAAACTTAAAAAATTCAGGGTTCGAACCAAAGATTATATTTGATATTGGTTCGTGTGTATTACATTGGACTAATGAAGCACAACGTATATGGCCAGACTCGGAATATATAGCATTTGAAGCAATGGATAGTTGCGAATTCTTATATCAAGAACGCGGTTTAAAATATCACATGGGATTGCTCAGTAACGAAAGCGGTAAAGAAGTAGATTTTTATCAAAATGATAATCACCCTGGAGGGAATAGTTATTACATAGAAAACGAAATAGTTAATCCTGAAGCACCTCAATATTTTAATGAATCACATCGTAAAAGATTACGTACAATTACATTAGATGCTATAGTAAATCTTAAACAATATCCACCCCCTGACTTGATTAAAATGGATGTGCAAGGGGCAGAAATGGATGTACTTAAAGGTGCACAGGAAACTATTAAAACTGCAAAACATATTATATTAGAATTACAGGTAGTAGAATATAACAAGGGTGCTCCTTTAAAAGATGTTGTTATAGAATATATGGATTCATTGGGATATGATTGTTTAGGATTGTTTAGTAACAACGGCCCCGATGGTGACTATCATTTTGTACGTAGATAACATAAATACTGGTAGTTTAAAGGACTACCATGAAAAAACTATTAATAATTGCTCTGCTATTCGTAGCAGGATTGGCACAAGCCTGGGACCAACGTGCTCCATTACAACCGGTCGCATGTCAAGTACATAGCCCATACGGATTTGCCACTACCCAACGAGCAGCACAGCCTATCTGCCGTGAAGCATACTTAGTAGCATATGATGCTCCTGTCAAGATTCCAATATATGTAGCATATACATTGCTACCACAAAATGCTATAGGATGCTGGCCGCGCACAAATGCTTTTGTTGTAGATCAAAGCATACAGGGCGGTGCTCGTCCAGATGACTATGCTGGCACAGGCTATGACAAAGGACATGCTGCTCCAGACGGCGATCTAAGTTGGAGTCAAATTGTAGAGTACGAAAGTTTCTTAATGACTAATATGTATCCACAAGCAGGATCATTAAATAGAGGAATCTGGAAACTATTAGAAACTAGTGTTCGTGGTTGGACAGTTCAATTAAACCAACCATTTACAATCTTTGTTGGTGCATTTTACGGTGCTGGCGATAAAAGAATAGGAAATGGTGTAATTGTTCCTCATGGATATTATAAAATTGTTATTAATAACACAACCAAAGAAGTTGCAGGCTGGCGTTTCCCCCATGTTGCACCTTATCCCAATTTAGGTAATGATCTCAAAGCGTTTCGTATTCCAGTTTCACAGATTCAAACCGAAGCAGGTGTGATATATGCACTTCCACCGGGATACAAAGAACTCAATCCAGGACAAGAATGGCCTGTAGATTTCGGAGCACTTACAAATGCTAAACGTACTAAATGCGGAAAGAATGCAGATTAAAGTTTAGTATATACAAAGTATAATCTATCATTAGCATCACGTTTAAATGTGTCTAACTTTAGATTGTATTTTTCAGCAAAATCATTAACCACTTCAAATGTCCAAGGAAATATATCAACATACGGACCAGTTTTGTGTGGAATTCCTGGATTGGCTCTTAGAAAGAATTTCCCACCTTCCTTCAGTATATTGACACAGTGTTCAAATCGTGCTTCAATTTCATCTCTACTATTAAAATTAATGCTGCCCAGGGCTATGATAACATCATGACTGTTGGGTTTTACTTTATAGTCTAGTATATCTACTTCGTAATCAGAACAGTTGTTATACGGATCAATCCCAATCAAATTCTGTATACGTCCTTTAAATGGATGATATCCGCACCCAACATCTAAAACTTTAGTTGGATTTAGTTTGTTAATCTCGTCAGCAAGATCCCAACCAGTATGCTCATAATCACCTGTTCTAGGTTTCCAAATCTCACTAAAGAAACGTAGAATATAGCGTTCAGATAGATCGTTAACAATCTCTTTTAGTGTGCCTCTGTATTCGCAGGGCAAACTAAGTTCTGCTTCTATAGCATCTTTAAATTTAGAATAACGTGCAGGCGTCCAAGGCAATTGATCTACTAGAGTAGATTCATCTATAGAAATTTTACTATATTTGGGTAAATTAAAAGCAAGTTGTAAATTTTCTTTGATTAAGTTAAAAATTTTTGTGTTCATATAATTTTCTTCACATTCTAGCATTTTTTTGTAGCAATGCTATAAATATTTGCAGTTGTGAATATTTATATAGGAGATACAACATGAAGAAGATTTTAGGCATATTATTACTAATACCGGCACTAGCATTTGCTTGGCAACCAACCAAACCAATTACTGTAATATTTCCAAACGGCCCAGGTGCGGGCAACGAAATCAGTTTTCGTATTGTAGCGGATATGATAGAAAAGAATACAGGTGCTAAGTTTGTATCCGAATATAAACCAGGTGCTGATGGTAATCTGGCCACTAACCATTTTAATACTGTGGCAAATGATGGATATACTATATCAGTACCTGCTTGTAATAGTCAATGGGTAACAGCCGAAGTATGGTATCCACAAATGATTAAATTTAACATATTTGATTTCGAACCTGTAGCCAATATTGCTAAAAGTCCTTTAGCATTTTGGGCCACTCCTAACAGTAAAGTAAACACACCTGAAGAATTAATAAATGAAATTAGATCAAAACAACGACAAATTAATTTTGCTATCGGCGGGGGTGGACATAAACTTGCTGTAGAATACTTAACCACTAAACTAAATGTGCCGGGTGGAGATCGAGTTGAAACTGCTATGTATAAGGGCCCAGCACAGGCTTTGATGGATGTAATGGGAGGGCATGTTGAATTTGGAGTTACACCGGTAGCAGTAGGATATCCACACCTACAAGCAGGTAAACTAAAACTAATCGGAATTGCCGGAGAAGTTCCGTTACGCGGTTTGGAAAAGGTTCCTTTAATGAAAGATTACCTACCGGGATTAAACATATATGGTTGCTGGAATTTAATATTACCCAAAGGAACTCCTAAAGATATACAGGAATGGTATAGAACAAACTTTATTCCTGCTATCAATAGCAAAGAAGCAAAAGAAAAGTTTGATGAGAATATGATGTTTATAACTCCTAAAGAGCATACTCCTGAGGGATTAAATAATAGTATGACAAAATTAAGAAACGATTGGCAACCTATTGCCAGAAAGTTCAAACCAGAATGAAATATATATTTGTAGCCGGCGCTCCAGGAAGTAAATGGTCAAGCGTAGTTAAAAACATCTACTATAGTTCCAGCATTGATCGCAGCGACTACAGTCTTGAACGCACCTATTTTCATGATGCAACTGGTCGCACAGAACTCATGCACATGGGTGCATACTTTGATCCGGGTATGGAATTCGGCGATTGGTTTTTGAATTATCCAGGACTAGGACAACGTAGTAAAGAAGAACACGAATTAGAATTTGACCGCCCATTTAGCGGTGAAGGCATTCGCATAATCAAAAGTCATTGGTTCAGTTATACTCAACACATTGAGTTTATAAAAAAGACCTGGCCCGAATGTCCATTGGTCCTGGTACACAGGCCCGATGACGCTTGTTTAGGGTGGTGGGTAAAATGCGGACATTTTGATATTACCTATCCAAACTATCAAAATTATCAAAACCTACGTGTCATGGCCAAGATCATTGAAGCACAAAACATCGGTATTGTCAAAGGCACTTTGAACTACCCGGGGCAGCAGCCACAGACTAATCAACAACTGGCAACAATATTAAACATTGATGCCCCTCCAGATGATTATCAAGATTATATCAAATCAGATATAAGGGTAACAGTAATATGAACAAACAGTCTACCTCACTAGTTATGGCAATATATCCACAATGGAGTGGTGGGAGATTTTTAATAAACTGTTTAGGTATAAGTGATCAAGCATATTTGCAAGATGTAAAATTAGTTGAAAAACAAATATTAGGTAATCTTACTCCAGAAGCAAAACAAATAGAATTGTTGAATAGACTGGATAAAGTTGGAAATATATGGAATGATTTAGATTTAGGATGTAGATTTTTATATGGTAACACCCCAGAATCTCCCGAGTCATATCCTGGTACGATTGATAAGATATCAAAAGAAGATAAAAAGTTTTTTGTAGTTGCACATAATACGTCAATGGTTGATAATTTTTTAAATATTTGGTCTCAACCAAAATTGCTTATATTTAAAAATAATTTTAACTTTGTTAAATGGAGATGGGGAGCAACCGATATACTCGATCTTAAAAAAAAGTATCCACACTTAAAAGTATTTCCTAATTTTGAAAAACTAAGAGCCTCTGAAAAAACTCTTTGTGAAAAAATAAATGTATTTTCAAGTTCAAAGTTTGAATGGGATTCAACTGATTTTCTCAATGAAGAGAAGTTTGAATCTTCATTGAGAACTTGCTATGAATTTGTAGAGTTGGAAAATTATAAATATGATTTAATACGCCCATTCTATCAAAAATATATATCAACATTAGAAAGATTAAAATCATATGTCTGATTCAAATTGGGAATTAACTAAACAGCGTAGCCAGTATCATTTTGATACAGAACGTTGGAATCCAAAATGGGATAGAGTTGAACGTCTTGGACACATAGAACCTAACTGGAAAGTAGAACTTGCAGAAGCAATAGAAACTAGTAAACCTGTAACATGGCGTACAAGAGGCAAACCCAACGATGCTAAAGTTCGTAGTAGTGAAGAACACGATCGCGAAGAATATGATTTAGAATCATACGGCATGAGTAAGGATTATATAGTAACAAATCTAAACTATGAACTAGCACCTGTGTTTCAAAACATTGCAGATCAATTTGGTCTTGATTCATGTATGGCACGCATACATGTTCAGCATCCGGGACAAGTTTGGAATCTGCACTTAGATAAATTAGAAAAATGGATGCCGGAAGATCCTAGCCAAGTGGTACGTTATTTTATACAATTAACAGATTGGCAAATGGGACACTTTTGGAGTTATGGTAATTACATGTGGTCACGCTGGGAAGCAGGCTCTGTAACTACGTTTGACTGGATGAATGTACCGCATTCTACTGCCAATGCAGGGCATGTACCTAGGGCAACTTTACAGGTCACAGGTATATATACTGATAAAACAGAAGAATATTTAAGAACCCACCTTAGGGCACGTTAGTCGTCACGGTTATAGGCGTCCGAGCAATTGAACTGCACCTCGTTAGTGTGCGCCGGATAAAGTAACCGGCACTAAATACAGTATGCAAATTGTTGAGTTATTAGTTGAAGGTAGAGAATCCAAAGCAACATTCGTTGATATGTTCAAGAAGTTTCTTCCCTTGGCTATGCAGATATTAGAAATTAACAGATTACCTAAAATGAACTTTGAATCAGAAATAGATTCGGGCGGCCAGCCTAGTTTTGGTATGTATGTTAATGATGAAAAAACTTTACATGTTGCTATACTTAATCGTCATCCTGTAGATATACTTAGAACTGTTGCTCACGAACTCGTACATTTTAGACAAGATATACGTAATGAATTAAATGACAATAGTGGTGAAACAGGATCTCCAGAAGAAAATCAAGCACACGAAATTGCTGGCGTTATTATGCGTCACTTCAATAAACGGCATCCTGAATTTCTTCGAAGTAACCCAATTTAAAAAATGGCATTTATCAATCCCTACATAGAACAATATTACCCTCATTTTGAAACAGTACACGGATGGTGTTATGATGATATTTTTAACACACTTGATATATTATCCACACAACCCATAAATCAAAGAGGTGGGGTTGCTGAAATTGGTATACAAGATGGCAAATTATTTTTACTGTTAAATCAAACTGTAGATGAAAATTTTAAATCATATGCTATTGATATATTCAATGATCAACATCTTAACGTAGATAAATCAGGTGCAGGACAACTTGTTTCTTTTAGAAAAAATTTAGAAACTCTTGATAGACACCAAGGACGCAATACACTTATCATACAGGGTGATAGCACCGATTCTAGTTTACAATTAACTAAAATGATTCAGCCGGGCTCAATTAAATTCTTTTCAATAGATGGTGGGCATACGCCTATCCATGTAATGAATGATCTAGCACTTGCTAATACTATTATTAGTAATGAGGGTGTAGTTATATTAGATGATATAATGAACCACTGGTGGACAGGAGTGCTCGAGGGTTGGGTAAAATTTAACAGTATGAATCCCACACTTGTACCATTTGCTATGGGACATAATAAATTATATCTTTGTAAAATATCTTACAGAGAATATTATGTTAATTTAATGAACACTCTTAAAATTGACGGTACTGGTGCATTATCTGACTTCTTTGGGTGGAAGATAGTTAAATGGAAATATCATAAACAAATGACTTGGTAATAAAAAAGCCCCGATCTAATGCCGGGGCTTCTGGACTACGTCCTATATATTTTTATTATATTATTTTTTAGATGTGGTAGTACTACCAGCATTAACAAATGAATACATTTTTTCTGCTGTTTCTAAAACTTTTTCAAGTCCTGGAAATTCTGGCATTGCTACAGTAGTAACCACTTGGCCAGTCTTTGGATCTTTCTGAACTGACATTTCCCAGCCGCGGAACTTAGAGTGATATTGTTCACTAACTAGTCCTTTAGCCATGTCTAGAATGTCTGTACGGATTTCATAACCGTTCTTGTTGAATTTTACTTCAGGTGCTTTAATTGTGTTTGACATAATTTTCTCCTTGTGTGTGTATGTCTTAGGCAGCAGCCGTCTTGCTACGTGCAGTCTTAGCCTCAACTGCTTCTTCATTCTTAGGAAACCATTTACCAGCAATGGAATCCATAGAATACTTTGCGATGTCAGTAAAGTTATGTGCTAACATTTTAGCAAATTCAGTCTGAGCATCAATATAATCGTGTGCTGCCTTGTTCAGCGTAGGATCAGTAATGATCTTATCTGTTAGGCCTCGCTTGGTTTCTTGGAACGCTTCGATATGTGCTTCAAGCGTTAGGTATGGTGCGAACATTTTATTAAACATTTTTATTTCCTTGTGTATGTGTCTAGCAGTAATTGTACTGCATTGTTATTTATATTGCAAATTTAATGAGCAATTAAATCCAGCCCTTAAAATCTTCCATCATAAGACGTTTTGCGCCCTTATAATCTCCGCTACGTGCTAAATTTGAAGCAGCATGGGCCTTACCCATCTCGCCTAAAAAGTTATAGATTGCTTTTACTATTTTCATGATTACCATCCTCTGCGTGAATGTATTATATCAAATTGACGGGTTAGACGATCTACATCACAAGAATCTGTGGGTGCGTGTCTAACAATGTATTCTTCTAATGCGGAACTGTAAGTTTGTGGCTTACTGAAATTCTGAAACATCTTTTGGAAGTATTCAGTGATTGTGTTTAACATATTTTATTTTCCTTTGTATATAACATATTCTCAGTAGTCTCTCATGGTTTCTACTGAGTAAAGTATTTATACATTGTATGCTGCGACCGCACAATTTACAAGTCTTTATTTCTCCAAAGGTATGTGCTATACTCTACTAAATACCATAACAAGGATAACATCTTGAAAAGAACAACTCGTAGTCTGTTAGAAGAACTTAATTCCATAACGGAAAAGAAGAATAGCGAAGCCATTATTGAATCAAGGGCTACACATGTTATTGATAGTGCTATCAATCTATTAGCACTTATTAAAGAAAATTTCTCCCCAGAAGATGCTTATGAGTTAGAACGCAGGCTTATTAACAGTATTAAAGCATCAGATCCTAACAAATTTACTCGTGGCATACGTAAATTAAGGGATAATAAAGAAACCGCTAAACATCTTAAAATCATAGAAGGTGATGTCAAAAACGACGATTAATAGGGCATTTGGCTTAATTTCTTTCAATTGAGATAAATAAAAACATAATAAGTTTCATAGGGAAACTTAAAAACAAGATCAGGAGATATTTAAAATGGCAACATTAACAAAAAAGAATGAAACGGTAGTAGCACCGTTTTACAAGAACGGCGTAACTTTACAGTTTCTTACTATTACTTTCCCAAGCAGCGACTTGACAGCAATGTTAGATACCGATACAACAACTTATCCAAGTGCATCACGCAGCCCAATCGCAGTAGCATTGGAAGCAGTTACTCAAGTAGCAACAATTGAACTAATTGGTACACCACAATACAATTTAGGTAGTTCTGGTAACACAATTCTTGCAATTGCTCTTTCAGCACCAGGCGGCGCATTTGCTGGAACAATCAAGTGGGATGGTACAAACAGCGAGTCATTCATTGATTACGTTAAGCGTTTAATCCGCGCTCAAGGTACATGGCAAGGTTTTGACCTTGGTACTGTAACTACAGCACTTGGTGTTAACGGCACAACATTCTAATCTAAACTATTAGAAAATGAAAGGGAGTTTTTTAACTCCCTTTTTCTTTGACATAAATATATTATATAGGTATATTATGCAAACAATAGAAATTAAAACTTTAATAGATATCACTGATACAAAGGTTGCAAGACCTAATCAAGGTACCACATTAGAACATGACCAGTATAGAAATTTTGTTACATTAAAACAATGTATTGAAATTAGATCAATTATATCTTATGACTTTGCTCCGGAGATGCAAGTTATTGATATTAAAGATTTAGGGTTTGGAACTAAGTTCAAAGGCAAACATGCCGTATGGACATTTAGATTTAATCCAGACAGATCCGATGTGTACTCAGATGGTCTACATGAACTAGGATGTTTGTACGAAGATATGCAGGGTGTTCCAATTATTAAAAAGTTAACTGAAACGATAAATATCGAGAAGGCCATTTTCGAACTAATAGATGCGTCTTCCAAGAATACAGTCATTAAGGCAATCAAAGGCACAATTTAGGCAACTAGTCGGAAATTCGTACACCTTAAAGGAGATGACTTAAATGGCTCGAGCAGCACTGGCAACCGTTCCAGAACGTGTTAGCGTACTAGAAACAAAAGTAGATAACATTGAAGAAAAGATTGACAATCTCAAAACAGATGTCAAAGATATGCATGATTGCCTAGATCGTACTCGTGACAGTATCATGGATCAACTTGCCGTAATGCATAAAGTAAATGTTGATCAACACACTGATATGGCCGGTAAAATTAAAGAACTTGAGCAATTTAAAACAAAATGGGTCTATCTTGGTGCAGGAGCATTAGCAGCGTTAGGTTGGATTACAGCACATGCTGAAACAATACTAGGCATTTTAAAATAATATGCGTATATCAGAGTTAGTTGAAGCAGTAGCACCAGTAGGAACAACAACTGATCCTGTTAATCCTAATGGATTATCAAAATCAACTCCACCTGGACAAACACCTCCACCTGGACAAACACCTCCACCTGGACAAACACCTCCACCTGGACAAACACCTCCACCTGGACAAACACCTCCACCTGCTCCTGGACAACCTGCTCCAACATTAGGCAATCAGCAGCCAGCAGGACAACCAATAGGACAACCTCCCGCAATGCAACAAGGTATGAAAGATACAATGACAGACCTTGATAAGATTGCCGCACAGATTGTAGGTCTAAAACAAAAACAACAACAGATGCAGCAGCAGATGCAGCAACCACCGACAGTATGAAAATAGGTCAGTTATTATCGGGGATGCATATTGTTCTCACCAATGAAGAACAATCTTTCCTCCGTAGACATAAAGATAATGTATCTATTACTAGTTTAGATGAGCATGATCAATGGCTTGCTCAAAACCTTGTTCGCAAGGGACTTTACGCAATAAGTAATGATAGTACAACTTTAATAAAACAACTAGATGAAACTACGACCAAATGACCTCTATTCAAAAATAGAAGAACTAAGTAAAAATTCAAAAGAAAAATTGCTTCAACAAGGAGTAATAATTCCTGTAAAAAATAACGATGGCACTATTAGTGTAGGACGTTATTACATTAAACGCAAAAAAAACGGATTTTATTGTATATTAGATTTTGAAAAAGATATAATTATAGATAATATAAATCTTCCACAAACTGCGGCTGTGCTAGCCAATAGGCTAGCATTGGGCAAATTTGTAAATGATGATCTGCTTGAGGCCGATACAAAATACGGATACGCATTGTTTGATGAGGAACTACATAATAAACTAGCAGAGAAAAACTTGGCATCAAAATCATTAGATCGCATGGATATTATGACGGTTAAATCTAGAATTTCTAAAGAAAAGAAAGAAGAATATATGAAAACTGTTATGAGAAGTTTTAATAAACTTATTCGATTTAACTAAATAATACTATCGATCTTTCTGGGATTAATTATGAAAACAACTGATTTTACATCTCCGCTAACAAGCAAAAAACTAAACGAAAACATGAACAAGATGTTCGGTGTAAGAGTTAAGTTAGAGAATTATTCTAGAGAACAACTAGAAGACATGCGTAACAAATTACGTACCCGGGTTTTCCAACAAGAGGGTTCAGCAGGTATCAATGATTTGCTAACCAACGAAACATATCAAAAAGACAAGGCCATGTTGGACTTGCTTAATACAAGGATTAAAGAAATGCTAGGCGAAGACATTAAAAAACTACGTGACAAAATGGATCAATTGAGCGAGGCTAAAAAAGGTGTTCGTGATGTTAAACATACTAAAAAAGCCAAAGGCTCAGGCGACGACAAGACCGGCGATGGTAAGAAAAACTTTGACGATGTTCAAGTTGCTCGTATGACAGCAGGAGGTGTTCCTAAAAAGAAGGCTATTGCCAAAGCAACCTCTGATAATATTAAAGAAGTTAAGATGGCTGATCTACCAAGTAGAACAGTTAAAGGCAGTTCATATGGTAATCAATCTGATTACAAGAAGCCACCGGAAGATGCACGTCGTCCAGCAAAGACAATGCCTGCTAAAAAAGATAAGAAGCCACTAGGTGAAACAGGTAAACATCCTAAGGGCTGCGATTGCAAAGAGTGCATGGGTACAATGGAAGGCTTAAAAGGCAAGCAGGGTAAACTTGACGCTGATCATGACGGCAAATTAGAGAAAAGCGATTTTGCAAAACTACGTGCTAAAAAGAAAGTTAAAGAGGCTTTCAATACCTTTAAACACAATGTTCAATTTGTTAATGAAAGTTTAGGCTATCTATTAGCGGAAGATGAAGAAGGTAAGGCAAAGGCCATTACAAGCGCAGGTGATATGGTTAATGATTTCACAAGTTGGATGCAACGTGTTGGCCAATATCAAACTAAAACTATGATTGAATTAGCAGACGCGATTAAAGCAGACTTTGGAGCGCAAGAAGCAGAAGCATTTAAAGCCGCAGTTGGTCCGGCACTATCCGCTACACTTGAGACACTAACTCAACAACGTGAAGCGGTGAGTGGAGCAGTTGCAGCATTAGCAGGAGAAGCCACGCCGGATGCAGCAATGGGTATGGAACCAGAGATGCCTCCAGAACCAGGAATGGATATCGGTGCCCCTGACGCAATGAATCCAGCACCAGGGGGGGATGAATTTGGTGCAGCAGATGCAGCAGCAGGTATGGGAACAACTGGACGTGAAATGCGTGAAAACAAGTTTGTTAAAAAACTTAAAGAATCGCATGACATCATGGCCTCATTGGCAAAGTAAATGAGATTATTTGAAGTTGATCTAGGATCGGCTAGGGATGTTTTAGCCGTATTACAAGGACAGGCTAATAGAGCCGATCAACCTTCTTCATTGCCTTTCCCTGTAGTAATGAATATTTTAAAACCCTATGGATTGGGTATAAGCACACCTGATGGTTTGATAGCACTTAAGAATGCAGTCGATCCAGCAGGTGATGTTATTTCTGATATATTAGATGACGGTACAGTATTACTTAAAACTAAAACAGAAAATCCAAATAAAGATAAAGCCGCACAAGCAGGCGGAACAAGTTCAACAGTAGATGCTATGGCATCAAGAAATGCTAAGAATTTAAAGCCAGATATTTGACCTTTATAATCTGTAGTGTTATAATTAACACTATATGACAACAACCTATACTCCTCCTGCGTTCGTTGAACGTTTCCAATATAAAAACTGTGTTCAAATTAACGACCCGGTAACTCGAAAAAGAGTGTATCGCACACCCGATGGAGAAAAGTTACCTAGCGTAACTACCATCCTAGGTGCTACTAAAGATCAAACTCATCTTAATGCATGGAGAGATCGTGTTGGACACGATAAGGCACAACAAATTACTTCTGAAGCGGCGGGAGTTGGAACAGCAATGCATGCCAATTTAGAACGTTTTTTAATTGGTGAACAACGTCAACCCGGCAGCAATCCAGTACATGTACAGGCTAACAAAATGGCTGACATCATTATTGAAAACGGTCTTAGTAAAATGAGTGAAGTTTGGGCTATGGAACAAAGTCTTTACTTTCCCGGACTATATAGTGGTACTACTGACCTAATTGGTATACACGAAGGCGAGCCAGCAGTTTGCGACCACAAGCAAACTAATAAACCTAAAAAACTAGAATGGGTTGATGACTACTATATACAACTCATGGCCTATATACTAGCACATAATGAAGTATATAAAACCGACATACGCAAGGGTGTTATATTCATGTGTAGCAGAGATTTACAATATCAACAATTTACACTAGAACCTAAAGACTTTAACAAATGGCAAGATGCTTGGTTAAACAAAGTTGAAGAGTATTACGCCTTAATTAAGTAATCCAGTTATGATAAATATCCTATATAGGGGATATTATTATGGCTGTAGTAGAAATTTCAAGAATTCAGGTCCGTCGTGGGCAAGAAAATCAAACAGGCGTACCAACATTAGCAGGTGGCGAATTTGGTTGGGCGGCTGACACTGAACATCTATATATAGGTCTACGTAGAGATGACGGCGGGGCAAGAGATGCCAATGTTAGAATATTAACAGAGAATGATCTATTCAATGTAGTAACAACAGCCGATTTAGGATATACCTATAGAGGAGACACATCTCCTGCTATTACAGCACCCTCATTTGGCGGCGTACCTTTTGAAAGACCTATAAACAAAAAGAACGATGATATAGTTAGTATCACAGACTTTGGTGTTAGCGGTGTGGGTGGTGACGAAGTAGTATCTGCTCTTATGCAGGTTGCCATTGATAATTTATTTTTAGATCCTTTAAAAACAACTAGCGATTACGGGAAAAATTCTGCCAAGGTATTACATTTACCTGCCGGAGTATACAACATAGATACTACTATTTTTATCCCTAAACATACCACAATTGTAGGCGAAGGTCCTGATAAAACTATTATAAATCTAATATCTAATGTTAGTCATGTTTTTCAAACAATTGATGCAGACCCGGACAACGTAAACGAACCAGGTAGAACAACATTTGATAATCTAGCGTTTGGTGGAATAAATTCCGGCGGAAGTCAACCAACTGACATTTATATTGAAGGACTAACAATTCGGTATGATAGCAGTCTAACAAATACCTCCACTTCACTGTCTCTTATGAGTTTAGATTGTGCTGATAATTCTGTAATTAGAAATGTTAAATTTTTAGGAAATCGTGCTCAGGGTGGACAAACTACATCAACATACGTGGGGATTGATATAAGATGTTACGGCGGTGACACAGTATCTGCTAGTAATATATTAATTGATGAATGCGAATTTACTGGACTTAGAAATAGTATCCAATCAAATTATGATGTGTATTATACCACTATTCAAAATAGCAGATTTTATAATTCACTTTACGGAATTATATTCAATAACCCAAAAAATTCCCAAGCAGATACTGGACCAAAATATGCAACAATTGATAATAATCTATTTAAGAATATAGAGTTAGAAGCAATTTATGCAGGTGATGGAACTAGTGATACAAACCATGTTAGTTCAAATAATAAATTTTATAATGTAGGTAATTTAGGACAAAGTGAATTGGTTGCTACCGCTCCGGTTATAAATTATAAAACAACCGGAAATCGTACTGTTAATGATTACTTTGATAGATTTTATAAACGTAATAACGGAATAGCTGAAGATTTTTATTACCAACCGTTAGTTCAGGGACCAACAATATTAGAACTTCCAGTTCTTAGAGCATCACTTAATGACAATGCCCTCAACAGAATACTAAGATTACCAACATCATTTGATGCACAACAGATAATTATAAAATATAATATTTTTGCCGCATCGTATGATCCGGTCACTAAGATACCAACGGCATCTGTTGACAGAATGGGAACTCTAAGAATAACATTACAAACTGGTAATATAGTTGATGATTATTCATTTAATGTAGACCCTGGACTTGTAATTTGGAGTATGTATGTAGATTATGGAAAAGGCCGTTTTGATATACAATGCACTTACACACCACCAGCAGGATATACTAATGGCGCTAGTATGAATATACACCCAATAATAATGCTTTAATTATGTTTAACCAACCTGTTGATCAAAGACTAACAGAGTGGATCAAACATAGAAAAAAATTGGATAACAGTTCCGATCCATTGCAGGCAGTTTGGGAATTTTGGCAAACTGCTCCATTCATTCCACATAATAGAAATATCGATCCGTACCATCAAAAAAGTTGGCCTACACCCTGGGAGATCATAGAGACTAATCTATACGATGATTTTACTAAAGCATTGATGATTAGTTGGACTTTGAAATTGACAAAAAAATTTAAAGATTCTAAAATAGAAATTAAAACAATGGTTGATTCTAATCGGACTAGACAGTACAATGTAATATGTGTTGATAATACTTGGGCTATTAATTATAATGATAATGGTCCGGTTTCTGTATTAGAAATAAATGACGGATTTAAACTTGAAAATATAATAGAAGTTTTAGGTCCTAGGTAAATATCATCTAAGAACAATAAAAAGGTTAGGCAATGATTACAGTAGTAAAGCGTAATGGGAATCGCGTCCCCATTGATATTGAAAAAATACAAAGACAGGTAGCATACTCTTGTAAGGGTATAGACGGAGTTAGTCCTAGTATGATCGAAATCAAAGCGCAAATTGAACTACATGATGGTATGACTACTGAAACAATTGATGAACTATTGCTCAAAGCAATGGTAGATTTAGTTGATGAAAGTGAAAATCCAGAAATTAATAATGTCAACTATCAATATGTAGCAGGTAGACAACGTGTTAGTATGCTACGTAAAGAAGTATATGGACAATATGAACCTCCTAAATTATATAGCATTATACAGAAAAATGTAGAGTTAGGTATGTATACTCCTGAACTACTAGAGTGGTATACAGAAGATGAATGGAATATTATAGATCTCTTTATTGATCACGATAAAGATGAAACATATACCTATGCTGCTATAGCACAGTTATGTGAAAAGTATCTAGTACAGAATCGTGCCACTGGACAGATATTTGAAACTCCTCAGGTACGCTATGCTGTTGCTTCTGCCACAGCATTCCATAATGAATCTAAGGAGGCAAGATTAAAATATGTCAAAGAATATTACGAATGTGCTAGCGCGGGTCATTTTACGTTGGCTACACCTGTGCTTGCTGGTCTCGGTACTACTACTAAGCAGTTCAGTAGTTGTGTGCTTATCAGTAGCGATGATACTTTGGACAGTATCTTTGCAAGTGGTGAAATGATGGCCAAATATGCCAGTAAACGTGCTGGTATAGGATTAGAGATCGGACGTATTCGTCCATTAGGTGCCCCAATACGTAATGGTGAAATTAAACACACTGGTATGATTCCGTTCTTGAAGAAATGGTTTGCCGACCTCCGTAGTTGTAGTCAGGGTGGTATTCGTAATGCTAGTTGTACTGTAACATTTCCTGTGTGGCATTATCAGTTTGAAGATCTTATTGTATTAAAAAACAATCAAGGTACTGACGAAACCCGTGTGCGTCAAATGGATTACAGCGTAGTGGTCAACGCCATGTTTTGGAATCGTTATAAACGTGGCGAAATGATCACATTGTTTGATCCTGCAGAAGTGCCTGATTTATATGAATCTTATTACAGAGACAGTAAAGAATTTGAAACATTGTATGTAAACTATGAGAAGCATCCGACAATTAAAAAGAAACGCATATCGGCAGATGAGATATTCAAAAATGGTATCCTTAAAGAACGTACTGATACTGGGCGCATCTATCTTGTCAATATCGACAACGTTATCAACCAGGGGCCGTTTGACACTAGGCTTGACCCAATATATCAATCAAATTTATGCCAAGAAATACTTTTACCCACGAAACCTTTCCAGAGAATTGAAGATCCAGAGGGACGCATTGCTCTTTGTACTCTTGGGTCCGTAAATTGGGGTGCTTTCCGTAACCCACAAGAAATGCGTAAAGCGTGTCGTGTATTGGTTCGCAGTCTAAGTAACTTGTTACAATATCAAGACTTCCTGAGCATACAAAGTAAATTAGCCAACGAAGATTTTGAGCCGCTAGGTGTTGGCATTACAAACTTAGCATACTGGCATGCACGTAAGAGTTTTAAATATGGCGAAGCAGATGCATTGGCAGAAGTCAAACGCTGGATGGAACATCAAGCATATTACCTTACCGAAGCAAGTGTGGAACTGGCCCAAGAGCGTGGCCCATGTAAGCGTAGCGAACACACTTACTACGGTAAGGGAATATTTCCTTGGGAACGTAGAGCAGCAGGTGTTAATGAATTAACTGACTTTACACCTAGTATAGATTGGGAACCATTGCGTGAACGTATGAAGAAATATGGCATACGTAATGCTACACTTATGGCAGTTGCTCCCGTTGAATCTAGTAGTGTTGTATTAAACAGTACCAATGGTATTGAAATGCCCATGGAACTAATTAGTGTTAAAGAAAGCAAAGCAGGTTCATTTACACAAGTTGTTCCTGAATATAAACGTTTAAAGAATCGATATCAACTAATGTGGGAACAATCTGATTGTGTTGACTACTTAAAAACATCAGCAGTATTAGCAGCGTACATCGATCAAAGTCTAAGTACAAATACATTCTACAGTCCTCGACATTTTAGAGACGGAAAAGTTCCGGGCACATTGATTGCCAAAAATTTAATGTTGGCATACAAGTGGGGATTAAAGACTATGTATTATAGCCTAATAGATAAAGTAGGTAGTAAGAATATATTAAACACCCAAAGCGAACGACTATTGGCTGTAGAACCTATTACAATATATAGTGATGAAGATGACTGCGAGGCGTGCAAATTATGAGTAAAGAACAATACGATTTATCAAAACAAACAAACTATCTCAAACGCAAGATGTTTTTGGACATAGAGGGTCCAGTAACCGTCCAGCGTTTTGAAGAAGTCAAATATCCTAAGATCGCTAAGTTTGAAGAATTAGCCCGTGGATTCTTTTGGGTACCAGAAGAAATCAGTTTGACCAAAGACAAGATGGATCACAAGGATGCCAGTGATGCTGTCAAACATATTTTCACCAGCAATCTATTACGTCAAACAGCATTGGACAGTATACAAGGTCGTGCTCCAAGTCAAATCTTTAGTCCAGTTATCAGCATACCAGAACTTGAAGCCTTGGTAAGCAATTGGAGTTTCTTTGAAACTAATATACATAGCAAGAGTTATAGTCACATCATACGTAATGTATATAGTGTGCCCAAAGAAGAATTTAACAAGATTCACGACACTAAAGAAATTGTAGACATGTCTGCCAGCATTGGACGCTACTATGACAAACTGCATGAACTAAATTGTTTTAAAGAACTCAATCCAAAAACAGTAAACGAAAAAAGTCATATTAAAGCAATTTGGCTAGCATTAAATGCTAGTTATGCATTAGAGGCATTCCGCTTTATGGTTTCATTTGCTACAAGTTTAGCCATGGTTGAAAATAAAATCTATATTGGCAACGGCAATATTATTAGTTTAATTTTGCAGGATGAGTTATTACATGCAGAATGGACTGCTTGGTTAATTAATAATGTGGTAAAAGATGATGAACGGTTTGCCGAAGTGGTAGAAGAATGCAAGGAAGAAGTGTATGCTATGTATATGGAGGTCATAGCGGAAGAAAAGGCCTGGGCAGATTACTTGTTCAAGAAAGGTCCAGTGATTGGCCTCAATGCTGCTATCCTTAAAGACTTTGTGGATTATACAGCATTCGTTAGACTAAAAGACATTGGTATCAAATATGCTGAAGAGCATCCACGTTCAAGTCCTATTCCATGGTTTAATAAACATGTCAATATTGGCAAGAAACAAAGTGCATTACAAGAAACCGAAAGCACTAATTATGTAATCGGTGTAATGAGTGATAATGTTAGTTATGACGAACTACCGGATCTATAATGTCTACCGAAACTGATAAAATTAAAAAACTTGAACAACATGTTGAACAATTGATTAAACAAAATCAAGAATTAAATCAACGTATTGGTTTATTAGAAAGAGAAAACAGTCGCAGACGCAGCGAGGTTAATCAGATAGCCTCAGCAATTAATAGACGAGGATAAGAATGAGTGATTTCAAAGCAGGAGAATTTGAAGACGGTTGTGGCGATTATTACATATTGTATGATGCTGCTATGATGGTTAGAGATGTTCCTGGTATTACTTGTGAAATAGGATTACGTGCCGGAGGTGGAACAAAACGTATATTAGATGCACTTCAAACAAAAATAGCGCCGCGTACACATATTGCTATAGACCCCTATGGTGAGATTCCATATTTCTGGAAAGAGAATATTATTCCAGCAGAAACAGATTACACAAATAATATGCGTGATAGAATTATGATTTCTATGTCGCAATATTGTATAGAAAATCCTAACATTAATTTTTATCTGTATCCAATGGAAGATACAGAATTTTTTAAAAGATTTGCAGATGGTGTTCCTGTTTATTTTGATAAGGGTAAGCAGATAATTAATGAATACTCATTAGTACATTTTGATGGGCCTCATAGTTTAGAGACCACACTTAATGAAACATTATTTTTTGAACCAAGGGCACCTAAAGGAGCAATATTTGTTTACGACGATGTTGTAGATTATTATGATCACAATGTCATTAGATCACATCTTTTAAACGCAGGTTGGTCAATGGTTGCATCAACCTATTACAAAGCATCATATATAAAAGGATAAAAATGAAAGCAATATTATGGAGTAAGTATCACTGCCCTTACTGTGATCAAGCACACGCATTACTAAAGTCTAAAGGTTATCAAATTGAAGAACGTAAGATTGGTGATGGTTATACAAAAGAAGAACTATTAGAAGCAGTACCTAATGCACGAACTCTTCCTCAAATTTTTATTGAAGAGGCTCATGTTGGTGGATTTACTGAACTTAGGGAATATCTAAAATGAGTTCTCCTATCCCCGAAGATATCATAACTATATCCAGTATAGGTGCTGATACTATTACATTAGACACAACTAATATACCCTATCTAACTTCTAGTATGATAGGTCCATACCCGCAATACAATGTGGGTGCTGCGGGCAGCAGTGGCGGAACAATTCCAACTACTAATATGAACGGTACTGTTTTTACCACCAACGGTAGCGGCCTGCCAAGTTGGGCAACTATCAATAACAGTAACAGTCAATCATCACTGAATGTTAAGGGTGATGCAGAGTTTGAAGGCAAGGTTAAAGTAAACGGTCACGATCTCGGCGAGTTTATGGAAACAATATCCAAGCGTTTGGCCATACTAGTACCAGACCCAGAAAAATTAGAACACTTTGAAGCGTTGAAGAAAGCATACAATCACTATAAGACCTTAGAGGCTTTATGCGAATTACCAAAAGAAGAAAAGGAATAAAATGTTAATAGAAAGAGGATTTACATCTGCCGATGTTGTTAGTTTAAAACTAATCAACGGTGAGGAACTTATAGCACGTTTTGAAAGCGAAACTGCTGATACGGTTAAAATTATTAAACCATTATGTGTTACACTTAATGGTCAAGGTGTTGGACTAATGCCTTGGATGTTTCTCGGCAATGGCAAAGAAGTAACTTTAAACAAGTCACATATATTTGCCATGATGACTAGCAAGCACGAGGCCGCAGACCAATATAGAGACAGTACTACTGATATTGCCCTAAGGTAAATATTAGATTAGGAGAATGGTATGCCAGGATATAAACCAGGAAATGCCGCCCAAGCAATTTATGGCGGGATCGGTGTTGAAGACGTTTATCAAAGTTCAAATGTATTTGTAAATAATGTTCCTGTAGTACCCTACGGTTCCCCCGGTAGTGCAGGAATTTTCGGAATGGCATCAGTATCAGTTACTGTTACTATTCCCCCAGGTGATCAGGCAGCGGCTGAAACATTGGTCAATGATACTATTGCTGCTCAAAATGGAGAACCTAATGCGTATTATAAACCTGCGGCTGCTGCCGATGGTGTTAAAGGTAACTATGCAGGTACTCCAGAAGTATCCGATCCTGCTTCTGTTCCAGACGGAACAATAGCAACTGATCCCACTGCATCTGATATCATACCATTCTTAGAAGCAAGAATTGCAGAAACGGGATCGGGTACCTGGAGAGAGACAGGACAAGGTGGTAAACCGAGTAATCCTAAAATTACTAGCATATGGGCCAATCTTGGATATCCTTCTGCTAACCCATGGACTACAGATCAAACTGCTTGGTGTATGGGATTTATTAATTTTGCTCTTAAAAACTCAGGTTACAGATATGTTCAAACTGCCAGTGCTGCACTTATCACTACCAATCCAGAAAAGTGGGGAGCAGTACAAGTACCTAAAGCCGAAGCAAGACCCGGAGATATTGCATTTTGGAGTTATAGACATGTAAATTTTGTTTATACCGCCGCTAATGGAAAATATAGTTTTGTTGGCGGTAATCAAACTCCTAGTGGTGGTAAGAATAATCCCGACGATGGAGATATAACTATTTCTTATCCGGGCGGGACTGCTGCTAGTAATGCAAATTGGGTTAGTTGCTGGCGACCGACAAAAACATAAGTATTATAGTCTGCAAGGGTATAATGCATAGCATTTTGGAAGGTGCAAGTCCGGGAGGCAGGAGAAGCCAATTCTTGCAGATTTCTCCACTTTTTGGTGAAATATCTGTTGACAAATAGGTAAAACCTTGTTATAATTAGTACTTAACAACACAAAGGAGTCTACTATGTACCGTTACACTGTTTGGGTTCGTCTTAATCAATATCAAACTGCTAATGTTGTAGTCAGTGCCGATAACGATTGGCAAGCCAAAATGATTGCCGAAGCACAGTACGGTTCCGGTATGGTTCTTAACTATTCTCGTATTGACTAATTAGGAAATATCATTATGCCAAGCCCCCGTAGAGTAAGTCAGATCCTTAAAGGTAAAAAACCACCTAAGCCAAAAACTGTAAAGACTATGGCTAAACGAGCCGCTAAGAAGAAAAAATAATCATGTTGGACTGTTTAATTCTAGGTGATAGCATAGCCGTAGGTACAGCCAAATATAGACCAGAATGTGTGGCCTATGCTCGTGGCGGTATCAATAGCCAACAATGGCGTAAGAAATATCTCGAAAGTGATCAAGGTGCCTTGCCTGTTGCCAAGACTGTAATCATCAGTTTGGGTTCTAACGATCACACAGGTGTAAGAACTATTTTAGAACTACAACAGATACGCAAGGCTGTTAAAGCCGATCGTGTATTTTGGATACTTCCGCACGGTAACAATCCATCTAGTAGTTTAGAAATAGATTGGATACAAAGTTTTGTTAAAGTAGTTGCTGGTGAAAATGGTGATATAGTATTACCAATTACCCGTGTGCAAACAGATAATATTCATCCAAGTTGGGCTGGATATAAAGAACTTGCAGACGCTACAAAATAAATATATACTGTAAGTTAATAGTTGTAATCCCTTCAAAGAGGATGTGTTCAAGACGCCGGTTCGAATCCGGCCAGGTCCACCATAAAGCATATTACTAAATCGGCGACCGGTAAAACGTTGATTACCCGGGGTTGGAAGTCTGGATACCTTGTAGTATGTTTTATAATGGGCCTGCTCTGGTAATCGATTGGGCAAATAGTCAGCGACGGCAACTCGGTAGGCGATGACCGTAAATCAAGCAAATCAAACTAAAGGCAAACGATAGTTTATATTCCATGGCCGCTTAAGGCTAAGGTGCAGTAGGACTTACTGTATAAAAGAAACAACCAGAACCCGCTTCGGCGGGTTTCTCTTGCCTATTATTGTAATAGGAATTTACAATTGAAAAATATCATTTTATAGTTGATTACTATAGTAAATAAATGTACAATTAACATTGTAAGACAATCACACACAAGGAGAAAAGATGTCAATTACCGTTAGAAACTTGGAAAGTGCATTGGCAGGAGAAAGCCAAGCACATATTAAATATCGCTACTTTGCAAAGATTGCTCGAGAAGAAGGGCATGAAGATATTGCAAAACATTTCGAACATACCGCAGATCAAGAACTATTACATGCGTGGGGTCATTTGGAATTGCTTATTGGCAAACCATCAACTAAGGAATGTTTGGAAAAAGCCATTGAAGGTGAAACATTTGAATTTACCACAATGTATCCAAATATGCTAGCAGATGCTACAGTTGAAAAAAATTGGAGAGCAGAAGAAGAAGCAAAAGAACAAATTGCCGAAAGTAAAGAACATGCAAAACAATTTGCACAAGTTCTTGCCAAAGCAGAAAAGCGTTTTGCGGCTTTGAAGAGTGTTGAAAAACGTCACGCTCAAGCATATCAAGCAGTATTGGAGAAACTATAATGAAACACGTTTGCGTAGTATGTGGCCATGTACACAATGAAGAAACTGAAGGAAAATGGGAAGAGTTACATGATGATTTTGCTTGCCCGGAATGCGGTGTAGGTAAAGCAGATTACGAAGAAATGGATATTTAATTTAGAAATATTGTAAACTTTTTGTCTTGCTACCGCGTTATATATATATGCAAGACAAAAAACAACTTGACTACGATAAACCGGAAAAGGATAAAACCGAACCGTTTTTGGAACAATATTTGCCTACTAGTTATGATTGGAGATTATCCAATTGTGATGAAAGACGTAGTGTTCCATGTCGTCGAGTTGATAATGTCAAGCATAAATTTCATTAACTTTAAAGGAAACTTCAAATGAAAACAATCGCTACTCTTATCGCTACTTTGGTAGCAACCGCTGCTTTCGCTACTGAGCCTGCTAAGACTGCTACACCTGCTCCGGCACCTGCTGCTAGTGCCGCTGCTGCTCCAGCAAAGTGTGATCCTGCTAAAGACAAAACTTGCAAGGTAGAGGCAAAGGCAACGCCTGTCAAAAGTGAAGCACCTGCTGCCAAGGTCGAAGCAAAAACTGCTGAGCCTGCAAAGAAGTAATCCATCCGAAATAGATGACGACGACGACGATGAATATGACGACGTTGATTTTCATGTTGCATATCGTCGTCCAACTCTAATAACATGTGATGATAAATGTCATCATGATGAAGATGAATTGTCCGATTATGTTATAGTTAGGTTAGCACTAGCCCGAGCAAAGGCTATGAGACTATATCAAAAAAATAATGAACCCGCCTAGTGCGGGTTTATTATTTGTAATCTACTAGGTTAATTGTAGCAAACCCCTAAGTAAATATATCATAACGGGGGTTATATACAATGTTCAAGAAAGTTCTATCATGGCTAGCGGCCATGTTTTTTATGTGTATGGTTTGGGCGCAAACTACATATGATAGCAAAACACTAGTAGATACTAACAACACATCTACTAGCACTAGCACAGTCAATACCAACAATGTTAATAGTGGTACAATAACCAATATTAATCAAACTACTGTTGGCAGTACAAGTGTCAATACCAATAATAACAACAATGTTAATACTGGCACAATGACCAATAATAACAACAATGTTAATACTGGCACAATGACCAATAATAACAACAATGTTAATACCGGCACAATGACCTATAACAATAATAATGTTAATACAGGCTCAATGACCAACATCAATCAGAATACTAGTAGCAGCACTAATGTTAATACAAACAATAACATTAATAGTGGTACAATGACCAACATTAATCAAAACACTAGTGCTAATACCAATGTTAATACAAACAATAACATTAATAGTGGTACAATGACCAACATTAATCAAAATTCCAATACTAGCACTGCTACTAATGTCAATACCAATAATAACATAAACAGCGGTACAATGACTAATAACAACAACAATGTTAATGCCAATACTAGTACTTCTACTAATGTTAATACAAACAATAATGTTAATAGCGGCACGATGACCAACAATAACAACAATGTTAATACTGGTACAATGACCAACAATAACAATAATACATCCACTAGCGACAACAAAAATACCAATACTAACACAAGTACCAGTGAAAACAAAAACAACAATGTTAATCAAAACAACAATGTCAATACAGGTGATATGACTAATCGTAACATCAATACCACTGAGATTACACAGCGTATTATTCAACCACCACCAACCGCAGTTGCTCCAACAATGATGAGTGGCGGCAATGCTGACCTATGTAGTACCGGTACAAGTGGCAGCGTACAAACACAGATATTTGGTGTTAGTAGCGGTGGTACTGTACGTGACATGAATTGCGAACGACTAAAACTAAGCAAAACATTATATGATATGGGTATGAAAGTAGCAGCAGTTGCTACCATGTGCCAAGACCGTAGAGTGTTTGATGCTATGTTGGCAGCAGGAACACCTTGCCCATATGATGGCAAAATTGGTGAAGCAGCCCGTGCGGCGTGGAATGAAAATAAAGATCAAATTCCTAAAATGGATGAGGTAAAAATAGATGACACTTATCAGAAAGTGGGCATTGGCGCTTTGCTTGGTGCTCTTGTGTTCAAACTATTCTAATGCTCAAGTAGATTCAACTACTGGTAACCTAGTAAATTTTACCGGTAGTCCTACTGCCACGACGGGCAATTGGGTCAATGGTGTCTTGGTTAATCAGTTATGTTTTCATGCTGGTGAGCCAGGTAACTGCGGCCCAAATCCTAGCATACGTGCGGAATCGGGAAGTATTAATTTCTCTTATGGTAATGTAAATCTCAATCAAGTGGTTAATATAAACAATGCTCTTGCAGCAGCAGGTACAGGAGTTCAACTAAGCGGGTTTAATTTTGGCTTCCGTGCTAAGAATGGTAACGGCTGGGATGACGGCAGACAAGACTACCTTGCAGCATATGTTAATATATACAATAGTGCTGGCAAGGTTGTTGAAAATTACGATTATACACAATACACCAATAGGAAATATAATTGGAGTGATTTTAATTTTACTGAAACATTTGACAAACCTTATAATATTAATAAATTAGGCGCAGCACAGTTTGGGTTTGTAGGTAAAGATAATAATTTTTGGGCTGGTAACTATGGTCCAGAAATTATGAATGTAAGTTTTAGTTTAAACTATAGAGTAGATCCATGTGTAGCCAATCCGGCGTCTAGCCCAACATGTCCTGGGTTTAACAATTTAATTAAATCAACCAATGTGGTTGTTCCGTCTGGAATATCTCTAGCAGGTTTAACAACTAATGATGCTGGATCATCTGGTACCCCTATAATAAATGTAGGAGGTGTTCAGTTATCAACAACTGGAGTTATTACTGCCCCTGATAATGTTCCACAAGTGTTAAAGGATGTACAGGCAATAACACAGCAATCTCAACCAACACAGATTCAACAACCGCCAGCATCAAGTGCTGTGCAATCTCAACAGCAGTCAAATAAGTCTGCTCCTAACATGAGTTTGATTATGAATCTAATTGGACAAATACAAGCGGCAGATAAAGCCACACAGGCAGCGGCTGTACAAAATGCCAATCAAGTTGCTGCTACAAGTAGTGCCAAGGCACAAGAACAAGCAATGGCCACAGTGGATAATCTAAATGCTATGAGCATGGCCAGCAGTCAAGCATCACAGGTTCAAACTGCATCTACTGCACAGATGTCTGCCCCACCTGCACAGCCAACTAGTACTTCAGCAGTTCAATTGCAAGGTCCTACAACAACATCATTACAAAGTTTAATGACTGCTTCAACTCAATCAATGAATTCAACCACTGTTAATACCGCACAGCAAACCAATCAAATTAGTTATCAAGCACCCGCTAATTCAAATTCGTCTTTTTTAACGGCGGCTAATTCTGCAAATAGAAATCAATTGGGACCTACATACAATAATCAACAATTGAGTTCGATATTATCTATACAACCTGTTGCAGAAACTGCACCTGTACAAACAACAAAAATAGAAACTAAATCACTCGAGCCTGATGTGCCTGTAATGCCTGTTACTAGTTCAATATCACGTAGTGCATCAGTTACTGAAATAGTAGAAACAAAAGTTAATATAGAAACAAATCAAACTGAACAAAAAACTGAAACAGTTAAAAAGAATGTAGAACCAAATGAGTTAGCAGGTGGTGTAGATATTGCAGCAATAGCCGCACAGCCAAAAGGGTTTGATGTATATGCAACAACAATAATGAAGGATGGTATATTTTATCCACCTAAAGATATATACGGAAATCAAAAGACAATCGATAACGCTCGTGCGTTACGATCATTAAGCAGCGACAGGTTACATCAAGATATGATAGACCTACAATACAGGAGATAAAAATGACAGAACAAATTAAAGACGTCAATGCTAAGATTGACGAAGCAGAAGCAGCAGTAAAACAGTACGCTAGCAAGGATACAGTGATCAGCATTGGTGGATATGAATTTACTCCTGCTAAACTAATGGTAGCATTTACATTGGTATCATCATTACTTGGTGGATTGTATGGAGCCTTTGAAGTTTATAAAGACTACGTGGGTATGAAGAAAAAGATATCCGAATATTCAGCACCAGACTTGACTGAGTTCGATAAGCGTATATCCATACTTGACCAAAAGATTAAGAAGGCCGAAGATTCAGTTACAGAGGCAAATGGATATACACGTGATATTAAAAATGATCTAAAAAGTGATCTACGCAGAAACGAATCAGTTACTGAGCAAGTTGAACGGTTTGTTAAAGCAGCACAGCGTGATTCCGAAGGTGAAATGCGTGAAATGCGTAAAGGTGTTAGAGAAGATTTGGACAAAGCCCGTGCAGAGGCCAATGCTGTACGTACCGAAATGGCTCAAGCACGTAGAGAGATCAACGCTGAAACTCAGCAGTTGAAGAAGGAAGTTACCAAAGATGTGGAAGTTTTGAAGAAAGAAATTGATCAAAAAATCCAAAAAGCAATCGATAATCCTTTGGCTAACAAGTAAAAGAAATATATTGACCTTTGTCTAAAAGAGATATATAATATAGTATGGTCGTAAGACTGTATAAAACAAAAGGAAATTTAATATGAAAAAAATCGCAATCTCTGCGTTATTAATCGGTCTTATGGGATTCGCCCAGGCTGATGTATCCGTTTACGGAATGGCACGTGTCTATGAAGAATCTTCTACAGTAGGCACAGCAGCATCTGTAACATCTCTAACCAATGACAAAAGTCGTATTGGTTTCAAAGCATCCGACGCTGTCGGCAATGGTTTAACAGCATTTGCTATTGTTGAAACCAATGTTGGTGTAGATGCTCCAGCAGCCAGCACCCTTGGTGATCGTAACGCTATTGTCGGCCTATCACACAAGATGGGATCAATTGGTTTTGGTCGTGACAAAACTGCTCTAACTAGATCATTGGATTCATTTGATGCTATGGGCGGAGATGTGTTTGGTTCTAGCGCAGCCGCTATCCATTCGTATCATGGAGCACGTTTAAGCAATGCAGTATTTGCATCTGCTACACTTGTTCAAGGACTTACAGGTAATTATGTAATTTCCAATAGTGAAGTTGCTGGAACACCAAATCCTCAATCTCTTAGCCTAGTATATTCTACTGGCCCTCTAGGTGTTACTTATGCTCGTTTCGATAACGGAACAACTAGTGTAAGCGATGCAGTTGGTGCTAAGTTTGAACTTGCTAAAACAGGTACAACAGTTTTTGGTCTATACTCTGACAACAAAGTAGCCAATGTAACCAGTCAAGGTAAGAGCATGGGTATTACTCAAACTGTAACTCCAACCCTATCCGCAATGGCTAGTTATGGTGTAAATGGTGACCGTACCGCTTACAACGTAGGTGCTAACTATACTTTGGGTAAAAATACCAAAGTATTGGCTCGTTACTTGAAAGAGACAGCAGCCACAGATACCACACGTTATGGCGTTGGTCTAGAATACAGTTTCTAATCCAAAATTAGATTTGTAAGTAAGGCCCTTCGGGGCCTTTTCTTTTGGTAAAAATTAACATTGACAAACTGGTAAAAAGTAGTTATAATTATTGCATAGGAGATTAACTTTATGAATGCTGAAACTACTCTACTTAACGTAAAACAATATTGTTTATCCGATTCCAAAGACTTCCAAATCTGGACAAACAAAGGTACTACCTATCATTGGAATCGAGGCAAGGATACTGCTAATGGTTTGATCAATGGTGTGGTTCGTAAACTAGCAGGTATCGATCCCAGCGGGCACCAAATCTGGGTTGTTGCTGGTTCTCTTAAGATTAGTCCCAATGGAACAATTCTGCGTTGGACTGGTATGCCTCGCAAACTACAAGTTACGTTTGAATCTGTTAATTCAATTATTTTTGATAAAGAGATAGCATAATGTCCATGCATCTATGTGGGCCTGCCCTTACCACGACTGGAAAGAAAAAAGGCAAGATTAAATTCCGTAATGCCGCCGAGGCTCAACGTGCTCGTGAACTTGATTTCGCATGGAAAGAACTTCTTAAACGACAAGGCGTTGAACAAGAAGAACGAAAAAGAAAACGTGCTATGGCTGCTGAGCCGTTGGTATATAAACTTGAGACACCGGTAGGTCGTACTAATACCAAACATATACCGAGTCTTAATACAGTTGGTGGGGTAGCAACCTTGGCACCTGCTAAAGTATATACTGGCACCAAAGTTAAAGGCATTGCTACTATGCATAAGAGCAATGCTGTGCCTGTTTTTAGTGATGAAGAAGCAATTGACATTTCTAAGATGAGGAGATAATATGTCTAAATCAGGTGATTGGTATAAAAAATTAAGAGAAGAAGATCCTATAGCATATCGAAAACTTATGGACGAGAAATATGATCGTCGAGTTAAACAGACTAATTCAGATCCAACTAAGTTTGCTCAGATGAAATATTCTAAACAAAAGGCCGGCGCACTAAGTCGAGGATATGATTGGAATCTAACTGAAGACGATGTACATAAATTAATTAAAGAAACTAAAACTTGTCAATTATCAGGAAGAGAATTAGTTCTAGAAATCAATCATAGAGACGGGCCGAGTTTAGATAGAATAGATAATAACAACGGATATAGTATGAAGAATGTACAAGTAGTTAGCCAGCAAATTAACAAGGCAAGAGGAGAAATGTCTGTTGATGAATTTATTCAAATGTGCTGTGAGATTGCCGACTATTCTCGACTATAAATATTCTTATGAAACCCACATTAAATGAAAAATTTATAGCATACCTTGCACTACTAAGCGGTCTAAGTATATCAGCGGTGGCTGTTTACTATAGCGTAGTAGGGCTTACTGCTATCTTTGCCGCCGCAGTTGTTCCCATCATCATCATGGGAACTACATTAGAGATTAGTAAATTAGTAGCCACAGTATGGCTTAAACAAAATTGGAAGACTGCTCCACTGCTAATTAAAACATATCTCTTTGCTGCTATTGTAGTATTAATGATTATTACCAGCATGGGTATATTTGGATTCCTAAGTAAAGCACATATGGATCAAAATTTAGTTAGTGGTGATGTTCAAAGTAAAATTGCTGTATATGATGAAAAGATCAAAACCGAGAAAGAGAATATTGAAGCAAACCGTAAGGCACTTAAACAGATGGATGAGGGAGTGGACCAAGTACTGGGCCGCTCAACAACAGAAACGGGTGCCGAAAAAGCTGTGGCTATGCGAAAGTCCCAGCAGAAAGAACGTACTCGCCTTCAAAATGAAATA
>Ga0214919_10000367_pt1 | contig 77336 bp, 64 predicted proteins | sample LL1503_MetaG_FD_177994 | JGI IMG/M metagenome (GOLD analysis project Ga0214919, IMG submission 177994) | Freshwater microbial communities from Lake Lanier, Atlanta, Georgia, United States - LL-1503 | ecosystem: Environmental > Aquatic > Freshwater > Lake | place: USA: Georgia | collected... | reverse complement strand
GCCCGGCCTCGCGCCGCTCACGATTGGCCGGCCAGCCGCGCTACGGTTGCAGAATCTTCTTGCCGGAGAAGGCCCCGGCGCGATCGAAGGATCGTGAGCCGCACGGAGATGTGCGGACTCGGCCATCGATAAGGGTTTCGCAGTATGACCTCCTATTTCGGCGTGCGGTGCAGCCGAACCAGGACGACGCGGCGGCCGCGAGGCGGGTGTTTGGGCATTGTCCAACGGTCACCGTGTAGGAACTCCCACATGGTGACCGTTGGATCGTCCGCCCCGGCTGCATCTACGGCAGCCGGGGCGTCTGGTTTCAGGCGTCATCGCCGGGATGGCGCAGCTGCTATTGCTCGTCGTCCCTCCGATGCCGCCTCAGCCGAACTTCGATCTCGACTCGGCTTCCCGCCGCCGATGCGGGAGTGACGTCCAATTCCTCGCGGAGATAGCCCCACAGCGATGAAGCACTTTGGGCGGCCTCAGGATTGGGGCCCCGGCCAATCAGGGCAAGCGCGGGCAGGGCGTCGATCGTGAACCGGGCGAACATCTGCGGCCTCGTATGGCCCTCGACGACGCGGGACTCGATCACGACGTCTCCGACAAGTTCCTTGAGCACCGGCGCCGCCAGCCCGACGTCTGACGCAAGAAGGTCTCGCAACTGCGTGAGGACCGCCGTCACTTCCTTCTCCTTGATCCGTCGCACGGGTGGCCTGCGGTTCAGCCTCTGCTGCTCCGCCAGTTCCACTCGCTTGGCTTTCAGTTCACGTTCCATCTCCGCGACCTTGTCGAAAATCGCATCAAGGCCGCCCGCGTCGCTCACCTTGTCGAGCCTGGCCGTCAGTCGGGCAATCTGTCGTTCTCGATTGGCTATCTCCTGCTCGAGCTTCTTGGTGGCGCCCACCGGCCGCTTGGCTGCGGCGGCAAGGATCGCGTTTACATCCGTTGTCACGACGGCGACGAAGCATTCACTGAAGAGCTCGGCAGCCGCCGCAGATCGGCCGTATGAGAACCTTCGGGTAGAGGTCGGCTCGATACACCGACTTCCGAAAATCCTTCGCCTTCCTGCCAAACGCCTGGGCGGCCAGGTTCAGCTTTGCGCGGACTGCCATGGCGAGTTCATCCGACAGAATCCGCAGGTGCGGTGATTCACGGGTCAGCCATTGGGCCTCAGGTAGTTTTTCGTACCGCACCTGGCCCGTCCGTCGGTCACGGACCTGCTTCGTCGCACGAAACACCTCGCGGCCAACCAGACGCTCCCGGGCGTAGAGTTTTCGGACCCGGTTGTCAGACCAGGTTGGCTTGCCACCGACCTTCTGCTCGTTGAAGAGCCTTGCGACGTCAATGGGGCTCTTGCCTTCATTCGCGATCATCTCCGCGCCCCGGCGAATCCATTCGGCGGCTTCAGGATCGATCTCGGCCCGCTTCTCAACGGTGTTCTTGTGGGTGAACACCAGGCTGCCGTCGGGGTTGGTGACCGGCACCATCCGATACCCGACGCCGGGTGGCTGGATGTTGCCCCCCCGCCTGAAGGCGTCGTCCATTCCACGCTTCACCTTCGACTTGAGCTGGTCGATGAAGACCTCGTTGAACGAGCTCATCATCGGCAGCATGATCTTCGACTGCTGTCCGGAACTGTCAAAGCCGTCGCTGGCGCCGATGATCCGGACGCCCGTGATCTCCGCCAGCTCACCGACCTGCAGTGATTCGATCGTGTTGCGGCTCATCCGGGACAGGTCATCGATCACAAAACAGGCTGCCCCGGTCTCGGCACGCCGTTCCACGAGCATCTTGGCGATCGCGTAACCCCGTCGGCAGGAAAGCGTGCCGCTAACAGCGGCGTCGGCGCAGACGTATTGCCATGGGATGAAGACGCCGTCGCGACGGGCCCGGTTCAGCACGTTGTTGAGCTGCTGGTCGAGCGACCGCGGATTGGAGCCCTCATCGCTGAACCTGAGGTAGGCAATCCCGAGATCAGTCCACAATTTAGGCGTGCCGCTTGGGCGGAAGACCTCTGCATGCTGCTGCCGGAACCGGCGTTCAAAGTCGTCGGCCATGGGCTCCAGCGTCGCCGGCATCGCAATCGGCACCGCAGCAGTGCCGACAAGTTCCGGCCAGAGCCGGGCCTGAACGTCGAGATAGGTACGCGCCAGATCAATCAGTCCAGCCCGCGCTGGGAGGCCAAAATCAACTCCCCGGACACGGCCACGGCCGGTAGGGGGCTGGGAGTTGGGGTTCGAGGAATCATCAAACGAGAAACCGCCGGCTTCGCCGGCATTGGAGAAAATGTCCATGGGTCGTGTAATCCGCGGGGCGAACAACGTATTCGCCAACCGTCGAAGACACGGGCCGGGAGGGGATCGCGGGACGAGCCTTGTGGGCCGTCATTTGATCGTCCTTCCGGCGGCTCCCGGCACCACGAGCTGCAGCACTTCCTCGCCATCGAATTCGATGTATTCGGGGAAAATTGCCAGGGTCGCGATGTCGAAGGGGCCCCGGTTATACATGGCCAGTCGGGGGTCGCCCCGACTTGAATCCGCTGTGTGCACTGGCAGCGGCGTGACAACCCCTCACCTCCAAGCCCGACCAGGCTATAATACGAGCGTCGTTCCCCGGTGACGGCTGGGGAGAAAACAGCCCGGCGGTGATCTCGCAGTGATCGCGACGGCTGGGATTCCTTCAACGAGAGGAGGTGGTCTAGTGACGCAAACTGACTGTACGGGAGGGCTGCGCCGATAGCGGCGAGTCGACGGGCCTGCCGTTGATGCAGCCCACCAAATGGTTCCTACGGCTGCCGCCCCTTCGGGGGCGGCAGCTTTTTTTGTTGCCCGCACGATACGCCGCTCAGAACGACCGCGAGGCACCCACCTGCACCGTCGTTGGCGTCGTCTGCTTGTCTGTGCCGTTTACGACCCTTCCGTACACGGAAAGCGAGTCACCAAAATACTTCACGAATCCACTGCCCTTGTCGTGAAGATAGACGAAGAACTTGTCGCCGATGCCCGTCTTTACCGACCACAAAGACCCCTCCACAACGTCCGTTGCCCCAGTCGCTTTTGTATGGCCCGCGACACCGACCCGCCATTCGGCCTGAAGACCCCAAGGCAGTTTCTGGGTCTGGCTCAAGACGACACCGGGTTGCGTTGTCGTGGTGTAGGCAGGCGCTTTCCAAGGAGTTTGGGCGATTGAGTCGATCGGCTTTGCGACTGGCTCAATGTGAAACCGGCTCGTCACCTCCGCCGAACTGCGATCACTCAGGAAGAGAGTTCCGAGATTCTTTGGCAGGGCAAGTTGCTCATCACCGGGCAGCGGTGGAAGGCCAAGCATATGGTCTTCAGCGAAGCCTGTCAGGGGAAGGAGCAAGGCAAGCCCAGCGAGCCATGCACGCTCATCCCAGATGTTTTTCCGAAGCATGGAGCAAAAGGATTTCATGAGGATGGGATTTGCTTGCGACTGCCGTGCGGTGTTCACGGGGAAAGTCCCAGAAAACACTCACAGCCTCAAGGCAGAATTGCTCGTCGAAACTGGTATTGAAGTGATTCCACCCAGCCCGCGCACCAACTCCCCGCTCGGGCTCAGTGCGTCCCGAATACGATCGCCGTCGCAAGGATCCCCAAGGCGACCAGAAGCATCGCCCCCAGGGCATACATCCACGGCCGGAACGGTTTGCGAAACGGGTCTTCGCCCTCGAGCCACGTCTGCAGCGATTCATGCCACTCGCCGTCTGGCTCTCCGTCGGCGGCACCATCCTCGTCAGCCAGTGGGATCGGCACCAGTTCCTCGCTCCAGATGCCGCCGTCAAACCGCGGCACCTCGTCACCGTCCAGCACCTCCTCGCGGAAGTCGCCCAGTTGCCGCCAGGGGCCGTTTGGCGACTCGGCAACCTCGTCCCGCATCCGTAGCCGCCGTTCCTGCCGCAGGGTGCGCAGCTTCTCCCGGGTCAACGGTCCTTTGATGCGGCCATCCCGCCTCACGTAATACATCTGTCTGCCTCGACCCCAATACGAGCGGGGCTATTGCCGCGGGAAACACCGGTGTCGGCTCCCGGTGGACGTCAGTATGCCAGCCTGCTCGCCAAGGCCGCGACCCCGCTTGCAGGCGGGCGAAAGCCAGCGTCCGCGAGAACGGTGGCCAATACACCCACCCCGCGACTGGCCCGACTATACAATCCGCTATCGCTACTACGACACGACCTACCGGATCACGGTCCACCATCCTGGGCACGGGGTTCGCGAGGCAGGGCCAATCCGCACCATGGTGGTCGACGGCGTTGCACAGGACGACCATGCGATCCCACTCGTCGATGACCACCAGCAGCACGTGATCGAGATCGAATTGGCATGATGCCACTGCTCGAATTCCCTTTGGAACGAAGCTCGCCTCTTCACGACGAGCCCTGGCATGCGTTGCCGCTCGACGATGTGCTGCACCGCATGGGCAGTGGCCGCGAGGGGCTGTCGACCGCCGAGGCGGCCCGTCGGCTCGCGACCTTCGGCCCCAATGCGCTCCCCCGCAAGCCGCCACCGGCGGTGTGGCGCCTCGCCATCTGTCAGCTGGCAAACCCGCTCATGCTCCTGCTGCTCGCAGCAGCGCTGGTGTCGCTGGCCATCGGCGATACCAAGGATGCCGCCATCATCGCCGCGGTGATCGCGATCGATGTCTGTCTCGGCACGTGGCAGGAGGCCAAGGCAAACCGCTCCAGTCGGGCGCTCGAGAAACTCCTTCAGATCCGCGCGGCCGTCAGCCGCGGCGGCACGGTCTGTGAAATCCCGGCCGAAGAGGTCGTGCCAGGCGACCTGCTCTGGCTGGAATCGGGCAACCGCGTACCGGCCGACGCCCGGCTCGTTGCCGCGCACGGGCTCGAGGTCGACGAGTCGCTGCTCACCGGCGAATCGCTGCCGGTGCGGAAGGAACCCGCCTGGACCGGTCCGTCCGCCGCGCCGCTGGCCGACCAACTCGACATGGTGCACGCAGGCTCGATCGTCACCCGCGGTCGCGCCTCGGCGGTCGTCATCGCCACGGGCCTGCGCACGAGCGTCGGACAGTTGGCGATCGACGTGGCCACACGGCCCGCCGGCCAGCCGCCGCTGGTCGCCCGCATGAAACGCTTCACCCGGTCGATGGCCGTGGCGGTGGTCGCAGCCGCCGCGTTGATCGGACTCCTCGGCGTGATGGTCGGCCACAGCCCCCGAGAGATGTTTCTCTTCGCGGTGGTGCTGGCCGTGTCGGCGATCCCCGAGGGACTGCCCGTGTCGCTGACGATCGCACTGGCCATCGCCACCGGCCGGATGGCAGCCCGCGGCGCCATCGTGCGGCGGCTGCCGGCGGTCGAGGGCCTCGGCAGCTGCACGCTGATCGCCACCGACAAGACCGGCACGCTCACCTGCAATGAACTCACGGTGACGACCATCGAACTCGCCGGCCCGGCTGGTGCCGACACCCCGCCCGACAGGCTCACGGTCAGCGGTCAGGGCTTTGCGCCGACGGGCGGCGTGTTTCGCGACGACCGGGCCGTCGTGCTCGCCCCCGCCGTCTCGCCCGCCACGGCGGAGACGCAGCTCCGCGATCTGACCCGCTGCGGAGTCCTCTGCAACGAGGCCACGCTCCACCATCGCGACGAAGCCTGGGCGTGGCATGGCGACGCCGTTGACGTCGCGCTGTTGTCACTCGGAGTGAAGCTCGGCATTGAGCGGGAGGCGGTGCTGGCAGAGGCACCGCAGTGTGACGAACTGCCGTTCGAGCCGGAGCACCGCTTCGCGGCCACGTTTCACACCTTTGCGCACGGCCGCCTGGCCTGCGTCAAGGGCGCACCGGAGGCCGTGCTGCCGATGTGCGTGGGCAGCCGCGACCAGCTCGCCAGATGGGATGCGCGGGCGACTTCACTCGCCGCCGAGGGCTTGAGGGTGCTGGCGCTGTCGCAGGGCCGCGTGCCCGCAGCCGGCTCCACGCCCGGGCCGCATCCGCTCCTCGCCGCGGGCGCCGGCCTCGACTTCCTCGGTTTTGTCGGGCTCGCGGATCCGCTGCGGAAGGGCGTTCGGGAGGCGGTGCAGCGGTGCGGCACGGCGGGGATTCGGGTGGTAATGATCACTGGCGACCACCGGTTGACGAGTCTGGCCATCGCGCGACAGCTCGACCTGACCCACGACGCAGAGGCCGTGGTCACGGGCGATGAGCTGGCCGCTTTCTCGCCGGAACGCCTCGCCGACACGATCCGCACCGCACGGGTGTTCGCCCGCGTGACGCCACGCCAGAAGCTTCGGATCGTCGAGGCCGCCCGGGCCGCGGGCCACTTCGTCGCCGTTACCGGCGACGGCGTCAACGACGCCCCCGCCCTTCGCGCCGCCAACATCGGCGTGGCAATGGGCAGAGGCGGCACCGACGTGGCCCGCGAGGCGGCCGGGCTCGTGATCAGCGACGACAACTTCGCCACGATCATCGCCGGCATCGAGGAGGGCCGCATCGCCTATGACAATGTCCGCAAGGTGATCTTCCTGCTGGTCAGCACCGGTGCGGCAGAGATGGTGCTCGTGACCCTGGCAGTGGCCACGGGATCACCGCTGCCGCTCACGGCGGTGCAACTCCTCTGGCTTAACCTCGTGACCAACGGCATCCAGGACGTGGCCCTGGCCTTCGAGCCCGGGCAAGGCGACGAACTCGACCGCCCACCCCGACCGCCCGATGAGCCGATTTTCGACCGCGTGATGCTTCAGCGGATCGTGATTTCGGCGCTGGTGATGGGTGTGGCATCGTTCCTCATCTTTCGCCTTTGGCTGGGCGACCCGTCGGCTGCCGCCACGGATCACGACACCGCCGCACTCGCCTCGGCCCGCAACGCCACGCTCCTGTTGATGGTGCTCTTCGAGAATGCGCATCTGGCCAACTGCCGTTCGGAGACGCGATCGGCCTTGGCACTGCCACTGAGGCGAAGCCCGCTCCTGCTCGCTGGCTCGCTCGCGGCGCTGGCGGTGCACCTGCTGGCGATGCACTGGCCACCGGCCCGCGCCCTACTCGATGTCGCGCCGGTGAGCGGCCGCGAGTGGCTTTTTCTGATGGCCGTGGCCGTCACGATCCTGCCGGCTATCGAACTCCACAAATGGTGGTGTGGTCAACGCACCACGATTCTTACGGCACGCGCCGTCTGAGCACGACCAGCGGGTCGGCCCCATCGCGGACGTCTCTGTGGCTCATCGGCTTGGCGAGGATCATGCCCGCCACGAACCCCGCGACGTGGGCCGAGTAGGCCACGCCGCCGCCACCGCCCTGGTCGAGGAATCCGCTCACGAGTTGGAACAGAAACCAGATGCCGACGGCCACATAGCCCGGCACGTCGACCATCATCCGCAGCAGGATCACGCTCACGCGGCGGTGCGGATGGAGCACGAGATAGGCCCCCAGCACGCCCGAGATCGCGCCGGAAGCACCCAGGCACGGCGTCAGCGCCGCCTCGCCCGAGCTGTTGAGCGCCACGAAGGCCAGCGACGCGATGATGCCGGTGGCCAGATAGAAGAGCAGGTATTTCACATGCCCCATGTCGTCCTCGACGTTGTCGCCGAAGATCCACAGAAACCACATGTTGCCGGCCAGGTGCATGATGCTGCCGTGCATGAAGATCGCCGTCAGCAGCGTCATCCACGGCGGAATCGGCGTGGCCTTGAGGCCGGGATCGGGCACCTGGATCACGCCCTCGGGCGTCTGGATCATCCGCACCGACGGCTCGGTAATGACGTCTCGCCCCGAAATGATCTCGGCGGGCACCTGGCAATAGGCGAGCGTGACGTTGTCGTTGGCACCCATCTGCTGGAGCACCACGAATACGAACACGTTCGCCAGCAACAGCGCGATCGTCACATACGGAAAGATCGTGCGGTCGGAGTTGTCGTCACCAACGGGAAAGACCATGGATATGTGGGCCAGAGGGTGATTCGAACACGCTGTGCGGATCGCTTCGCACGATGCGACTCAGCGGCCGAAGCGATGGACCATGGTGTGGCGATAGGTTTGCCCCGGATCGAGCCGGACAGCCGGCCAGTCGGCCTGGCCGGCATGGTGGATGGCGTCGGGATACTTCTGCGTCTCCAGGCAGATGGCAGCCTGCTTCGCATAGGCCGTCCCACCCTTGCCCTTGACCGAGCCGTCGAGATAGTTGCCGGTGTAGACCTGGATGCCGGGCTGGTCGGTGAGGATCTCCATACTGCGGCCGCTGGCCGGATCGCGTAGCACCGCCACGCTCCGCAGGCTGCCATCGGGCTTCCACTGGCGGACCACGTAGTTGTGGTCGATGCCGCCCGGATTCTTGCCATCGGCCGAAGGCGGTAGCCCCTTGATCGCGTCGCCGAGCGCCGCCGCCGGCTGGCGTTCGGGCCGGAGGTCGAATGGCGTGCCCGCCACCGGTGCGAACTCTCCCGTCGGGATGCCGCCGGCATCGACCGGCAGATAACGGTCGGCGGCCACCGACAGCGTGTGCCCGTGGATCATGCCGGATGCCTGCCCGGCGAGGTTCCAGTAGGAATGATGGGCCATGTTCACGATCGTGGGGGCATCACAGGTCGCCGACATCTCGACCCACAGTTCGCCGTCGGGCGTGAGCGTGTAGGTGGCTTTGGCCGTGAGTTGGCCCGGATAACCCTCGTCGCCGGCGGGAGAGACCATTTCGAAGTCGACCGCCGGCCCCTTCTCGGAGATCCGTGGCGTCGCCTTCCAGAGCTTCTTGTCGAAGCCGGCCACGCCGCCGTGGAGATGGTTGGGCTCGTTGTTCGTCGCCAACGTGTAGGCCTTGCCGTCGAGCTCAAACCGGCCGGCGGCGATACGGTTGGCCACGCGACCACAGGTTGCACCGAAGTAGGGATGCTTGGCCGCATAGCCGTCGAGCGAATCAAAGCCGAGCACGATGTCGACCGGCTTGCCATCCTTCCCGGGCACGTGCAGGCTCGTGAGGATCGCACCGAAGTCGGTGATGGTCGCCTTGCAGCCTCCCGGCACCTCGAGCGTGTAGAGGTGCGCCTCGCGGCCATCGGGCAGGCGGCCGAACGAACTCACAGTCGGCAGGGCAAACGCGGCAGCGGGCATGGGCGTGGCAACTCCCGGATTCGAGGTGGACAAGGACGAGGCCGGTGGTTCGGCAGCCGCGGCGGCACAGGGTAGGACCACGATCAGAACCATCGCCGACAGTCGCGAGTACGCCATGGTTTCAACTCCACTGGAAATAAATCGGCTGGATCAGCCGCGATCGGCCGGCTTGGCTGTGACTCGCGGCTTGGCGGTGGCTCCGCTCTCGACTTCCTCGCGTTTCGACGCGATCCAGCCGTCGACGCTCCACGGTCCGCCACCGAATGCCATCAGCGACATGAGGCCACCGGCGATGGCCATGTTCTTCATGAACTGGATCGTCTGCAACTGCCGCTGGCCGGCATCGGCGAACGTCCAGAAGTCGTGAAAGTAGTAGGTGGCCGCGAGCAGGAAGACGAGCAGGAACGCCGCGCCGATCCGCGTCCAGGCACCGAGCACGACGCTCAGACCGCCGAGCAACAGGAGCCCGATGGCGCCGAACAGCGCGAACTTGGGATTGGGCACTCCCTCGGAGGCCATGTAGGCGGCGGTGGCTTGGAACTGTGGAATTTTGTTGGCGACGGCACTGACCACGAAAATCGCGGCCAGGAGCAGCCGCGCGACAAGTGCGATGGCGCCCTGCATGACCGAGGCAAGCTGTTCCATGATTCATTCCTCCTGGGGGCGTGTCACAAATGGGCACTTGCCCGTTCGGCTGCGACCATGATCGTCGCGAACCGGCAGCCCCCCGGCAAGAGCGGATTGGCCGGCTGTGACGGCCGCTGACGCCTGAGCGTCCTCAGCAGGCCGGCTGGTCCCGCGTGATGCAGTGGAGGGCGCCCCGGCCGCGGACAAGCTCCTGGCAATCGACCGGCATGATCCGCCGGGCGGGAAAACAGGCGGCCAGGGTGCGGATCGCCGCTTCGTCGGTTCGTGCACCGAACACCGGCACCATCACGGCACCATTGACGACGTAGAAATTCAGGTGGCTGGCCGGCAACTGCGTGCCTGCGAAGGTGAACCGCGACGGAATGTCGATCGGGATCACCTCCAGCCGGCGGCCACGGGCGTCGACGGCCGCTTCGAGCTGCGCGAGATTCTCAGCGAGCGATGCGTGGTTGGGGTCGAGGCGATCGGGCTGCCGCGCCGCCACGACACAGCCTGGCGACACGAACCGGGCGATCTGGTCGATGTGGCCGTCGGTGTCGTCACCCTGCAACTCGCCCCCGAGCCAGATGACTCGGTCGATGGCGAGCTGTTTTCGGAGCACCTGCTCCATCTCGCTCCGCGACAGCCCTGGGTTGCGTTTGGAATCGACAACGCAGCGATGGTTCACCAGCAGCGTGCCCTCACCGTCGGTCTCGATCGCGCCCCCTTCCAGCACCACGCCGGGCGACACGACCTTCATGCCGAGCTGGCCAGCAATGGCCTGCGACACTCCCGCGTCGAGATCCCAGGGCGGATACTTTCCCCCCCACGCATTCCCCTCCCAGCAGAGAGCCACGGGCCGGCTGGTTCCGTGCCCCTTCGTCCCCTGCTGACGCGGCAAAAGAAAAACGGGGCCCGTATCCCGAAGCCACGAGTCGTTGGTGGGGATATCGATGCACTCCACGTTGGCCACGCCACGGAGCCGGGCCTGTGCGTCGGCGAGCGCCGCTCCGCTGGCGATCACCTTCACCGGCTCGCATGGGGCCAAGAGGCGAATGAACCGCGCGAAGAACTCCGGGATGACGGCGAAGTCTCCCAGAAACGTCGCTCGCCGGTGCGGCCAGGCGATCCACGTGGCCGCATGCGGCTCCCACTCCGCCGGCAGCCGATAGCCGTCCACGTTTGACACGACTATTTCTCCCACCGCTTCAGCAGGCTGCCGTAGGCATCAATGCGGCGATCGCGAAAGAAGGGCCAGCGGGTCCGCGACCATTCGATCCGGGCGAGGTCGCACTCCACCACGATCGTCTCGGGGGTCTCGTGGCCCGCCGTCACGAGCCGCTCGCCGTTGGGGGCGTAGACGACGCTCGCGCCCCAAAACCTTAAGGGACCCTCGCGGCCCGTGCGGTTCACCGCCACCACGAACACGCCGTTGGCGATCGCGTGGCTCCGGAGCATCGTGTCCCACGATTCATACTGCTCGCGATGCAGGTTCTCCTCGCCGTCGAGCCAGCCGATCGCGGTGGGATAGAAGAGCACCTCCGCACCGGCCATGGCTGTCAGCCGCGCGGCCTCCGGATACCACTGATCCCAGCAGACGAGCGGCCCCACCTGCAGCCGGCTCGTCGGCACCGACATGAAGCCGGTGTCACCGGGCGCGAAATAAAACTTCTCGTAGTAGTGCGGGTCGTCGGGGATGTGCATCTTGCGGTAGAGGCCCACAGTCGACCCGTCGCGGTCGAAGATCACGGCCGTGTTGTGAAAGAGGCCATGCGACCGCCGTTCGAACACGCTCCCCACGAGCACGACATCGTGCTCGCGTGCCACCGCGGAGAGCCGCTCGGTGAGCCGCCCGGGCACCAACTCCGCTTCGGTGAACTTTCCATGGTCTTCGGCTTGGCAGGGATACTGCCCCGCAAAGAGTTCCTGCAGGCAGACGACCTCCGCGCCGCCGCGGGCCGCCTCGGCGATGCCAGCGACGGCCTGCGCGATGTTGTGATCGCGGTCCGTCGTGCAGGCCGACTGCACCAGCCCGATCCGCACAATGCGTCCGCCGGCGTCGCCCACCTTCGGGTGCGGTCGTTGCGCGCTTTGGACGCTCATCGTCCAGCTACTTCCACAGCCGCATCGAGCTTCGCCGCGGGAACCGGAAACTGGTCGGCGAGTTCCGCCACGTCGCCCTTCGTCGTCGCGATCACCTGCTGGTCGCTTGGCGACTTCAGCACGCGGAGAATCCAGTCGGCGATCTGCCTCATCTCGGCCGTGCCCATGCCGCGGGTGGTGAGGGCGGGCGTGCCGAGGCGGATGCCCGAGGGGTCCATCGGCTTCCGCTCGTCGAAGGGGATCATGTTCTTGTTGCAGGTGATGCCGCAGCGGTCGAGCACTTCCTCGGCCAGCTTGCCGCCGATGCCCAAAGGTGTCACGTCGACGAGCATGAGATGGTTGTCGGTGCCGCCGCTGACGAGCTTGACGCCGCCGGAGGCGAGCGCCGCGGCCAGTGTCCGGGCGTTGTCGACGACGTTCTGGCCATACCGCTTGAACTCCGGCTTGAGCGCCTCGCCGAAGGCCACGGCCTTACCGGCGATCACGTGCATGAGCGGGCCGCCCTGCGTGCCGGGAAACACCGAACGGTCGAGCGCCTTGGCGTTTTCCGCGCGGCACATGGCGATGCCGCCCCGCGGACCGCGGAGGGTCTTGTGGGTGGTGCTCGTGACGAAGTCGGCGACCGGCACGGGATTGTCGTGGATGCCGGCGGCGACGAGCCCCGCATAGTGGGCCATATCGACCATCAGCTTCGCGCCCACTTCCCTCGCGATCTCGGCGAACCGGCCGTGCGGAATCTCGCGGGGATACGCGCTCGCGCCGGCGATGATCAGCCTCGGCTTGTGCTCCCGCGCCAGGCTCGCGATCTGGTCGAAGTCGAGCAGGTGGTTGTCGCGGCGGACGCCGTAGTGGACGAACTTGTAGAAGATGCCCGAGCTGTTGAGCTTCATGCCGTGCGTGAGATGGCCGCCGTGGGCCAGGTCGAAGGCGAGCACGGTGTCGCCCGGCTGGATGGCGGTGAGGTAGACGGCCGAGTTGGCCTGGCTGCCGGAGTGCGGCTGCACGTTGACGTGCTCGGCCCCGAAGAGAGCCTTGAGCCGGTCGCGGGCGAGGTCCTCCACCGTGTCGACGAACTCGCAGCCGCCGTAGTAGCGGTGGCCGGGGTAGCCCTCGGCGTATTTGTTGGTGAGCACGCTGCCGACCGCCTGCATGACGGCGGCGCTCGTGAAATTCTCGCTGGCGATCATCTCCAGCCCTTCCTGCTGCCGGGTCTGTTCCGCGGCCATTGCCGACCAGACCTCGGGATCATCCTGTTCAACGAGATTGGGGGTGCCGTTCATGGGTTTTCTCCTCTGGGGTGTCCTGCCGGGACGGGAGCGGAACTCTAGCGGGGCGAGCCGCTGCGGACGAGTTCCTGAATTGTGGGCATCGGCAGCGGGAGCGTCAACGAAGCGACGTGGCCGCCACGCTTTCCGCCATGCGCCACCGTTCGGCCCATGCCGAGCGGTGCGCCGATTCTTCCAAGGTTCGACAGTTTTGTGCCTTGCCGAGCCTTCCGTCACGCGGGTAACGTGCCTCGATATGGCTTCTTCCACAGCCATGTGGGCTTTCATGGCTCCAGATCGATGTCCTTCGACATGCGGGCATAGCATGAAGGAAGCTGCTCCCAAACGCATCGCACTCCTCGTCGAATCGTCTCACGGCACCGGCAGGGATATCGTTCACGGCGTCGCGGCGTTTCTCCGGGAACAGGGCTGCGACTGGCTGGTCGATCATGAGACGCAGCGGCTCGAGGGCAGTCCGCCGGCATGGCTGGCGAAGTGGCGAGGAGACGGTGTGATCGCCCGCCTGCATTCGGAGCGGGTGGCGAAGGCCGTCGCCCGGCTACGAGTGCCGGTGGTCGATGTGCTCAACGCGTTGCCTCCTGCCCCGGGCGTGCACCAGGCGCACGTCGATGAAGCCGCCATTGCCAGGCTCGCCTTCGAACACTTGCGTTCACTCGGATTGCGGCAGTTTGCGTTCTGCGGTCCGACCGACCGGGTCTGGGCATGGCAACGCCGTGACGTGTTCACGGCCGCGGCCACCGAGGCGAACATGCCCGTGCATGTGTACGAGTTTTCCAGGCACCTTCGCACGCAGGAGTTGGCGAGTCGGCGGGCCGAGCGACTGGTGAAGTGGCTGCGGACATTGCCACGGCCCATCGGCGTGCTCGCCGCCAATGATTCGTATGCGTGGCTTGTCTCGACGGCCTGCCGGCTGGCGGGCCTGGCAGTGCCGGCCGATGTGGCGATTCTCGGCGTCGACAACGACGAGGTCTTCTGTTCGCTCGCCCGACCGCCTCTTTCGAGCATCGTCACCGCGACGGGTCGACTCGGGCTTGAAGCGGCGAGGATGATGGACGCCATCCTGAACGAGCGCGACGCCGGCAAGCGACGACACATCATGGTGCCGCCGCTGGGCGTCAAGGTCCGCGCGAGCACCGACACACTGGCCACCGACGACGAGGATGTCACGGCCGCCGTGCAGTTGATCCGCGGACTCGGCCCCGAAAAACTCTCCGTTGGGGCCATCGCCGAGGCCGTGGGCGTCTCGGTGAGCACGCTCCAGCGGCGGTTTCGCGAGACGGTCGGCCACAGCGTGCACGAGGAGTCGATCCGGCACCGGCTGCGGATCGCGATGCGGCTGCTCTCGGAGACCGATCTCTCCATCCTCGCCGTGGCCCATCGCGCCGGCTTCGGTCATCAGGAGTATCTCGGCCGTGTCTTCAAGTCCCGCCTGCGTGTCACGCCGGCCGAGTACCGCAAATCCGCGCTGAGTCGCTCCGCCGAGGCACTCAACCAGTTTCGCGGACAATCACCGTGACGTCTCGTGCTGGCTGGAAGTTCCCTACCGCCGCTGCGATCCCGACACGAAGGAAATCCCTTCGCAGCATGGCTAGCTTCGCTCCTCGAGACCGGTCGTTTCAGGACAGAACCAGATGAACACGACGCCCAGCAGGTAGATGGCCGAAAGGATCGATCCCGCGGCGGGAAAACTGCCGCCGAAGAGCCCCATCAGTTGGGCCGTCTGCAGCGTGCCGATCGCGGCCAGCACGCGGCCGAAGTTGTAGGCGAAGCCCTGGCTGGTGGCCCGGATGGCCGTCGGAAACAGCTCGGGCAGGTAGAGCGGAAACCATCCATAGAAGGCGGCCGTCACACCGCCGGCAAGGCAGACCGACGCCAGGAAGCCGGAGGTGAATGCGGTGTGGCTCTGGTAGAGCCAGAGCAGCGACGCCACCGATCCCAGGCACAAGAGGGCGTAGGTCAGGCGGCGGCCCAGCCGTCCGGCCAGAAACGCCGCGGCGATGGTGCCGATCACAGCGCCGATCGCGGAGGCGAGCTGCGTGTATTCCTTGGCGAACTTCTGCGGTGTGTCGCGTGACAGTTCGATCGCCCAGCTCGGCGCCCACTGCAGCGATCCCCACGTGCCGAGAAGCGCCACGCCGGCCAGCATCGCACCCTGCAGCAGCCGACGCTTGAGCGTGGCCACCTCGCTGGCACGTATCTCGCCTGCGGCCATCGCGCGGGAGAGATACATCAGCACCGGATGGAGGAAGCCACGAAAGGCGGCGAGTATGCCCAGCGGCGTCACCACCGCCCGCAGCAGCCGCGAATCGACCGCCGGCGACCAAACGGCGATCACGGCCGCGGCCCCGACCGCGCCGGCCACGGTCGCCAACAGATCGCGGCCGGCCCAGTGGATCGTCCGGCCGCTCCGCTTCTCTTCTTCCCAGCGATGCGACTCGGGCACGCAGGCACGGATAAAAAACACCAAGAGAGCCGGCAATGCGCCCGCGATCATCAGAAACCGCCAGGCCTGATTCGCCAGCAGCGATTCCACCCACGGCGCGGGCAGCACCTCCCCCAGTCCGCCGCGCACGCTCGTGATCAGCGTGCCGAGCATGATGCTCACCACGGGCACCAGCCCGATGCCGACATTCGACGCCGCGCCGATCAATCCGGCGATCCAGCCGCGTGAACGCTCCGACCACATCTCGTTGACGAGCGCCACGCCCAGCGACCACTCGCCCCCCATGCCCAGTGAGGCGATGAACCGCAGCACGGCGATGTGCCAGGCCTCGGTGGCCAGTCCGCAGGCCCCGGTAAACAGTGCGTAGGTGATGATGGAGAGCGACATCGCGCGGACGCGGCCGATCCGGTCGCCCAGCCAGCCGAACACCACGCCGCCGGTGGCCGCGCCGATAAGAAACACCGCCATGATCACGCCGAACCAGCCGTCGATGTCGGCCTTCGAGGCGCCGGCGAGCAGTTCGCCGAGCGCCGGCCGGCCCACGAGCGGAAACATGCCGATCTCGAAGCCGTCGAACATCCAGCCGAGCAGCGCGGCCACAAGGGCCATCCAGCGGCCGCGGGCGGTGGCGTGATGCGTGGCAGCGGTCGAGTGAGTGGAATCCATCAGCAGACCTCGGAGTGAATCTCAGGTGTGATCAAAGCGTGGAGCCGGCGTGGAGTGGGCGTGCTGGAATCAGCCTGTCAGGAACCGGGCGACGCCATCCAGCCCCCGGCCGCGAGCGAGCCGGTCGCCAGGAACGGCTCGGGCAGCAACCGTGGGATCTCCTCGACCCGCATGCCGAAGCCTGGGCCTGAGAGCGAGCGGAGATCGACCCTGCCGTTCCGTCGCCTGTAGATGCCTGGGTGCACGGTCGCCTCCGGGATCGAGGCCGCCGGATAGAACTGCGATGCGTTGGTCTCCACACCCGCGAGCGTGCCGGCATGGGCCGCCAGCCGCACGTGCGGCAGCATCGCCAGCATCGGATTGGTGAGGTCCTGCACCATGATGTCCATGCCATGTGCCCGCGCCCAGGCCAGCGAGAGCAGCACGCCCGACATCGTCTTGCAGGTCTTCAGCGCGACGCCGTTCCAGCCCAGCGCCCGGCCGGTCGCGACGTGCCGCCAGTCGTGCGCGCTTTCGTCGAGGAACAGCCGCGTGCGGCCGGCGATTGAGTGGACGTCGATCGGATTGGCCGCGAGGTCATAGGGAAAGGGCTGCTCGACGTAGAGCAGTTGACGGGCCAGCGCGGGCTTATCCGCCGCGATCGCATCGAGCACCTCGTGCACGTAGGCCTGATCGGAGACCGTGCAGTTGAAGTCGGCACAAAACATCGTCACGCCATGCGCGAGCCCGATCCCGCCCACGCGGAGAATCCTTGCAATGTCCCAGCCGATATCGTCACCTCGGAGTTTTATTTTCAGGCACGTGAGACCGTCTCGCTGGATCCAGTCGGCGAGCACGAGCGGGTGGCCGTCGTCAGGCTCCTGCCCGGTGAGATCGGACGCCTCGAGCGGATCAAGTCCGCCCACGAGGTGCCACGCGAGCAGTTCAGTCGCAGGTTTGGCCGCTAGAAAATCGGCCGGGTACCGGCCGGTGAACAGTCCGCGATCGGCGTCGTCGGGCAGCATCCCAGAGTCGCCGAAGAGGTCGGCCAGATCACGACTGAGATACTCAGCCGTGTAGCTCGTGAATGTGTCGATGCCGTGCACCTTGCCGAAGGCGTCGTGGATGGCGAGGTCGAGCGGGCTCAGGCAGATCAGGGCTGCGAGTCTCGGAATGGCCTCGCTGCTCTCGCCGGCCGCGATGCGGGCGAGGTCGTCGAGGCGGTCCACCTCGAATGCGTGGCCGATCTCCAGCGCGTGGCCCGACCCAGGCCATTCGCAGATCGCCTCCGCACATCCCGCGGTCAGCCGGACCATCGCATCGTGCCGCACCGCATGCGGAAGGCTCGACGGCCAGCCCCACTGCACGGATAGCGGCGTCTCGCCCCAGCCGACCGCCCGCACTCCCTCCGCCGTTTGCACCTCTGCCGCCACGCGGGCGCACGTCACCTCGTCGACGATCTGGCCGCCGAACTTCAGCGGTATCCGCAGCTTGACAGGGACAAGAAAGACGGCCGCCCCCGTGACCCGCACGTCGGTGGCCCGCGATGACGACAGCTTCTGCTGCCTGCGACCAAGAGTGCTCGCATGGTTCATGGCGAGGCCCTTCCGGTAACGGGCCGCACGTCGACGCCTCGCACGAGATGCAGCCGGCCGCGATGGGCCGCCAAGGCTGTGGCCGCCTCTGGCGAAAGATCTCGCAGGCCCCGCAGTGCGATTTCGCCGTCGTAGGCGGCTAGGGCCGCCGCTGTCTCAGGCGAGAGCCGATCGAGGCCGTTCAAGATCAGCGATCCGCCTTTGCGGCGGGCGAGCGCGGCGGCGGCCTCCGGACTCAGTTCCGTCAGCTCATTGAGCACAAGGACTCCCTGGTGGCCCGCCAAGGCAACCGCCGAGGCGGGTTCGAGCGTCTTCAAGCCCGCGAACCAGAGCACGGAGCGTGACTGGTCGGCCCGGCGGGTGACCACGTTGGGCCGCGAGCGGTCCTCGAACACTCCTTCATTCGTCGCCAGGATCGCCGCGATCTCCGGCGCAAGCTCCGTGACGCCCATCTTCAGTTCGCCCCACTGCCCCGCGAGCTTGCGGGCCAACTCCGGCGATTCGAGCCGCTCGAGCGCGGGGAGCCGGAGATTACCGACATGGGCCGTGAGTGCCGCGGCGGTTTCCGGTGTGATGTGCCGCAGCGCCCGAAAGTCGAGGTCGAACTGGCCAAATCCCTTCGTTGGCTTGTGGGCCGCGAGGGCCTGGGCCGCCTCTGGGGAAAGCTCTGCGAGAACCGTGAAGCAGATCGTGCCGTCGTGCTTCGCGAGTTCGGCGGCAGCCGCCGCGTCGAGCGCGACCAAGGCGTTGAACTGCAGCGGCGCCTTTCGGCTGGCCAATTCGCGAGCCTGTTCAACCGTCAGAGACTCCGCGCGGAGTGGATCAACAGCCGGTGCCGCTGTGGCATGCGAGACTGCCGCGGCCCAGGCCAGGCCTGCCGCCACCATCCACCATCGCCATGCCTTACGGGTCACTTGCATGCGAAGATCTCGCTTTCGCAACAGAGCGCGATGAGGTCCCGCAGGCGATAGCCATCTGGAGCGGCGGTCGCGAGGATCTTCCGGATCGCCGGCTGGTCGGCCACGTCAAGCTCGCGGCCGAGGGCCATGACGAGCAGCTTTTCCACGAGGCAGCGGGCAAACCGCTCCGGCTGCTCGACAAGCAGCTTCTTGAATTCGGTGACGTTCTTGAACGCCGCGCCGGAGAGCTCGCCGCTCGGATCGACCAGAGGCTTTTTCTCAGTGTCGTTGTAGGCGTCACGCCAGCGGCCGATTGCGTCGAACGATTCGAGTGCGAAGCCGGGCGGGTCGATGAGGGCGTGGCAGGTGGCACAGGCGGCGTTGCTGCGGTGCTTCTCCAGGCGTTCGCGGATCGTCGTCGCCCCGCGGATGTCGGGCTCGATCACCGGCACGTTCGCCGGCGGCGGGGAAGGCGTCGTGCCCAAGATGTTTTCGAGCACCCACGCGCCGCGGATCACGGGCGATGTGTCGACACCGTTGGCCGTGAGCGTGAGGATACCCGCCTGCCCAAGGAGGCCGCCGCGGCGACGGTCGGTGAGCGACACCCGCGCGAAGCCGGTCTGCAGCCGCGACCGCGACGGCGCGGTGCCGAGGGCGTCGGGAGTGAGGTCGGCCGCGGAGAGGCCCTCGACGGGCTTTCCGAGCGACGCCTCAAACGCGTCAGACGGGATGCCGTAGAGCCGGGCGAGGCCGGCGTTGACGATCGTCTCGTCGGCATCGAGCAGCCGCACGGCCGGGCCGTTGGTGGCCAGGAGTTGCTGGAAGACGAGCCGCGTCTCCCGCCGCATCGCCGGCTCCAGATCGTCGTCGTAGTAGGCCCGGAATTTCGCCCGGTCGGGCGCCATCGAGCCGAGCTTCCAGAGGGCCAGCCAGCCGTCGAGAAAGGCGTCGAGAAAACGGTCGCTCGTGGAGCCGGCTGTAAGCAGCCGCTCCGCCTCGGCACGGCGAACCTCCGGACGCTCGAGATGGTGATCGGCCGCGAGCTGCAGCAGCCGCTCGTCGGGCTGCGACACGGCGAGGAAGTAGGAGAGCCGCGAGGCGATCTCATATTCGTCAAGCTGCGGTCCCTTCTCCTCGCGGTAGAGGAAGCCGGGCGAGCAGAGCACGCCCGCAAGTCCCCGCTTGATCGCCTCCTCGGGCGGCACTCCGGAAGCCTCGCCCGCCCGCACGAGCGCCACCATCGGCGCCACCTCCTCGCGGCCAACCGGCCGCCGCCAGGCCCGCGTCGCGAAGGCATGCAGCACCTCTGCCGCCCGGTCGCTGCGGTAGGGCTCGGCGCCGAAGATCTCGCGGTGGCTCCGCGGCGGCCACTCCGGTTCGAGCGGCCCATCGACCACAAGCTGCGTGAGTCGGATCTGCGGCGCCTCCACCCACATCGGAATCGAGAAGTCGCCACCCCTCTCGACGTTGTCCTCGAAGCGAGCCAACGCCGTCTTATCGAGCAGGGCGAAACGGTTTTCTCGGAAGTAGTGGTTGAGCCGATAGTTGCCCCCGTACAAGCCGTTGGGAAACACGAACCGGGGATACTCGCCCGCATCGAGCCAGGCATCGCACTCGATCCACACCTTCTCGTCGTCGGGCAGGTCCCAGTGCCCGAGCTCCCGCTCCCGCTGCTGCTCGTGCGTGGCGATGAACTCGGCCGTGCCTTGATTGTCGGGATTCGTGAGGTCGAGCCCGCGGAGTGACCCCGACACGAGCTGCAGCCGCAACGGCTTGCCCTCCTGCCACTCCCCCGCCGGGCCGAGCGGGAACCTCGTCGGCAGACTCATGTCCGCCTTGCGAAACTTCGCCTCCGCCTCGATCCGGATCCGATACCGGCCTGGGAGCGGCACGCCCTCCCGCAGGTCATCGATTGGCACATAGCCTACGAGCGGTGAATCGCCGGGCCGCTCGAGCAGCGTCTGCCAGGGCTGAGGTTTTTTCTCGATTCGCGCATACCACTGCGCCTCGGCCATCAGGTAGGAAAACTTCGTCTTGTAGAACGGCGGCCGCAGGTCCCATAGGCGCACCTCCGGCCGCGGCTCGAAGTTGACAGCCCGGTCGATCGCGTTCTCGGCCGCCTCGATCGCCCGCCGCAGAAGGAACCCCGACGTCACGAGCGATTCGCCGTTGGTGGCGAAGCCGTGCGTGCGGACGTCGCTGGGAAACCCGTCGGCGGGATCGAACCCGGGCGCGTCGAGGTGGAGCAGGTCTTTGATCGTGTTGTGGTATTCGTCGCGGTTGAGGCGGCGGAAGACAGCCGGATGACGGGCACCTGTAGCCTTGGCATGCGCGGCCAGCCGGTCCTCGAGGTCGAGCACCGCGGCCCGCCGCTCGTCTGCCGTCGGCCGCTCGGCATCCGGCGGCGGCATCCGCTCGGTGTCGAGTTCGTCGAGCACCTTCCGCCAGAGGTCGAAGTTTTTCGGTGTGATTGCGGCGTCGAGCCCTTCGAGAGAGAGATTTGCCTCTTTCGTGGCTGCGTCATGGCAGTCGAGGCAGCGGGCGGCAACGATCCGGGCCGCGGGGGAGTCTTCCGCCGCCGCGGTCGCCGCGACTCCCGCCAGCAGGCAGGCCGCGCCGACCAGCCTCCACCACGCTCCGCTTGAGTCCCTCCACGTGACGGCCGTCGTCATCCCAGCTCCGTAAACGTGCTCGTGCTGCGGTTGAACCGGTCGGTCTCCACGCCAAACCGCTGTGCCATCGTCAGATAGAGGTTGCACAGTGGCACCTTCTTGCCCGCTTCGGCCGGCGCGACCACGTGGGTGCGATGGCGATACCCGCCGCCTGCCAAGAGGATCGGCAGGTGGAGGTTTGTGTGCGCGCTGCCGTCGCCCATGCCGCTGCCGAAGAGCACCTGGGTCGAGTCGAGCAGATCGGCCGCCGCGAGCCGGTCGAGGAACCGCGCGAGCTGCTCCATCTGGAACCGCTCGATCTTGCGCATGCCGGCCATGAGCGTCGGATCCTTGCCGTGGTGCGAGCTGCCGTGATAGCTGCTCTCACCGCCGACGGCGGCGGTGTCGAACGATCCCGGCACCTCGATCGTGGCCACGCGGGTTGAGTCGGTCTGCAGCGCGAGCAGGACAAGATCGAAGAGGACCGGCACCTGCTGGGTGACACTGCCGTCGCGGGGCTCCGTGATGCCGGCCGCGGGCCGCGGCCGCGACAGCCAGGCCTTTTCCTGCTGCAGCGTGGTCTCCACCTCACGGATGGAGCTGAGATAGTTGGCGAACTTGCGTCGGTCGTCCGCCGAGAGCCGTGGCTCCATGCCGCGGGCCTGATCGAGGACGGCGTCGAGGATCGAGCCGCGACGGTCGTAGGTGGCGATCTGCCGCGCGGTGGCCTCCGGCGGGTCGTCGCGAAAGAGGAGCCGAAACACCTCGCTCACCTTCTGGATCGGTGGCACGAGCACGCCGCTGCGGGTCCAGGAGAGTTCTGCGCTCCCCGTGCCGGCGGGGCCCGCGGCCGTGTTGAGCACCGGAAACCGAGTCTGGCCGACCACCGCACGGCCGAGGAACTGGTCGAGCGTGATGTTGCCATCGGGCATCGTGGCGGCGTCGGCCGACTTGACCCCGGAGAGGAACGTGTGCGTGAGCCCATGGCCGCCGTTGGCGCCGTGGTCGAGGTTCGAGAACACGGTGAACCGGCCGCGGTGTTTTTCGAGTGGGGCGAGGCTGGCTGGCAGCTTCGCGTCGAGCCCGTCGCCAATTGGAAAAAAGTCGTCCTTCAGCATGCCGAAGGGGTTGGCGACACAGACGAATCGCCGAGCAGCCGGGCCGGCGGCCTCGCCGCCGAGCGACTCCCCGAGCGATTCAAAGAACGGTAACGCGAGGCACACTCCCCCCGCCCGCAGCACGCGGCGGCGGCTCATCGCAGGGCCGGTCGTTGGGACTGTTGTCGTCGGGAACGTCGTCATCGGGAATGTTGTCATTGCCAACCTCCTCACCGACCCTATCACACGCCTGGCGTGGCCGGTCTGCCTGACCCAAAACATCCAAAAAATGACCGAAAATGTTTTCAACGATCGGCTATCGTCCTTCCATGGAGCTGATACGGAGGGGAACCCGCTGCTCGCCGGTCGTGCCCCCCGCAAGAAGTCAGGAACGAAGGATGAGTGCCATGCAATCTGACACGACTATCTGCCGCCCCGAATCAGCGGATCAGGAACGCCGCGGCCGCGCTGCCGATGGTTTTGCGCGCGGTTTTACGCTCGTTGAACTCTTGGCGGTCATCGCCATCATCGGCACGCTCGTCGGCCTGCTCTTGCCGGCCGTACAGGCCGCGCGAGAATCGGCTCGGACGTCGGCGTGCATGAACAAGCTCAAGCAACTTGCGCTTGGCGTGATCAATTATGAAGACGCGAGGAAGTGGTATCCCCCGAATGGCACGAACCCTCAATGCCACAATACCGTCTCATTTTTGCCCGAGATCCTGCCCTACATCGAGGAGCAGACAACGTACGACCGCATTTATAAGATGTTGTACACGGACAAAGTGACAACGAACTCTACGACGCCGGTCAATCTCCGCGGCCTCGCGATGCCGGCGTTCCGCTGTCCGTCGGATGCGGTCGAGAGGGACTCCGATTTGAGTGGTGAGCCGACCAACTATCGCTGTAGTGTTGGAGACATCTTTGAGGCGGACAGGGCAGCCCGACGTGGTCCCTTCGGGGCAAATGGGACCTCGCCCGGCGGATGGCAATGGTCCAAGGGGTCGATGGTGACCGACGGTCTCTCTAATACCGTCCTGCTGGGCGAGGCCACGGTCTACAGGCTGAACTCGCCAGACGTGCGGAAGGGCATGCTGCAGTTCAGCGGTTTTACCAACACGTCGCAACCGCTGGCCTGTCTTCAGGCGCTCGCAAGCCCAAGCTGGGACACGCTCAGCAACGACTTCACTGGCGCCGTGTTATCTGGCACTCGCTGGCTGCATAACGACTTCGTGCGTTTCCAGACGGTTTTGCCACCCAACGCGCCGACCTGCTCTACGTCGGCCACGGCTTTGGCCGGCGGCCTGCTGCCGTCCGCCAGTAGCTACCACACTGGCGGAGCGAATGTGGCGATGTGCGATGGCTCGACCCGATTCGTCGACGAAACGATCGACACCGGCGACCTTTCCCTGACACTCAAAAGCAGTCCGGCCACGGACCCCTACTACATCTGGAAGTACATCGGCCCTTCACGCTGGAATGGCGTCTGGGGCCAGTTGGGCAGCCAGAAGGGCGGCGAGAGCACCAACAGATGATCTCTTGTCTGATCTCTTGGCGACGACGGTTCCTGACAGACACCACGCTGCAAACTCTTCTCGTGCTCGTCGCCATGACCCTGCTGGCGACAGGCTGCAGTCGAGGTGGCAATCGGCCTGTCGTGCATCCCGTCAAGGGCCGGGTAATGCTCGAGGGCCAGCCGCTCGAAGGCGTGGGCGTGTCATTCAGTCCGGTCGTCAAAGGCCAGGGGGTCACCGCCTTCGGCAAAACGCTCGCTGACGGGAGCTACACACTGACCTCCACCCGCGGTGGCACCCTGGGTGCCGGGGCCGTGGCCGGCGAGTATGCCGTGATGCTGCAGAGATTCGTCGATGTCGCCCCCGATGCCGTGCCGCCCGAGTTTGCAGCCGCGGCGGGTGACTCTTCGCGGTCGGTGCAGCAGTGGTTTTCCAAGCAGGAGACGAGCCGCGTCGAAGACGAAAAGACGGTGCGGTATGTCATCCTCGGCCTCCTGCCCGAGGCCTACGGCAACGCGGAAACGTCGGGCCTGCGGGTGACCGTCAAGCCGGGCACCAATTCCGGGCCGGCGTTCGAGTTTGATCTGCAGCGAGACTTCATCGGCGCAACGCCCCAGAAATGAAATCACTTGCGGAAAAAGGTGCCGTCGCGTTGCTGTTCGCAGCCACATGCCTTCAGCTGACCGCCGAAGAAGCAACACCCGTCGCCGGCTGGACCGAAGACTTCAACACCGACTCATGGATCGAACGCTGGGTGCCGTATGGACGCCTGGCCGATGGCACATGGGCCCAGGGCATCGAGGGCCACTGGCCGAAGGGAGAAAAATCAATCTTCGCCCGGCCGGAATGGTGGCAGCTCGAAGAGGGCATGATCCGCGGCACGAATTTCCCCGACGAGGCCCACGCCGCCGGCCTCTCGCGTCGCGACAAGTTTCCGCGGCCGTTCCAGCAGACCGGCGTGCGGGTGCGGTGCCGGCTGCGGCTCGGCGAGGCGGCGACCGCGCGGATCCGGATCGGCGGCAAGTCGCCCGGCATCAAGCCCGACGAAGCGACGGACAACCATGTGGCCGTCGTAGACGTGCGGCCCGCCGGCATCCGGTTCTGGAACGGCAACCGCGTGCTCGTTGGCGAGGAGCCACAGACGGATCCGTCTGCCGGCGTGGATGCGAAGCCCAAACGGCAGTTCAGGAACGACGTGCTCGAGCAGGTGTCGGACCGGCCGATTGCGCCGCTCGAGTGGCACGATGTGTTCTACGAGGTGAAGCAGCGGAACATTCGGGTGGTGGTCGATGGAACTGAGGTAGTCACCTACCAGCTGCCACACGAACAGCCGATCCAGGGGTTCGACCTAGAGGTCGACGGCAACAAACGCTCTGTCGGCAAGGCCTGGTTCGACGAAGTGGCGGTGGAGCCACTGCCACAGGAATGACGGCCTGGCCTCGCCCTACTCCAAGAGCGGACCAAGAGCGGACCAAGAGCGGACTCATCAAAGAGCGGCCTAATCCAAGAGCAGCGGCTCGGGCATGAAGGTCACGATCGGAATCAGAAACGAGAGCACGCCCAGCACCGTACGGGCCAGGCCCAGCGGCCGGCCGTCAGAGCGGATCGGCGGATGATCGGTGCCCAGAAGCGTCACGATCACCACCATCGCGATCCAGTTGGTGCGACCCAGGATCACGATCGCGGCGATCGACGCGATCAACACGCTCCGCGCGATCCAGTGGGCCCGCCGGCCGAAGATCGCGTAGCACACGTGGCCGCCGTCGAGCTGGCTGATCGGGATCATGTTGAGCCCCGTCACGAGCAGGCCCACCCAGCCCGCCATGAAGAGCGCATTGGGTGCGATCGTCGCGTCGGCGGCGATGTCGGGGCGGATGAGCCCGAGGATGCCGCGGGCCAGCGGCGGCATGGCGAAGGGACTGTGCTTCGCGGCCTCGCCCGTGAGCAGCCCGAAAGCCAGCACGGGAAGGGCGACCACGAGCCCGGCCAGCGGACCAGCCAGCGCGATGTCGAAGAGCTGCCGACGGTTGGCCCTGGAGCCCTCCATCCCGATCACGGCCCCCATCGTGCCGGTGAGCAGCACGGGCACGGGGATGAAGAACGGCAGAGTGGCCGGAATCCCGTGCAGCCAGGCGGCAATGAAGTGGCCCGCCTCGTGGGCCCCGAGCACCGCCATTACCGCTGCCATGTATAGAAGGCCTCGTTGCCAATGCTCCACCATCTCGAGGCCAAACTGGTCGTCGAAGCCGAGCAGCTCCGCCTGCCAGCCCGACACGCCCGCCGCGAAGGTGGTGATGCAGGTGAGCAGAAAGAGCAACGCCTGCAGCCGCATCGGCAGCCGCCGGGCCGGCGCAGCCGTCGAATCGGGGAAATACTCCGCCGGGGAAGACGAGAGTGGACCAGGCTCGAAACCGGGGGGAAGCGGCTGCATAGCTCAACAATACAGGTTTTGCGACATGGCTGGTAAGCTGCGATAGATTGAACTCCGTCTGGAGTTACGGAAAATCGGACCCACTTGATCGTTCACGAGGGAATATCCATGTCGTTTCTGCCTGCCAGCTGTCGTGGTCTGCATCAGACGGTGCGAAGAACGGTGGCCGCCTGTGCCGCGGCTGCCACCCTGTGCACGGGCGGCCTCGCGCCGTCGGCCCACGCCGACGAGAGGACGGTTCTCGCTGTCGTCACCTGCGACAGCTACGCCGATCTCAAGAAACAGTTCGGCTGGCTCGGGGCGCAGGTCGGCCAGCCCGGCCTGGCGGCCATGCTCGAGTCGGTGCTCCTCATGGCCACGCAGGGCCGGGGGCTAGCCGGGCTCGATGTGAAGCGGCCGCTGGGCGCGGTGCTGACGACCGATGGCAACGACATCGCCGTGCACGGCTTCGTGCCGGTCAAGAGCCTCGACAAGCTGCTCGATTCGCTTCAGGCCGTGACCGGCCCCACCGAGCAGTCGGGCGACACCCGCAGCCTCACGCTCCCGAATGGCATCGCTCTCGACGTGGTGGAGGAAAATGGCTGGGCGATCGTATCGCCGCAGGGCATCGACGTGGAGGCGGTCGATCCCACACCGCTGTTTGCCCCGCTCTCGGAAAACTACACGCTCGGCATCGAGCTGTTTCCCCACCTGCTGCCAGACTCGCTCCGGCAGCAGCTCCGCATGCTGATCGAACAGGGCGCGGCCGCCGCGGGCGAGCAGGGCCAGCAGCTGGATGGCCGTGCACTCGCCGCCGCGCTCGACGGCTTCGCCGATACCGAGTCGCTGGCGCTGGGCATCGCGATCGACGGTGAAAAGGATCGGCTCTTCATCGAAAACCGTACCGTGGCGGTGCCGGGTTCTCCCATGGCGCGGGCTATGGAAGGCTCAGACAAGGGGCAGTCGACCGTGCCCATGCCGCCAGCCGCCGATGGCAAACGTCCCGCGGTCAGTGCGCATCTGGTGCAGTCGGTGCCTGCGGCCTCCCGCCAAGACGCCCAGATCATGCTTGATCAGGCCCTGCCGCCCGACAGCAACGACCCGCTGACGAAGACGTTGGCGATCTTGCTACGGGAGTCGCTGGCATCGGTGCTCGCCACCGGCGGCATCGATGCGGCAGTCTGTGTGGACACGACCGCTGCAGCGAAGAAGACCGCCCTGCCCTCCATCACGGCGGGCCTGCGTGTGAAGGATGGCGCGGCGCTCGAGAACCGTGTGAAGCAGTCGTTCGGCGGTTTGAACGGAGCAAAACAACTGCTGCCCAAGGGTGTGGATGTCGCCTTCGACTCCGGCAAGGTCGGCACGACGAACCTGCACACGATCACCGTTGACCTGAGCGGGACCGATGCCGCCGAGAGCCTCGGCAAATCGCTCGAACTCACGCTGGCCGTCGCCCCGGAATATGCCTTCCTGATGGCGGGCGGCGATCCGCGGCAACGGCTGGCAACCGTGCTCGGCCCCGACGGCAAGGCCGATCCGCAGGCCAAGCCGATCGTGGGCGTGGACGTGTCGGTGAACCGCGTGCTGGCCTATGCCGCCGACCGGGGTGCCCTGCCCGCCGAGGCTGTTCCCGCTGCGACTGCCCCTGCTGCGGAAGACAACGGCGGTGACAAGCAGGACGGCACCGTCAAACTGCTCATCAGGCCGATTGAGCGGGGCGTGGCGACGCGAGTGTCGGCCGACGGCAGCGCGGTGCGGGCACTGGCAGCCGGTGCCGGTGCCGGGGCTGGCAACCCCAACGGCGCGGCGGTCCCGCCGGGCCTGCCGATCCCGAACGGGTTTCCGATCCCAGCGCCTGCGCGATAGGCAGGCCCGGGTTGCTTCAGCCACGAGTATCGCTGCAGCAGGCTTTGTGTTGACGCGTTGAGCCGAACGGTTCGTTCAACGCGGCCCTTCTTCCTTCTTTCACCCTCACACGCAGTCCACCCGTGATCACCAACAGCCAAATATCCTCCGGATCTCACGCAGCCTCCAACTCCTCCGCGTCTGGCATTCGCACGCAGATCGCCGGCGTAAACGTGGCCGATCTCGCCCGCGAATATGGCACGCCGCTCTATGCCTACGACGCCGACATGATCCGGCGGCGTTGCCGCGATCTCGCCGCCTGGGACACGGTCCGCTTCGCCCAGAAGGCCTGCTCGAATCTCGCCGTGCTCGATCTCATTCGCCGCGAAGGCGTGATGGTCGATGCGGTGAGCACCGGCGAGATCCATCGGGCCCTGAAGGCTGGCTACTCCGCGCACGCCGACCGCGCTGCCGCGGCCGACGGCCTGCCCCCCGTGCACCAAATCGTCTACACGGCCGACATCTTCGACCGCCCGAGTCTCGATGCGGTCGCAAAGTTGGGCATCCATGTGAACTGCGGCTCGGCCGACATGATCGAGCAACTGGCCGAACGGGTGCCGGGGGCGAACATCACGCTGCGGGTGAATCCCGGCTTCGGCCACGGCCACAGCCAGAAGACCAACACCGGCGGCGAGGGATCGAAACACGGCATCTGGCACGAGGACATTCCCGAGGTGCTCCGCCGCGCCGAGTGGGCGGGCCTCGCGGTGAGCGGACTGCACATGCACATCGGCAGTGGCACCGATCTGGCCCATCTGGCCGAGGTGGCCGAGGCGCTCGAACGCGTGGCGATCGAGATCGGCCGTTCGCTCACGATGGTGAGCGCCGGCGGCGGCCTGCCGGTGCCCTACAAGCCGGGCGAGGAGCATGCCGACCTGGGCGGCTATTTTCAGCTCTGGGACGCGACGCGAAAGCGGCTGGAAGATCGATTCGGCCACCGCATCCGTCTGGAGATCGAGCCAGGCCGCTATCTGACGGCCGAGTCGGGCTCCGTGGTCACGGAGGTCCGCGCCGTCAAGCGGCAGGGATCGCGGAAATACCTGCTCGTCGACGCCGGCTTCAACACGCTGGCACGGCCGGTGCTCTACGGCTCCTACCATCCAATGAGCCTCTGCCCAGCGAAGGCCGACTCGGCCGCCGAAGGCGTTCCTGAAGAGGTGGCGGTGGGTGGCCCGCTCTGCGAATCGGGCGACATCTTCACGCAGACCGACGGCGGCTTCGTCGCCTCGCGAGCGCTGCCGCCGGCGCAGGTGGGTGATCTGCTCGTGATCGAGATCGCGGGAGCCTATGGATTCGTGATGGCGAGCAACTACAACTCGAAGCCCCTGCCGGCCGAGGTGCTGATCGACGGCGGCAAGGCGCGGCTCGTCCGCGCCCGCCAGACGCCCGAAGACCTCGTCCGCGGCGAGACGGTGTAGCGCTCGAATCGTCGCCACGGCCTTCAGATCTCCACCGGCCTTCAGATCTCGATCGGTCTTCATATCTCTACGTGGGTCACGCCGTCGATCTCGTCAAAGTGCCCGATCTTGAGGAGCAAGCCCGGGGCCTCCGGCAGTTCCGCGACGAACGCCGGGTCGCAGACCGCCACCGCTGCCGTCGTCACCGTAGCCTTGGCCACCAGGGAGGCGGCGATCGACATCACGAAGGACGTGGCCAACGAGAAGGTCACGAACCAAGGCAGCGTGCCAGCCGCCAGCTGGACCAACTCATCGAATTCTGAGGCCGAGAGTTGATGCTCCGACGCGTAGTGGCGAATGACCTGAGACTCATCGAGCGGGCCCATCATGGAGAGCATGTCGTCGTAGCTGCACACGCTGTGGAAGCTCTCGCGGTGGGTCAACGCCGCCGTGAGCGCTCTCTTCCGCCTCTCGAACTCGAGCTTGGCGTGGTGGGCATCGAGGGCCCGCTTCTTCCGGTTTGCGGAGAACGTGACCATGGCGCGTGGAATCGCCAGGGCAGCACCGGCTGTGCCGTCAAGGAGCCGTCGGGGAAGGTCTGACATGAACAGGCGGCGGTATTCCGCAAACGCCTCGTCCTGAATCCGTCGCACGACCGCTTCCACGCTCTCGCGTGTCGTGAAGAGCAGTTTGTTGCCCACCTCGATGCACAAAGGCTTGAGATAGTAGACCTTCACGCCCGGCTGCTTTCCGGGACCGTCGAGGAACTCCTCGAGCCGGGTTCGCACGCAGGCCGGCACGGTGTCGGTGATCGTGTCGAAGCGATCCTGTTCGGTGATCGCCACGAGCAGTCGCCCCTTGGGGAGCCGGATCGAGGCCTTGGAGAGTTCGATCTCGCGAACGTTGGTGAACTCCGCGCGGTGCTCGGCAAGCGCGGCCGCCCAACTTCTCTCCCGTCCCTTCGCATGATGGCTCGACCGCGGCCAGAAGCCGGCGGCAAGCATCGTCTGGGCGAGGTCAGTGCTGCGGTTCTTCGGCGGCACCCAGAGCGACCGGCCGTACCACCGTGCGAACGGCTCGAGTTCCTGGTCCAGCGTGAATGGCGTCCCGAGCATCGTCTCGGAGATCGGCCGCGTCAGCGGCCGCCGCGCCGCTGTTCGGCCCGCAGGGGCACGTTGCACCATGGTGGATGTCTTCGACATGAGAGCCTCCCCAGAGTTATGAGGGGAATTCAACCTCGATCGCTCGAGTCGGCGAGCGTCCCCCCGTCCCGCCCTGCCTCGGCTCAGACTACGACGACAGTCCCGAAGTCTGCAAGGGCTCCAGCCCAGGCTGGCACGATTGACACCCCACCCAGAGAAGGGGACACTTTCCCCCGGGGTCTGCAGCAACGTCCGTGGGCAATTCGGTCTATTCACGCTCCCGGCCTGGTCACTCTCGTAGGAGGATAACGCCATGGCGATTCCAGCGCTGATCGTTCGATCGGGAGACAGAAGCCTCGCCTTTCACAGCCGCATGCTGACGGCATGGGCGATTCTGATGCTCGCATCCGCGGGTGGCTTCGAAGTCAGGCCGGCACTGGCGGATGATGCCGCGCAATCAGCCACGCATGCGCAGGAGCGGCTCATCAAGGTCGTGAACGGCAACTCGCGCGAAAAACTCACCACGTTCGCCGTCGACCGGCAGGGACGGATCATCGCGGGTGTCGCGGGCGAAAAATCACTCCTGCGTGTCTTCAATTCCGAGGGCGACCAGCTTGCGGAATGGCCTCTGCCCGTGCCGCCCGAAGCGGTAAACGTCGGGCCGAAGGGCGACGTGTATGTCGGGGGTGCCGGAAAACTGCTGCTTCTCGACAGCGAGGGCGCCGTCACGAAAGTCTGCGAGGCCCCCAATCTTGCCGGCGCCAAGGATGCAGCCGTGGTCATCCAGAAAAAGGTCAAGGAACGGGCACAGCAGGATGTCGCTGCGAAGCAACAGGAGCGGATCCGCACGTACGCGAAGCGGTTGGCCGATATCGACAAGAAGATCGTCGTCATCGATCGCGAGCTGAAAGCAATCGCAGACGAAGCCTCCACGGGACCCGACTTCGATGCCAAGGAGGAAGAACAGCGGGATCAGGAACGAAAGGGCCTGCTCAAGAAACGCGCAGCGCTCATACGACTTGGTAAAAACCTGAAGACAACCATCGCTGCCACGACGGGCAACCGCGGAAACGCATCCGGCCAAGGTCCTGCCGCCGAGCCAGAGCCACCAAGCATCGATCAACTGGTGGCGGTGCAGGCCCGGATCGCCTCGATTTCGGCCTCCACGAAGGATGTCTTCTTCGCCTGCTCGTCGAGCACAGGCACCGGCTTTGATGTCTGGCGGACCGACCTGGATTTCGAGCAGGGCCGGAAGGTCGGCGAATCGCTTCGCGGATGCTGCGGGCAGATGGATGTGCAGGCCAACGACAACGGCGTGTACGTGGCCGAGAACACCAAGCACCGCGTGAGCTGCTACACCCGCGACGGGAAATCAGTCTTGGATTTCGGTTCCCGCGAGCGGGGCAGCGATGCCGGCTTCGACGGCTGCTGCAATCCGATGAACGTGGCGTTCGGCCCCGGCAGGTCGGTCTACACGGCGGAAGCGGGCAGCGGCCGCGTGAAGCGTTTTTCCGCGGACGGCACGTTCATGGAGCTCGTCGGCGCGGTCGAACTGGTGCCCGGCTGCAAGAAGGTGTCGATCGCCGTGTCGCCGAAGGGAGACCGCGTCTACATGCTCGACATCACGCGTGGACACATCGTGGTCATGGCCTCGAGCGAGATGCCCCCGAACGCAGCAGCCTCCTCCCTGCGAACGGATTCGCTCTCATCGCTCGACGCGGGGCGGTAGCCATGTCGGCCACGACCCGCCAGGGCTGGATCCCGGCCAGCATCACAGCCTGTATCGCAGCCAGCATCGCCAGTATCACCTGGAGTGCCTTCGCCCTCGCCGCGGAGCCGACGGCTTCGCCGGACGAGGAGCCGCTGTGCGTCGTGGTCATGGATCCGCTCGCGGCCCAGCTCTCCTGCCCCTGCGTGGCCGGCTTTGCCCAACGCGACTATCTGGCACTCGGGCGGCATCTCGAGAAGGCACTCGGCAGGCCCGTGAAGGTCGGCTTCGGTGAGTCGCTCGCGCGGGGCACGCAGGCCTCCGGCTGCCCGCGAGCCCACGTCGTGATCGGCAAGCACTCCGTCGTGCGGGAGGACGGCAAGGCCGGGGGCATCGTGGTCGAACCGCTGGCTTCGCTCACCGACCGCCAAGGAAGCTGCCTGCTCCACGGGTTGTTCGTGGTGCCAACAGAGGATCCCGCGCAGTCGCTGGAGGACTTGGTCGACTACACCATTCATCTGGGGCCGAGTGAGCACGCAGAGAAGCACTCCATGGCCCTCGAGGCTCTCCGGCGGGTCGCGGCTTCCGACCACACCGAGAAACAGGTCGCCTCCTCCTGCAGCGACGCTGCCGCGGCGATCCTCGACGCCCCGCAGCCGACGCAGGCCGCCGCCGTGATCTCGAGCTACGCCCAGCCGCTGCTGGAAGGCTGCGGCACGGTGCCGAAAGGCGCCCTGCGGGTCGTCGGCAAGACGCGACCGGTGCGATTCATCACGGCCTTCGTCACCGGAGATGTCGATTTCCCCACCCGCGATCGGCTCAAGCGGGCGCTGCTCGACGTCGCCCGCGATCATGCGCTCTGCGCGAAACTCGAATCGTCACGAGGTTTCGTGTCGTGCCCCGACCCGCTGCAATCGGCGTGGAGCGGCTGGCGCGGGCCGCATCGAGACGGGTTTGTGCAGGGCCTGCCCGCACGTCTGCCCGAGGCGGTCGACCGCGCGTGGACCCGGCCGCTCTCTCGGTCAGGGCTGGGTGGCATCGCAGCCACCAGCTACTACGTCGTCATCGGCGATCGTGATGACGACGACCGCCAGGACGTGTTTCGGTGTTTCGATGCCAACACGGGCCGGCCGCTCTGGACGGTGGCCTACGGCGCTCCCGGCGAACTCGACTATGGCAACTCGCCACGGGCGACGCCGCTCATCGAGAACGACCGCGTGCACCTGCTCGGGGCGCTGGGCGATCTGCACTGCGTGGCGCTCGCCACCGGCCGCGTGCTCTGGAAGCGCAATCTTGTCGTCGACTTCGGCGTGCCGAAGGAGGCCCTGTCGGCGTGGGGCTTCTGCTCATCGCCGCTGGTCGTTGACGGACGGCTCATCGTCAACCCGGGCGGCCCCGACGCATCGCTCGTCGCGCTCGATCCTGCCACCGGTGTGGAGGTCTGGCGGTGCCCGGGGAATCCTGCCGGGCATGCCTCATTCGTGATGGCCGACGTTCATGGCGTCCGCCAGGTCATCGGCTACGACAACGCCACGCTCGGTGGCTGGGATCCGGTCACGGGCAAGCGGCTCTGGTCGCTCGCGCCGGAGGTGACAGGAGACTTCAACGTGCCGACGCCGGTGCTCGTGAGGGACACTGTCCCGCGTCTGCTCGTGTCGACGGAGATGAACGGCACCCGTCTGCATGCCTTTCACGCCGACGGCACGATCGATCCCAAGCCCCTCGGGCAGCGACGCGAACCGGCGCCAGACATGGTGACGCCCGTGATGCATGGTCATCGCATGTTCTGTGCACAGGAAAAGCTGTTCGCGTTGGAATGCACCTCCCGCGGGCTGGCCGATCTGATGCCTCCGCGAAGCGGCCCGTTTGCAACCTACGCGGCCGCGGTGGCGGGGCCGGCGAGCGTGCTCGTGATCGGAAACAACGGGCAGCTTGTGATGCACGACGTCGTACCGGGCCGGCGGGAGCCGACAACGCTCGCAGTGTTCGAAGATGCCTCTGGCGAAAACAAGAATCCCGTATTTTCCCATCCGGCCTTCGTCGGCACGCGCATGTTCATCCGCGGCGACAACGAACTGCTCTGCGTGGAGCTGGCCGAAAAAAGGTGACAGCCACCTTTTTCATTCTTCTTTTTCCAGTGTGTATGATGGCGTCATGAGCACAGCGCCCCGCTATCAGCCGCATTACACGGTGGATGACTATGCTCACTGGGAAGGCCAGTGGGAGCTATGGCATGGCGTTGCTGTCGCCATGTCACCCAGCCCATTCGGCCGGCATGCGAAGCTCTTGGCACGAACGGTTGCCGCTCTGCAGACGGCCATCGACTCGGCTGGCTGCCACGCGACAGTGCTCGTCGAGATCGACTGGATCGTCTCGCGTGACACCGTGCTGCGGCCAGATGTGACCGTCGTCTGCGGGCTGGAGCCTGAGCAGCACGTCGAAAAAGTGCCGGCCTTGGTGGTGGGGATTCTTTCTGAGGCAACTCGCGACCGGGACTTGAGCTTCAAGCTGGATTTGTACCGCGAGCAGGGCGTGAGGTGGTATCTGGTCGTCGATCCGGAGACCAATCGGATGCAGGCCCTCTGCCTCGGCCCCGATCACCGCTACGAAGACCGGCTGGCTGCGGGCGACCCCAGGTCGCTCTCCATCGACATCTGCGACGCCTGCCGTTTCTGCGTCGATGCGGCGAAACTGTTTGCCTGAGCGAAACAGGTGGCTGTCACCTTTTTCGCAGCCGCCTACACTGCTGACGGAGGAAGCTGATCATGCTCGGAACCTACGTTATCGCGGGAGGGAGCCACGGCATCGGACTGGAGATCGTCCGGATGCTGGCCCCGACCGCCGATCGGATCGATGTTTGGTCGCGGACGAGCGGCGATCTGCCGTCCGACGCCGCCACCATTCGGCATCTGCCGTGCGATTTCGCCGATCCCGACGGTCCGCTGCCGGAGCTTCCCGATGAGATTCGCGGGGCTGTCTACTGCCCGGGCAGCATCAACCTGCGGTCGTTCCGCAGCCTGCAGCCCGCCGACTTTCGCCAGGATCTCGAACTCAATCTTGTCGGCGCCGTGCGATTCCTGCAGGCCTGTCAGTCGCGACTGAAGGGCCCTGACGGCGGGCCCGCGAGCGTGGTGTTGTTCAGCACGGTCGCGGTGGCTCAGGGCATGCCGATGCACGCCTCGGTGGCGGCTGCGAAGGGTGCGGTGGAAGGGCTGATGCGATCACTGGCCGCTGAGTGGGCGCCGAAGATCCGCGTCAACGCGATCGCGCCGGCGCTCATCGACACGCCGCTCGCCGCGCGGCTGCTCTCGTCTCCGGACAAGCGTGAGTCTCTCGCGGCCCGCTATCCGCTGAAGCGGATCGGCGAGCCGGCCGACGTCGCCGCACTCGCGCGATTTCTGCTCTCGGCGGAGAGCAGCTGGATGACGGGTCAGGTGTTTGGGGTCGATGGCGGGATGTCCACGCTCCGGACCTGACGTGGCGATCCTACGGCGGCGGAGGCATGGCTGGCAGACCAAGCTGCCCACGACGCCGCTCGATCGCACCGATGTACTCCACGAAGCGGGCCCGCTGCTCGGGCGTTGTGCTGTCGATCATTTCCTTTCGAAATCTATTTCGATCCTCCTCGGAGCCGCCCGGGGGGCCGAAGGGTGGCCGTGGCCCGGCTCCCTCACCGTGTTTCCCGTCAGCCGATTTGCTCCGGCCACCGCCAAAAAAAGCAGCCACCGACTGTCCCGCCTCGAATGCCTTCCGCATGAACTCCATCTGCCTGATTTCCTGATCCAGAAAATCCTGCCGCTTCTCCGCGGGGAGCGAGAAGTAGGTGGACACCTTGCCGTCGATCATTTTTCGAAACGTGTCCTGACCGACCCGCATGGCCTGCGGGCGAAGCTCTGGTGGCAGTTGCTGCACCTTCGCCATCACCTGCCCGATCGCCGCGACCCGTGCCGCCGCGTCCACGGGACCGCTGATCGCCTGCCCCGGAGGATACTTGGCGGCCAACTCACGCTGCAGCGTCCGAATCTCCGTGACACGCGGATCCTCGCTGCTCCCTCTGAACCGCCAGACTGCCCACGCTGTCAACAGAGCCAGTGCGAGCGTCACCCCCAAGACCATCCGACGTCTGGTCGCTTGGTGCTGGTTCGGCTGCGACACTTCTGACATCGCCATTTCAGTCTGGGGACACATTGGCCTCTCCAATGAGATGGCTCTTGACGCGGATTCGCGGCTCCCTTCCAGATTACAGACTGCGAAGGAACAAGACCACACAAACGCCCAGCGGTGGATTTTTCAATCATCGTCGTCGCGGTTATCGGCGTTCGCGGCCATGAACGGTATTATCTGGCTCGCCCCCAGTCTTTCCGCTGACACTGAAGCGGTCCTCAAAGCGTTTTTGCACGGAAAACCCCACCATGAAAATCGTCCGCTTCGAGTCCGCCGGTGCCACCCGCCTGGGAAGCCTCCACGCTGATGGCCGCGTGACGATTCTGGAAGGGGATCCGGTCAAGCCGGCAGATTTGTTCGGTCCGCTCCGCGACACCGGCACCGTGGCCACGGTCGACAAACTGCTCGCGCCGCTCGAGCCCCGCGACATCCTCTGCATCGGCCTCAACTACAAGGCTCACGCCGCCGAGAGCAACGCCGCCCCGCCGGCCCACCCGGTGCTCTTCCTCAAGAACTCGGGCACCCTGCAGAACCCCGGCGATCCGATCATGCTGCCGCGGAAGCTGCGGAGCGACGAGGTCGACTACGAGTGCGAACTGGCGGTCGTGATCGGGAAGACCTGCCACAACGTCAGCCGGGCCGACGCCCTCAAGCACGTGCTCGGCTACACCTGCGCCAACGACGTGTCGGCCCGCGACTGGCAGCGAAATGGCGGCGGCGGCCAGTGGTGCCGCGGCAAGACGTTCGCCACGTTCTGCCCGCTGGGGCCGAGCATTGTCACCACCGACGAGATCCCCGATCCCAACAAGCTGTCGATCCGCACGGTATTGAACGGCGAGGTGATGCAGGACTGGAACACCGACGACATGATCTTCGACGTGCCGGCGATCATCGAGTTCATGTCGGCGAGCATGGTGCTGCGGCCCGGCACGGTGATCCTCACCGGCACGCCGCACGGCGTCGGCTTCGCCCGCAAGCCACCCGTGTTCATGAAAGCCGGCGACACGGTGACGATCGAGATCGAGAGGATCGGCAGCCTCACCAATCCCGTGGTCGAGGAGCGGGTGTAGGAGGCCGGCTCTATTCGTAGATCGGGAAGAACGTGCCGAATGCCCGTTCGCAGAAGTCGCCCGGGTCGTTGAACCGACGGCCGCGATCGAGCGACGAGATCGCCTGCATCTGCTCGGCAGAGAGCGAGAAGTCACACGCCGCCAGATTTTCCCGCAGCCGCTCCGGGTGGGATGTTTTGGGAATCACGGCCGTGCCCCGCTGCATGCCCCACCGCAGCACGACCTGCGCCGCCGTGCGGCCGACCGCCGCGGCGATGCCCGTCACCACCGGATGCTCCAGGACCGACTCCGCAGCAGTCGCCATGCCGAGCGGCACATACGACGGCGCCCCGAGCGGTGAAAATGCCGTCACGGCGATCGAGGCTTCACGGCAGAACCGCAGCAGCTTCTCCTGCGTGAGAAATGGATGGAGTTCCACTTGCAGGACGGCCGGACGAATCCGCGCCGCCGAGAGCAGGTCGCGGATCAGGGCGACGCTGCAGTTACACAGGCCGATCCGTCGCACGAGGCCGGCCGACACGAGGTCTTCCATCGCCCGCCAGGTGTCGGCCAGTGGCACGGCGATCGGCTCCATGCGGGGCTCGTTGGCAGCCGGATCGTGGGTCCATTCCGGCGGGTAACGAGTCTCGAAGGGCACGTATTGCAGCGCGATCGGAAAATGCACGAGATAGAGATCGAGATAGTCGAGCCCGAGATCGCGGAGCGACCGCTCGACCGCCGGCCTGACATGCTGCGGCTCGTGGTACGTGTTCCAGAGCTTCGACGTGACCCAGAGGTCATCCCGGCGGCAGAGCCCGCTGGCCAGCGCGGCGCGGATGCCCTGCCCCGCTTCCACCTCGTTGCCGTAGTCGCAGGCCGAATCGATGTGCCGGTAGCCGACGCGGATCGCCTCCTCCACGAGCCCCGGGGCGTCTGGACGGGCGATCTTCCACAGGCCAAGTCCCATGGCCGGAGGTGTATTTTCGACGGGAATTCGTGCTGTTGGCATCGGCATGACGCACCATCTGGGGATGTTTCAGGGGTAATTCCCCGGATTGTAGCCGGCTGGGGCGACGTTGCTTTCCGTCCGATCGTCGCCTAAAGTGAGGGGGTTGGTTTGAGACGATGCTATGTCGCGTGTGGGCCGAAAGGCCGTTGCAGCCGCTTCTTTATCCTCGCCCTTACCCTCTGGCGGGCTGCCACTTTCTGGCCCTTTCGACGTGACCCCGAAAGCATTAATGGGTCATCGGTAGGAGTGTTTTTGTAATGGGTAAGAAACTTTATGTCGGTAACCTTGCGTACAGCGTGACGAGCGAGTCGCTGGAACAGATGTTCCTCGAATTCGGAACCGTCGTCAGCGCGCAGGTCATCCAGGATCGTGACACGGGTCGCAGCAAGGGCTTCGGCTTCGTGGAAATGCAGGCTGACGACGCTGCCCAGCGGGCGATCAGCGGCATGCACGAGAAGGAGTTTGACGGTCGGGCTCTGACCGTCAACGAGGCCAAGCCGCGCGAGAGCAGCGGCGGCGGCGGCGGCGGTGGTCGCGGCGGGTACGGCGGCGGTGGCGGCGGTCGTCGCTACTAAGCCTTACTGACGAAATGCAATCCGGAGCCGGAGAGTGTCGCAAGGCGCTCTCCGGCTTTGTTATTTCTTGTGAACATCGCGTCTCTCGTCAGGGAGCCGGCACGGAAAAGTGCAGACAGACCCACTCGCCGTCCTGCGAGCGATCGGGCTGCCCGAGCCGCGGATCGAAGACCTCGCGAACACGCTGCTCGCGGTCGGCCAGAATGCCGCTCATGATCAGGTGTTTTTCTGTTTTCGCGATGAGAGCATCGGCCAGGTCGACGAGGGTATCGGCAAAGAGGTTGGCGAGCACAATGGTCCATCGGCCCGGCACGTCGGCGAGCGGCGTGGTGTCGAACGGCACGCTCAAGCCGTTGCGCACGGCCTCAGCACGCGCACCCTCGACTGCGAATGGATCGTTGTCGATGCCGTAGGCGTCGGCCCCGAGATGGGCCGCCGCCAAGCTGAGGATGCCGGAGCCGCAGCCGACATCGAGCACGCGGCAACCGGGCGTTGCATCACCTTCAAGGTCGAGGAGTAAGACGAGCCGTTCGAGGACCAGCCGTGTGGTCGCATGCTGGCCCGTTCCGAACCCCTGCCCCGGCTCGAGAATCAGCGATCCAGGAACCTCCTCCCAGGGCGGCGAAACAACGAGTCGGCCCACACGGAAGACGGGAAAATTGACCCGCCACCCTGTCGACCAGTCCTCGTCGAGGACAGCTTCCCAACGAACCTCGACGGCTGGAGGCAGACAAGCCTCGGCTGCCGCGCGAAGATCTGCATCCGGCGACTCAAACCATGCCCGCAGGCGAACGGTGAGGCTGGGCGGCTCCGGCGGACCGTCGTCCCAGGTCTGCCGTGTGGGCGGCTCGACGCCACGATCGCCCTCCTCGGCGACGCCAGCGGCACCGAGGGTGAACATCGTGGAAGAAACATCGTCGAGTGATCCTCGATCCAAGCCGTCGACGACGAGAGCAAGCCAGTGAGCCATCTGCGCAGGATAGCCCGACCAATCGAAGTCCCTCAAGCCCGGCTACGACAGGATGCCGCTGATGACGTGGCCGTGCACGTCGGTCAGCCGGCGGTCGATGCCGTTGTGCCGCCAGGTGAGCTTCGTGTGCTCGACGCCGAGGAGCCGCATCACGGTGGCGTGCACGTCGTGCACCGTCGTGGGGTGGTCGCGATCGAGCGGCTTGTAGCCCCACTGGTCGCTCTCACCGTGGACGATGCCCCCCTTGATGCCGCCGCCGCAGAGCCAGTTGGTAAACACGAACGGATTGTGGTCGCGGCCCTTGCCCCCCTGCGAGCTCGGCATCCGGCCAAACTCCGTCGTCCAGAGCACGAGCGTGTCTTCGAGCAGGCCACGCTGGTCGAGGTCCTTGATGAGGGCGGCCGCCCCGCGGGCCATGCCGGTAGCCAACGGGCCGTGGTCGCGTTCCACGTCCTCGTGCGAATCCCAGTTGCGGCGGGGGAAGCCGTTATCGTTGCCGCTCCAGACCTGCACGAACCGCACGCCCCGTTCGAGTAGCCGGCGGGCCGCCAGGCAGCGGAGCCCGAAGTGGTGCGTCTCCTCCTCGGCGTTGATCTGGCTGGGCCAGCTCGTCCGCGCCCGGTCGAGGCCATAGAGCTTGAGCACGTGCTCGGGCTCGCTGGCGAGATCGAGCGCCTCGGGTGCGGCCAGCTGCATCTTCGCTGCCAGTTCGTAGCTCTGGATCCGGGCCTCCAGGCGGCTGTCGCCCTCGCGGCTCTCCAGATGATGACGGTTGAGACGGCCGATCAGGTCGCGGGCGGCGGCGTCGGACTCGCCGGTCACAAACGTGGCGGCCTTGTGCGGCCGGAGGTCGGCCAGCGGCTCGTCAGCCGCGGGCTGCACGACCGTGCCGCTGTATTGCGACGGCAGGAAGCCCGCGTCCCAGTTCTTCACGCCGTTGGAGCCGTAGCCGCGGTGGTCGGGGAGCACGACGAAGGTCGGCAGGTTGTCGTTCATCGAGCCGAGCGCGTAGCTCACCCAGCAGCCGGCGCCCGGGAAGCCCGGCAGCACGAAGCCGGTTGTCTGCAGGAGCGTGGCCGCCGAGTGCACGCCGGAGGTGCTCACCATGTTGTGGATGAACGCCATCTGGTCGACCACGTCGCCGAGTGCCATCACGGGCGTGGAGAGCAGCTTGCCGCTCTGGCCGTAGGGCTTGAAATCCCAGATCGGCTTGAGCCACGGGCCCAGGCCGTTCTGAAACGCCTCCACCGGCTCGCCGAAATCGCTCGGCTTCCCGTGGTGCTTCACGAGGTCGGGTTTGTAGTCCCAGAGATCGATGTGGCTGGCCGCCCCCGCCATGAAGAGCTGCACCACCCGTTTTACTTTCGGCGGATAGATGCAGGCCGGGTGCAGGCTGACGCCAGCCTCAGCGGCGCCCGCAGCCACCGCATCGCGGTCGCCAGCCAGCATCGCCGCCAATGCCAGCGAACCAAAACCACAGCCCGAGCGGGCCAGCAACTCGCGGCGTGTGAGGGCACTCGAGGCCGAGCCGTGCGACAAAGCGTGATACGGCGAGGTGTTTTTCATACCGTCCCTCAATCCACGAAGTTCTTTTAATCCACGAAGGAGAATTCGTTCAGGTTCAGAATCGCACGGCAGACGTTGGCGAGGCCATGGGTCTTCGCGACCTCGACGAGCGCGGCGGCCTCCTCGGCATCGGGATCGCGGCCCATCGCCAGCTCAAAGGCTCGTTTCACCTGCGCCGCAGGATCGTCGCCCGCCTCCCGTACCACGCGGTCGGCGAACTGCCGGGCCTGCACCACCATGAAGCCGTTGTTGAGCAGTGCCAGGGCCTGCAGCGCCGAGATGCTTTCATTCCGCTTCTCAACCCGCATCGAAGGATCGGCGCAGTCGAGACAGGTCATGAAAGGCTGCGTCTGGCTGCGGACGATGAACCGGTAGACGCCCCGCCGCCAGGTTTTGTGATCGTCGGGGTCGGCGAGGTCGTAGCGGTAGTGGGGCGAGTGCTGCGGATGCTCGACCTTGAAGTCCTGCCAGCCAGGGCCGCCCATCGTGAGGTCGAGCGTGCCGGCCGCAGCGAGCACGGCGTCGCGGATCGCCTCGGCTTCGAGCTTCCGGCGGTTCTGCCGCCAGAGATACTGGTTGTCGCCGTCGATCGCGGCACAGTCTTCCCGTGCTGTGCTCGCCTGCCGGTAGGCGGCGCTCGTGACGATCAACCGGTGGAGGCTCTTGAGCGAGCCGCCGCCGTCGCGGAATTCCGTCGCCAGCCAGTCGAGCAGGTCGGGGTGCGTCGGCACGGCCCCCATGCGTCCGAAGTCACTCGCCGTCGCGACGATACCCCGGCCGAAGTGATACTGCCAGACACGGTTGACGATCGACCGCCAGGTGAGCGGGTTGTCGGGGCTGGCGATCCAGCGGGCCAGTGCCACGCGGCGGTCTCCCTCGGCATGCTCCGGCGGCAGGTCAAACCGGCTCGGCAGCGTTTCGATCGCGGCGAGCGACCCGGGCGTCACCTCGTGCGCGGGGGCGAGCACATTGCCGCGGGAGAGCACGTGGATCGCCCGCGGCTTTCCCTGCCGCACTTTCGTCGATGCCGCATACACGGACGAGAGCGGCGGCAGCGCCTTCTGCTCGGCGTCGACGGCGGTGGTCTTCTGCTTCACCTCATCGCGTTCAGCTATCAGCTTTGGATCGACCGCCTTGGCCACGAGCGTCTCCCGCTCTAGCCGTAGCAACGCCGCTTTATCGTGAAAATCGGCCGGGCTCTCGTTATCGACGATATTCTGTCGCGCCCAACGCGGGGCCGCCTCGATCGAATCGAGCGACGTCACGACGGCCTTGGCCGCAAGGTTCACGCCGTCGGCCCCGGTCACCTTCAACTCGGCCAGCGCCAAGATAAAATCGTTGGCCCGCGGGGCGAGTTTCGTGGCTGTGATGCGGACATACCGGCCCACGCCGCCGGCCGAGTGCGACTGCGGCTTGGTGCCGGGGTTGGCTAGGTCGGCGTCGGCGAACGCGGCAACCGTGGTCACGCCCTCGCGAAACTCCGGGGCGGTGGCCACCTCCACGCGATACCGCAATGGAAACCCGAAGCCGGCGCCGATCCCGTTAAAATTGTCATAGCAGGGATGGAGCACGATCTCCTTGATCGGCAGCTCACGGCCCAGGTCGACCTGCACCCACTTCACGGTGTCGGCCGCCGGTGCGATCCCGCTGTGGTAGCCGTAGGCCGGGCCGGGATTGCCGTCGGTGAGCTTCGGCGTCTCCTTGATCAGCTTGTCGAGTTCGGCCAGCCGCGGGCCGGCCGCCTTGGCGATCTCCGCCTCGATCTCCTTACTGCGGGATTCGAGCGACTGCTTCGTGGCATCGAGGGCCGCATGCTGCCGCATCAATTCGGGATCGGCCGAATACTTCCGATCCTCGCGGTCGATCGCTGCGAAGACGGACTGCAGCGAGTAGTAGTCGTCCTGCGTGATGGGGTCGAACTTGTGGTTGTGGCACTGGGCGCAGTGGATCGTGACGCTCGAGAACGTGCCGATCGTGTTGGCCACCATGTCGTCGCGGTCGAGGTGGCGGGCGATCTTGCCGTCGGTCTTGGTCTCGGGCACCTCGCGGTGGCCGATCAGGTCCCACGGGCCGGCGGCGATAAAGCCGATCGCCTCGTGGCCGTCGGTCGACTCGGGAAAGAGCACGTCGCCGGCGATCTGCTCCTCGATGAACCGGGCGTAGGGCTTGTCGGCGTTGAGCGAACGGATACAAAAGTCGCGATAGGGCCAGGCATTGGGCCGGGGCTGGTCCTTGTCGTAGCCGTGCGTGTCGCCGTAGTGGACGACGTCGAGCCAGTGCCGGGCCCAGCGTTCGCCGTAGCGAGGCGAGGCCAGCAGCCGGTCGACGAGTTTCTCATAGGCCGCCGGATCGGCATCAGCGACGAAGGCATCCACTTCCTCGGGCGTCGGCGGCAGGCCCGTCAGGTCAAACGCGAGCCGGCGGATGAGCACGCGGCGGTCGGCGACCGCAGACGGCGACAGCTTTTTCTCGGCGAGCGTCGCGCGGACAAAGAAGTCGATGGCGTTGCGTTCGGCCTCGACGCCTGGCATAGCCGAGAACGACTCCACGCGAACGGGCACGGCTGGATTCGCGATCGGCTTCCACGCCCAGTGGTCGAGCCGCGGATCGCGGACGGCGGTAGCGGGCGAGTCGTCGGAGCCGGGCCAGGGTGCATCCGCATCGATCCAGGCGGTGATGGCAGCGACCTCTTCTTTGGTGAGCCGCTCGCCCTCGGGCGGCATCATCTGTTCGGCGTTGGTCGTCGTGATCCGCCGGACGAGCTCGCTCGTGGATCCCTTCCCCGAGACGGCCGCGGGACCAAAGTCGCCCCCCTTGAGCATGGCGGCCCGCGAGTCGAGCCGCAGGCCCGATTCCTGGGAGTCGGCCCCGTGGCATTCCACGCAGCGGGCCGTGAGGATTGCCCGAGCGGGGGCGTGCGCGTCCTGCGCATCGCCAGCCGCGGCATGCGGCCCACCCCCGGCAGTGGCACACACTACCAGAAGGCAGACCAAAACCAACGATCGCAGCGGCAGAGTCATCGACGGTCCTCCGCAGGAGTATGAGCCAGTGGAGGCACTATTGGCACTAAAAAAGGTGTCAGGCACATAAAAAAAGGGGGGGGTGGGACTCATTTTCAGGCCGCCCTTCCATGCAAGCCCGAAGCGCAAGCGAGAGGAATCCGCGACCCAATCCCATAACGCCACCCGCATTCCCTTGCTTGCGCTGCGGGCTTGGATGAAGAGGGCTTGGGGACAGGCGTTCGGACTGTTCCTGATACCTTGCTCCATGCACTTTGATTGCAATGCAATCAATGATTACAATGGATGCATACGAAAAAGCGGGACTTTTGGAGGCTCCGATGGCCAGCATCACGATCCGCAACCTCGACGACGATCTCAAGCTCCGCCTGCGGATCCGCGCTGCCGAGCACGGCCGCTCGATGGAGGAGGAAGCCCGGGACATCCTGCGGCGGGTGATGGCCGAAACCCCTCCGCCCCGCAATCTCGCCGCGGCGATCCGCGGCCGATTCGCGGCTCTTGGCGGCGTCGAACTTGAACTGCCCCCGCGGGAGCCCATGCGTGAACCGCCCCACTTCGGCCGGCGGCGCGGATGATCATCCTCGACACCAACGTCGTCTCCGAACTCCTGCGACCCGCACCCTCGCCGGCGGTCGAGGCCTGGCTGGCCGCGCAGGACGGCGCCACCGTCTTCTTCACGGCGATCGGCGAGGCCGAGTTGCGGCTTGGCGTGGCCATCCTGCCCGCCGGACGGCGTCAAACCAGTCTCGCCGAGGCCATCGATGCGATGCTTGAAGAGGATTTCCGGGGTCGCATCCTGCCCTTCGATACTGCCGCCGCCCAGGCCTATGCCGCCATCGCAGCCGACCGCCGCGCGGCCGGCCGGCCGATCAGCCAGTTCGACTGCCAGATCGCCGCCATCGCCCGCATCCGTCAGGCAGTGTTGGCGACCCGCAACACGGTCGACTATGAGGACTGCGGAATCGAGGTGATCAACCCGTGGCTGCACGTTGCTCCTTGATACCGCGGGCCTGGATGAAGGTGGCTTCCCATCCAAGCCCGAAGCGCGAGCGTGGGAATCCGCGACCCAATCCCGTGACGCCACACACATTCCCTTGCTGGCGCTGCGGGCTTGGATGATGCCCCACTCCCATGCCGAATGATGGCCCACTCCGACGCCGGATGACGGCCCACTCACTTGCCCGCCGGCGTCACGAGCTTGAAGTCGAGCGTCTTCGTGTCGAGCTTCACTTCCTGCACGAGCTTCGATTCGGAGTTGTATTCCGCCGGCACGATCGACTCGAGAATGTCGACCATCGGGCCGTCGGGGATGTCATTTTTCTTCTGGCCGACGACCTTCGCGGCGGAGATCTCCACGCGATAAGATCCCGGAAAGGCCTCCATCCGGTAGCTGCCCGCGTTGATCACGGCGCCGGCCGACGGCAACCGGTCCAGCGGGTAGAAACTGATCACTCCCTGTGGCACCGGCTCACCATTGAGCGTCACACGGCCGGCAAAGACGGCCTTCGCCGGCCCACGCCTGCAGCCCACGGACGGCAACGACAACAGGGCAGCCACCATTGCCAGCAAGACCAGTCTGGCGAATGCACAGCTCCGACGATCAGAATTCATCGGCGATCACCTGCCCATCGTTCATGTTGCCCAGCTGCTGCCAGGTGGTCAGCGACACGTTGTCCGACACAAACCGCACGGCCCCGTCGCACATCACGACGCCCACGCCGCCCGAATGCCGGCTGCGAGCGGAGACGTTGTAATCCGCACTGGCCGACGAGCAGGGGGCCTGCGGATCGTTGTCGGCGGCGGCGCAGCGAGACGTCACGTCCGTGCCGCTATTCGGCGTGTTGCGAGTCATGAACTGGACCGAAAAAAACTTTTCACCGAGATCGTCGTTCATGATGTCGCCTCGTGTCGTGTTGTTGCCATCCGCTTTGCCGACAATGATCTCCGACATCAGGAGTGTCTTCGACGTGCCGTCGGTGATGTCTTTTAACGCTGACTGGACTGGAGTGCCCTGCGCCGTGTTCCGAAATGGTGCGTTGCCGGCCAGCGTGCCGGACGCGTTCGCAAACGGGATAGCCGTCCCCCAGTTGACCACGTAGTTGCCGCGAACCCGGGTGGCGGAGTCGGCGGTCCACATCGCATTTGGCCGGTCGCTCGGGCAGTAATAGAGGGGCACCCTCACCTGCCTCGGCGCACTGTTGGCGCTCACATGAAAAGCCTGCTTGAGATCGTAACTTGTCGCTAACTCAGGGTACTCGATATAGGCCCAGGTGAACGGCACCCAGGACGTGCGAGGGGTGTTTGTCGTCGCGAGCGGAAATTTCTTCTTCGCATCGACGAGGTTGTGCATCGCCAGCCCCCACTGCTTGAGCGTGTTTTGGCAGCTGCTCCGGCGGGCAGATTCCCGGGCCGCCTGCACGGCCGGCAGGAGCAGCCCCACGAGCGTGCCGATGATGGCGATCACGACCAGCAGCTCGACCAGCGTGAAACCATGCCGAAAAACCCGTCGGGCACCGGAAGCCCTCAGGGCACCGTGCGATTCCGTGTTTTCCACTGGGTTTTCCACTCGGATTTCCTCTGTGATTTCCATCACATCCCCCCTCTCGGACAAGAAAAGAATGAACCAAACCGGGGCATTTTGGTTTGTGCCGATCGCAGGGGGATTGGTACCTCCCGATTTTTGACTCAAATTGACATCTGACATCAAACGAAATAACATCACGCATCATGCGGACAACCATCGATATCGACGATCCGGTGCTTCAAGAGTTGAAGGCTGTCGGGGCCCGCGAAGGCAAGTCCTTAGGGCGGCTGGTCTCCGACCTGCTCGCAGCAGCCTTGGCCTCGCGAAGCCGAGGCCGAACTGCGGTGACAAAACCGCTGCGCTGGCTCTCGAAGCCCATGGCCGCGCGAGTCGATCTGGCCGACCGCGAGGCTTTGTACGACGCCATGGAGAGCCGCCGGCAGTGAGCTTCGCCGTCGACGTCAACATCCTGCTCTACGCCTCGGACTCGGGCTCCGACTGTCACGAAAAAGCGGCGGCTTTTCTGCAACAAGTCGCCGACGACAGTGAAGTCTGCTACCTGCCGTGGCCGACGGTCATGAGCTACCTCAGGATGGCAACCCATCCGCAGATCTTTGCCACGCCGCTCTCCACCGCGGAGGCTCAGGGCAACATCGACCGCCTGCTGGCCCTGCCACATGTCCGCTGCGTGTCGGAGACGGAAGGGTTTTGGCCGCTATACACGCAGATCGCCAAGGAGGTGCCGGCGCGGGGCAACCTCGTACCCGATGCCCACATCGCGGCGATCCTCAAGCTTCACGGGATTCGCACGCTCTACTCCCGCGACCGTGACTTCGCCCGATTTGCCTTTCTGCGGGTCATCGACCCCTTGAAGCAGGAATGAGCTTTGGGGAAAGGCGCGGGACGTACGAGACCGAAGGAAATCGACCCGTGGCCACGGACAAGTTAAAAACTTGCCGCCACGGGGGGAGAGAGACACGGACAAGTTGAAAACTTGCCGCCACGGGGGAGAACACATCCCGTGCCGCACAGGACTGCTCCTGACACCTTTTTCACTCACGCCACGCACGGGTTGCGGGTGCGGAGGGACGGAAAGCGGCTGAAATCACGGTCGGCCGTCCAAAGCTCCGTCACGCCGTGAGCGAGGCAGACCGCCGCGATCCTGGCGTCGTGAATCCTCGGCCCGGCGACCTTGGTCTCCGTCACGAGTTGCCGCAGGATCGGCCAGTATCCCGGCCCCTCGGCGATCAGTCGGGCGGTGGGCGATTCAAGCAGCGCATCGATGGCGTCGGCTGCATGCAGTGACGACAGCGGCTCCCGGAAGATTCGCGGGTTGGTCACCACGGCCAAGAGCTCGTGCACGCAGGGCCACGGCAGAGCCCACGGAGAACTGCCCTCGGCGAGTTCACGAACCCGTGCAGCCGCCCGCTCGTGATGCTCGTATTCCGACCGCAGGGCGGCCACGAGGATATTCGTGTCGACGGCAATCACGTCCCGCGGCCCCGATAGATTTCGTCCCGGATCCGCTGCCAGTCGCCATCCGCAAATTCCGGCTGAAAACCGCCACCACCGGGCTTGATCGACCGCAGGCGGAACGGCTTCCGGGCCGGCCGCCGGTCATCGATCACCCTCCGAAGCCCCTCCTGCACGAGTTCGCGGAGCGTCGTGTGATCGCGGGCGGCGATCTGCCTCGCCTCCTCAAGCAGCGAGTCGGCAACATCAATTGTTGTCTTCATGTTGCTAACAATATTCCTGGCCCTAGCGTGAGTCAAGCACGCGAGGGTTCGGTACTAAAGTCACCGCGTTTCGCACAAACTTCTTCGGAGGGCTGTCCGCTGCCTGCGGCCCTCTCCCTGACCCAAACACTGCTGGGCCCCTCGAACGCTGCCCCATGCCGCCCGATCGTTCCACCCGCCGCCCTGCCGACCGGAAGGATGACTACGAGGAATTCCTCGGGCTCTTCTCCCGGAACCAGTCCCGCGTGCAGGCCTACATCCGCTCCCTCGTGCCCGACGCCGCCCATGCCGACGATGTGTTTCAGGCGACGAGCCTCGTCCTCTGGCGGAGCTTCGCAACATTCGATCGCGACAAAGACTTCCTGCCCTGGGCCTTCGGGGTCGCACGACACCAGGTGCTGATGTTCTGGCGGACGAAGCGGCGCGACCGGCACGTCTTCAGTGAGACCTTGATCGCGACCCTCGCGGACGACGCGCTGGGCCGCGCCGACTTCGCCGCCGACCGGCAGCGGGCCCTCGATGCCTGCGTGGAGGGCTTGCCACCGCGGCAACGGGATTTGATCCGGATGTTTTACGGCGAAAATAAATCGGCCGACACGATCGCCGCCTCGTGGGACCGCACCGTCCATGCCGTCTACAAGGCACTCAAGGTGATGCGGAAAAGCCTGCTTGAATGCGTGGAACGCCGACTCGCCACGGAAGGCCTGCTGCCCGAGTGAACCCCTCACCATGAACGACCAGCACGTGCCCGACCACAATATTCAAAACGACGACATGCAAAATGACGACATGCACCGCGACGTCAACGAGCGACTCCCGTCGCTGACGGCCGACTATCTCAACGGCACGCTTGATCCGGCGGAGACCGCCGAACTGGAATCGCTACTCACCCAGGATCCGATGGCGCGGCAGGCGTTCCTCGACGCTTCCTTGCTCCACGCCCAACTGGCCGCCACGCCCGTGGCGCTGGGGTATGAACCAACCCACGAAAGGCACGAGGGTTTCCTCTCCCCCGTGGCGGCACGTTTTCAACTTGCCGAATCCGGCCCCAAGCCCGACACGATGCAATCGTGTCGCCACGGTCAAAAGACGAACAGCACGGCCCTCGCCGCAGGTCTGCTCTTGGCCGCTGCCTGCCTAACGCTGATCCTGACAGAGCCGACGGCGCCACGACGCGCCGTCCCCGACCGTCTTGCGGTGCCCGCCGTCGCCCCCGCCGAGCCAAACGATCTGCACTATGACAACCGGCAGTTGCCGATCACGACCGTGGCCGTGTTGCACGACGACGATTCACAGACCGACGCTGCCGACACTACGGCAGCCGGCCGGGACATCACTCCCTCCACCCTCGAGTCTGCCGCCGGCGGCATGCGGCTCACCTCTTCCGACGGCGCCGACGTGCGGCTGGAAGGACCGTCGCGATTCGGGTTTGCCAGCGGAGATTCCGGCGCCCTCTTCAGCGGCAGCGTGCGGGCCCGGGTCGCCGACCCCACGAAGACGTTCTCGGTGGTGACATCCAATCTCCGCGTCGTCGACCTCGGCACGGAATTCCGCGTCAGCCAGTTGGATGCCGACCGCGTGGCGGTGACGGTGCTCGACGGCGACGTCGAGGTGCAGTCTCGCGTGCGACTGCCGGTCTGCTACTGGCCGTTTGACGATCTGGAAAACGACAAACGTGTCACGACCGACGCGGTGCAGTCGCTGCCGGCGGCGTTTGGCGATGCCCTGCAACGCTGCGATGGCATCGTCGGCCAGGGAGCCGTCCGGTTCGACAATTCGAGGGGCGCGTTCGCCCGGGTGCAGGGCGGCACCGGCGAGAAGGTCGGCCTCGGCACACTTTCGGCCGCCGAGGGGATCACGGTCGAGTCGCTGATCATCTCGCACTGGACCGCAGCGTCGATGGACTACGACGAGATCTACCGCAAAGAAGATGGCGACTGCCGTGTGCTGCTGAGCTTTCAGAATGACGGTATGACCCAGGCCGTCCATTCGGAGCCGGCCGTGGCCCCCGGCCCCTGCCTTTCGTTCGGGCTGCATCTGGCGGGTCGTGATTACAAGGAACTCGACATGCCGCTCGACGGCCGCGATGGCCGGCCGACCGTGGCCGATCTCACCGACGGCAGGCCGCATCATGTCGTCGCAACTTTTGACAGCTTCAGCGGCCGCAAGGCGATCTTTATCGACGGCACGCTCCGGTTCGAGCACGTCTATCCCGAGGGCACGCTCATCGTGAGCGGCGGGCCGGAGCCCGCCTTCATCGGCAGCATGAGCGGCCGCGAAAACTTCCACGGCGTCATCGACGAACTGGCCCTCTACGACTTCGCCCTCACGGCCGACGAGATCGCCGAGCACCACGAGCGTGCCCACCGCGGTGAGACCTACTTCGGCCCGCGGCCCACCCAGCCCAACGCGGCACGGTGGCAGGCGATCACCCGCATCACCGAGGGCCAGACGCGGATCTTCAACAGCCGCACGGGCCTCGCCTCCACTCCCATCCAAGCCCGACGCGCCAGCGAGGGAATCCGCGACCCAATCCCGTAACGCCGCCCGCATTCCGTTGCTTGCGCTGCGGGCTTGGATGAAGAAGGGGTCCCAGCCAAGGCCGGGGCGGGCACTAGAGCAGCCGGAGTCGCCTGAGAAGAACGACGAGTGCGATGGTGATGATCGCCGACAGCACCCAGAAGTAGGCGTAGCCGTGCGTCCAGCGGATCTCCGGCAAGACCTCGAAGTTCATGCCGTAGACGCCGCAGAGAAACGTCAGCGGCAGGAAGATCGTGCTCACCACCGCCATCCTGTTCATCGTCATGTTGGTGCGGTGGGCGGTGAACGTCAGCGAGAGGTTCACGGCGCTCTCGAGGATTTCCCGGTTGGAGTCGATGTCGGCGAGCAGCCTGTCGAGCGTGCCGATCATCGTCCCGAAAAAATCGAGCGTCGAATCGCTGATCAGCGCCGTCTTCCTCGACACGAGTTCCTCGAGCACGCGACGTGCCGGCAGCACCATCTTGCGCAGCACCATCAGCTTGGCCGACATGTGCGACAATCGGTCGAGCGTGGTCTCGTTCACCTCGTGGTGCACCGCGACCCGCACGCCTTCGACGTCGTGTTCGAGCTCGCTCTGCAGGGCGATGAACTGGTTGACCTGCGCGTTCCAGATCTCATAAATCAGAAAGCTCGACGTCTTCGCGTACTTCTGGAAGTCGTGCTCGTAGTCGCGTCGCACGACGGCGAGCACCGCAGAGGGCCCACGGTGCAGCGTGAGGAGAAATCCTTCGCCGATCACGACGTCGCAGCGATCCCAGCCGATGCCCCCTTCCCGGGAGACAGCACCTACCAGCGTGATGTGCAGCATTCGCTCCGAACGACGGACGGAAGACAGCGGCTCGCTCTGGACATCCGCAGCCTGGCCCGCGAGCCGCTGGAGCTGCGACCTGCAATCGTCATCGATCGGGACCACGTCCTGCAGAACATTCAGATCGGCGGTCGCGAGATCGAGATCGATCCAGACGAATTCACCCGCCCGGATGCGTGCCGGAATGTCCGGCAGGCTGATGCGGCCGAGCAGATGCTCGTCGAAATTGAAATACTCCGCGACGACACCCGGCACCGACACCACGCTTGCGGCGGCAGTGTCGGGAGTCATGGGGCACCTGCCTCACGGGAGGATGATTGCTGAACCGGGCCGGGCGGAGAGAACGCCTGAACGGCAGAGTGTACTCCGGCTGGGTTGGGGTCCACAGTCGCACCGGCCTCGCCGCAAAATAGCCGCACGCTGGCCCCATCTGCCCACCGCCCTCTGGCCCGGGGGTTTGGCCTACGCGGGCCATCTGGGGCCACCTGGGGCCATCTGGGGCCAGGATCGGCAGCCCAATTTGGACAGCCCGCCGCCGGCGGCTACCATAAAGGCGTCGAGATGGTCCGCACGAACGCGGGCTTCAGTCCGCCCGCTCCCCCAGCCGATCACACCACCATGGCAAAAGCAGGTCCCCGCAAAAAGCTGCCCAAGGAACTGGCGGTCATCAACGCCGACAACTGCACAGGCTGCGAGTCGTGCCTGGAGGTCTGCCCGGTCGACTGCATCTTCAAGGTGCAGCAATTCGACCGGTACCACAACCTGCAGAGCTGGTGCGAGATCGACATCGAGCGGTGCGTGGGCTGCGAGGTCTGTGTTCACATTCCCGGCAAGAAATCGAATCCCTACGACCTCAAGGTCTGCCCCTGGGACGCCATCGAGATGGTGCCGACCGAGCAGGTGGCTCAGGTTGTGGCCCAGATCGGCGGCCCACCGGAATACGTGGAGAAGAACTGGGATCGGCTCGTGGGCACGGCCCAGCATCTGGCCGAACTCAAGTGCGCCACCGGCTGAGTGCCGCTGGCTGTGGCCGCGTCTGACGCCCTCGTTTTGACGGGAATGGGGTTTTGACGGGATCGGGATTGCCTGCTACAACGTGACAAATGTTCACGTATGAAGCCTAGGCGTCTCGCTCCATGTCGTCCCATTCTTTTTCTCATTCCATGTCGCCCGACGATCTGCCGCCCGACCTTCTTGGGCATGTTCGCCTCGCCTGCGTGCCTGGCATCGGCTCCCGTCTGCGGCGACTGTTGCTCGACCGGTTTGGCACGCCCGAAGCCGTGTTCGCGGCCAGCCCTGCCGAGATCGCCTCGGTCGGCAGGATCGGCCCCAAGCTCGCTGCGGCCATTCCCTCGCTCGCCGAATCTTCCGTCGCCGACGATGTGCTCGCCCTCTGCAAGAAGCGGTCGGTCGATATCTTCCTCGAAGGGCGCGATGGCTATCCCCCGCTCCTGTCACGAATCGACGATCCTCCAGGGCTGCTCTTCGTCCGTGGCACGCTCCTGCCGCAAGATTCGCTGTCGGTGGCCATCGTCGGCGCGCGGCACGCCACCGCCTACGGCCTCAAGGTCGCCGAACAGCTCGGCGCCAGCCTCGCCCGCGCCGGCTACACGGTCGTGAGCGGCCTGGCGCGGGGGATCGACGCCGCCGCCCATCGTGGGGCGATCAAAGCAGGTGGGAGGACGATCGCCGTACTCGGTAGCGGCGTGCTCAACGTCTACCCGCCGGAGCATGCCGAATTGGCCCGCGAGGTCATCGACTCGGGCGCCTTGATCAGCGAACTGCCGCCGCTGACTGCCCCGGCGGTGGGCACGTTTCCACAGCGGAACCGGATCGTGTCGGGGCTGTCGCTGGGCGTGGTCGTGGTGCAGGCCGCGGAGCGATCGGGGGCCCTGATCACGGCCCGTCTCGCGACAGAACAGGGGCGGGAAGTCTTCGCGGTCCCCGGGGCGATCGACTGCCGGATGTCGAAGGGCTGCCACCAGCTGATCCGCGACGGCGCGAAGCTCGTCGAGAGCGTGGACGACATCCTGGAGGAGTTCGGGCCGCTCTTCGAGACGGCCACTGCGGCCGACGGGCGGGCGATTGCCAGTGCCGCGGAGCTCCAGCTCGGCGACATCGAGCGGCAGGTGCTGGACGCCTGCGATGCCTTGGCTGGCGGGGCCTCGAAGCCTGTGAGCATCGACGACGTCGTCGACTCAAGCGGCCTCGCCGCGTCGCAGGTGCTCGCCACGGTCGGTGTCCTCGAAATGCGGCGGCTGATCAGGCGTCTCCCCGGCAACCAGATTGCGAGGAATTGACTCGCCGGACTCTTTCGCCCATCTACTGGCACACCGTTTGCAACTCCCTGCTCACGAAACCTTCTCCCGACGACACCGTTGAACGATGGTCGGGGCAGTTTTCAGCAGCAAGGAGCTCACCATGAGCAACGCACCGAAGAACCCGGGACAGGTCAGATCGCTGATCGATAATGCGTCGACTGGAGCAAAACGCGGCGCGGCCAACGTCGCTCCCAGCCGGCGTCGCACTCAGCGAGACCGCAGCCACGCTTCCTCCGCCGGCGCCCTGGCCTGGATGGAGCAGCTCGAACCGCGGTCAATGATGTCGGTCAACCCGGTCGGCGCTCCGCCGGCTCCCCTGCTGCCAGCCGAGTCGATCGATGGGATCGGCAACAACGTCGCCCACCCCACCTGGGGAAGCACCGGCCAGGACCTCCTGCGGCTCTCGCCGGCCGCCTACGGCGATGGCATCTCGACCCCCTCGGGGGCGGATCGCCCCGGCGCCCGCCTGGTGAGCAACCTGCTCGCCGCCAGTCCTGAAGGCGGCATCACCAACGACCGCGACTTCACGGCGTTTGTCTATGCGTGGGGTCAGTTCCTCGACCACGACCTCGGCCTCACCGACACGGCCACGCCACGCGAGCGGCTGCCGATCCCCGTGCCGGCTGGCGACCCGTCATTCGATCCCAACGGCACCGGCACGATGACGATCTCGATGTCGCGGTCGGCCTACGATCCCGCCACCGGCACCGCCACTGGCAACCCACGGCAGCAGACCAACTCGATCACGGCCTTCATCGACGGGTCGCAGGTGTACGGCTCCGACGCCACCCGGGCGGCGGCGCTCCGCGAATTCGTGGGCGGCCGGATGCGCACGAGTGCGGGCAACCTGTTGCCCTTCAATACGACAGGGCTTGCCAATGCCAACGATGCCCATGTCGTGGCCGACAACCAGCTCTTCCTCGCGGGCGACGTGCGGGCGAATGAAAATCCCGAACTCCTTGCCCTGCAGACACTCTTCGTCCGCGAGCACAACCGGATCGCGGCGGAGGCGGCGGCGAAGAATCCCACGTGGACCGACGAGCAGCTGTATCAGCATGCCAGACGGATGGTGATCTCCGAGATTCAGGAGATCACCTACAACGAGTTCCTGCCGGCGATCCTTGGGGCCAACACACCCGCCTCAAACGCGCTGCAGAACTATCGCGGCTACCGCGCCGACGTAAACCCCGGCATCGCCACGGAGTTTTCCACAGCGGCGTTCCGGCTCGGCCACAGCATGCTGGGTGAGGACATCCAGTTCCTCGACAACGATGGCAACCCCGTTCGCGACGAGGTGCGGCTCAAGGATGTGTTCTTCGATCCGCGGAGCGTCTCGGAGGTGGGCATCGACCCGTTGCTCAAGTATCTGGCCAGCGACCGAGCCCAGGAGATCGACACGAAGGTGGTCGACGACGTTCGGAATTTCCTCTTCGGCGCCCCCGGACAGGGCGGCTTCGATCTGGCCTCGCTCAACATCCAGCGCGGCCGGGACCACGGCCTGGCCGACTACAACACCGTCCGGGTCGCCTATGGACTGCCGAAGGTGACCAGCTTCGCCCAGATCACCTCCGACACCGCCGTGCAGGCCTCGCTCCAGCAAGCCTACGGCAGCGTCGACAAGCTCGATCTCTGGGTGGCCGGGCTTGCGGAGAAGCACCTCCCGGGGTCGAGCCTCGGCGAGACGTTCACCCGCATCATGGTCGACCAGTTCTCGCGGCTCCGCGACGGCGACCGCTACTGGTATCAGAACGCGCTGCCGGCGAAGGCCATCAGTGACGTGCAGAACAACTCGCTGGTCGACGTCATCCGTCGCAATACGCAGCTGACAAACCTGCAGCCCGACGTCTTCTTCTTCCGCACGTCGATCGGCGGCAACGTCTTCTCCGACGGCAACCGCGACGGCGTGCGTCAGTCGAAGGAGGGTGGTGTGGCGGACACGACGGTCACGCTCGTGACCATGACCGGCGCCACCGTGGCCACAACGCGATCCGACGCCCGGGGCGACTATTCCTTCCGTGGCATCGATCTCGGCAGCTTCCGCGTCGTGGTGACGCCACCAACAGGTGCCGGTCAAGCCGGAGACGGCGTGAAGAGCCGGGTGGTCGCGATCACCCGCGGCATGGATGTGCGGGACGTGAACGTCGGCCTGCCGCCGAAGCCGGCCGCCGCCACCACCAAGCAGCAGCCGGCGCCACAGCCACCAGCGAGGTCACCACTGGCCGCCGCCTTCGCGGGCATCGCCGCCAGCCAGCCGCCCGCCCAGTCGCCAACAAAGCCCCGCCGGTAGGACGGTCTCCTTCTCCTCGCGGGACGAGAAGCGTAGACTCCCTTCCATGGACACAGCTCTTTTCAACCGTTCCGAAACCATCCGGGCCCGACTGCTCCAGCTGCGGGACTCCCTTTGACTGGGAGGGACGCAAGGCATCCGCGACGAAGCTCGAAGACGCGATGGGGCAGGCCGACTTCTGGAATGACACAGGCAAGGCACAGGCCACCGTCGCCCAGCTGAAAACCCTCAACACGCTGCTCAAGCCGCTGGAGGAGTCGCTGGCCGTTGGCCGCGACCTCGAGGCGCTGGAAGAGTTGGCCCGCGAGGACATCTCGCTCGAGGGTGAGCTCAAGCAGGAGGCCGATCGCCTCGAGAAGCTGGTCGACAGCCTCGAGCTCGCCTCGCTCCTCTCCGGCCCGCACGACTCGAGCGACGCGCTCGTCTCGATTCACGCCCGTGACGGCGGCACCGACGCCAACGACTGGGCCGAGATGATGCTGCGGATGTATTCGGCCTGGGCCGGCAAGCACGACTACACGATCGAGCTGCTCGATCGCCAGGACGACGACGTGGCGGGCATTCAGAGCGCCACGGTCGCCATCCGGGGGCCATGGGCCTACGGCTATCTCAAGGGGGAGATGGGCATCCACCGGCTCGTGCGGATCAGCCCGTTCAACTCCGAGGGCAAGCGGCAGACCAGCTTCGCGGCGGTCGACGTCTCCCCCGAAATCGCCGACGACGACACGGAGGTTGAGCTCCGCGACGAGGACATCCGTGAGGACGTCTTCCGAGCCAGCGGTGCCGGCGGCCAGCACGTCAACAAGACTTCCAGCGCCATCCGACTCACCCACTTCCCCACCGGCATCGTCGTGCAGTGCCAGAGCGAGCGGAGCCAGCACAAGAACAGGGCAACCGCGATCAAGATGCTCCGGGCCAGGATCGCCCGCATGCAGGAGGAGAAGCGGGAGGCCGACCAACTGGCCCGCTACAAACTGCAGCCCAAGACCGGCTTCGGATCCCAGATCCGCAACTACTTCCTCCACCCCGATCAACGGGTCAAAGACCAGCGCACGGGCCACTACGTCGGCAACTTCCAGAGCGTGCTCGACGGCAACCTCGACGGCTTCTTCGACGCTTTCCTGCGCTGGAAGGCGTCGGGATCGGCCCCGCAGGCCGCCGGCGACGATTCCTGACGCCCGCCGCATCCGTTGCCCCCAGCCCTCAGGTGCCGCGGCTGGACTGTTTCCGGGGCCTGGATTACGATCACTGCTCTATGCGGGCGGTTTGCAACCGTGTGCGCACGGTTCCAAAACGGTTTGTCAGAAGGATACGCAAGGATATTCATGGCGGAAAAAGAACAGGCTCTCGAGGTGGAAGGGGTCGTCACGCAGGCCCTCGCGAACACGCGGTTTCGCGTGCAGATCACCGGTGGTCACATCGTCAACGCACACGTCGCTGGCAAGATGCGAAAAAATTTCATCCGCATCGTGCCGGGTGACAAGGTGAAGGTCGAACTCTCCCCCTACGACCTCACCAAAGGCCGGATCACGTTCCGCGAACGTTAGGCCGCCACGGCGGCGCGTCAAAGCCCCAGGCGGGATCCGGGCGATCCGATCGCTTACGCTCCGGGCTTGTATTCACCCATAAAAGCCCCCGGCGGAAGCCGGGGGACTCCGGGCATGCAAACCATCCCGGCCAGCTTCAACCCGTCGCTTCGCCGTCGGCTTCCGGCTCGGTCGTCGGCGGCTCCTCACGGGTTGTGAAGAACTGCTTCAGATCACCAAAGGTTCGCAGCGGCTCCTTGCCTTCCTTCATCTTCTTGGTCAACGGCTTGGCGACTTTCTCCGCCTTCGCGACGTAGACCCGCGGCTCCTGCTCCCGCTGCGGCGGACGTCCGCGTCCACCGCGACCACCACCCTGCGGGCGACCACCGCCCTGCGGGCGTTCCGTCCGTGGTGTGGCCGGCGCGGCACCGCCGCCGCTGGCCGGCGCACCGGCAGCCGGGACTCGCGGCGGACGGGCTGGCCTGCCTTCCGAGCGGTTTTGATCGCGGCCGCGACCACGGCCCTGCGGCCGCCCCTGTTCCTGACCGTCTCCCTGCGGTCGTCCGCCGTCCTGCCGGGGCGAGCCCGGTTTGATCATCGTGAGCGCCACCCGCCGCCGTCCCTTGTCGATTTCGAGCACCCAGACGCGGACCACCTGACCGACGCTGACCACGTCGTGCGGATCGCGGACGTATTGATTCGAGAGATGGCTGATGTGCACCAGCCCGCTGTCGTGCAGGCCGATGTCGACAAAGGCGCCGAAGTCGACCACGTTGAGCACCGAACCCAGCAATTCCATGCCGGGCTGCAGGTCCTCGAGCTTGAGCACGCCCTTCTTAAAAAATGGCTTCGGCAGGTCCTCGCGGGGATCGCGGCCGGGCCGGGCCAGTTGCTCAACGATGTCGGCCAGCAACAACCGGCCGACTCCCAGTTCAGTGGAGAGGGTATGGAGATCGAGCGCCGCCGCCCGCTCGGCGAGCGTCTCCGTGTGCTGCCGGCCGGCGAGATCCTCGCGGGATCCGCCGAGCCGCTCCAGCACCTTTGCGGCCACCTCGTAGCTCTCGGGATGAATCCATGTGGAGTCCAGTGGCTCGACCCCGCTGGTGATCTTCAAAAAGCCGACCGACTGCACGAATGCCGATTCGCCAAAGCCCGGCACCTCGAGCAGTTGCCGACGGGAGGTGAACGGCCCGTTCTTGGCCCGCCATTCGTGGAGGTTGCGGGCCGTGGTCTGGTTGAGGCCGGAGACATACCGAAGCAGCGCCGGGCTCGCCGTATTCACGTCGACGCCCACGTAGTTCACGCAGCTCTCCACGACCGCGTCGAGCGATGCGTGCAGATGGCGGGCCTTGACGTCGTGCTGGTAGAGGCCGACGCCGATGTTGGCCGGCTCAATCTTCACCAGTTCCGAAAGCGGATCCTGCAGCCGCCGACCGATCGAGATCGCCCCGCGGACCGCGGCCTCGTGCCCAGGCAGTTCCTCGCGGGCATAGCTGCTGGTCGAATAGACGCTCGCGCCCGCCTCGTTGACGACGACATAGGCGACATCGAGTTCCTGCAGCCGTCCTGTCACCAGTTCGGCCACGAGCGTCTCGGTTTCCCGCCCCGCCGTGCCGTTGCCGATGGCCACGACCGTGCACGCATGCGTCGTGACCATTTCGATGATCTTCTCAGCGGCGGCGGCACGCTTCTCCGCCTTGCCGATGATATGGAGAACCGCGTGCTCGAGCGGATTGCCGCATTCGTCGATCACCACCGCCTTGCAGCCGCTCTTGAAACCGGGATCGAGCGACAGCACGCGGCGACCGGCCACCGGCGGCTGGAGCAGCAGGTTTCGCAGATTCCGCGCAAACACCTCGACGGCGTGCGATTCGCAGTAGTCGGTCATCTCCCGGCGGAGTTCGCGTTCAAGGCTCGGCAGCACCAGCCGGGTGAGCGCATCGCGAACGCAGCCCTTGAGAAATTCAGCGTGCGGATGGCCGGCTGGTACCAGCACTTCCTCGGCCGCCGCCTGCATTTCCTCGACCGGCCCGTCGATCCGGACTTTCAGAAGCTTGGCGCGCTCGCCGCGGTTGATCGCCAGCACGCGGTGCGGTGGCACCCGCTGGACATGCTCCCCGTACTCGAAGAAGTCCCGAAAATGCTTCTCGTCCTTCGACTGGGCCTTGCCTGGGCTCTCCACCCGCTGGCTGGTGAGGCGGGCCTGCCGGTGCAGGATGCCACGCAGTCGCTGCCGCACATCGGCATGTTCGCTGAAATCGTCGGCAATGATGTGCCCGACGCCAAGCAGCACGTCGGCCACGCTTGTCACCTGGGAATCCGGATCCAGGAAGTCGGTCGCTCGCGTGTCGAGGTCGGCGGCGGCCGGATCGGCCGCGAGAATCTCCCGTGCCAGCGGCTCGAGCCGCCGTTGTCTGGCTATCTCGGCCAGGGAGAGTTTGCGAGGCTTGAAGGGCAGGTAGAGATCCTCGAGTTGCTTTGGGCTTGCCGCCGCAGCAAGTCGGGCCTCCAAGGCAGGGGTCAGCTTTCCCTGTCCCTGGATGGTTCGCAGGATCGTCTGCTTCCGATCGGCCAACTGGCGGGCGCGGCCCACGCTCTCGGCGATCAGGCGAATGGCAACCTCGTCGAGACCGCCGGTCTGATCACGGCGGTAGCGGGTGATGAAGGGAACGGTGTTTCCTTCGTCGAGCAGGCGCACGGCCGCATCGACCGCCGCTACCGGCAACCCGAGTCGCTGGGCAATTGGCCCCAGATCGATGAGCGTCGTGGATCCCATCCAACCAGCAGCATGCACGTGCCTTGCGAGCACTGCAGACCGCACAACTCCACATTCCCCTCGCCGTTCCATGCGTGCACGCACGGATCTCTCAACGAGACTTACGACGAAAATCTAGGGGCAATGCGGGTCGGGTGTCAAACTTTGGGGAACCACCCGCCACACCCCAGCCCTCCCATGCCCCCTGGAATTGCGCCGCTGCCCCTGCTCTTGACGCGGGTTCGGCCGGTTTTCTATTCCCCGACAGCCGGCAATCGACGGTCCCCGGGCACGTGCCCGGGAGCCATTGAGGCAGCACTTTGACTGTAGTGGATGTGGCAATTGTGACGATCTCGACGTTTGAGCGTGGTGCGGCAGCGGAATCGCCTGCCTGCCAAGTTGCCATCGCGCTGCCGGCCCCGGAGATCTGCACACTATGAACCGCTCCCAGACCCAGTCCACGACCGTCCGCAGCACCGCCACGCCCGCCCATGACCGCGGCACCGATACCGGCGGCTTTCTGCCCGCCGTGCCCCTGCTGGCGCTCGATCGTCAGTATGCCGTGCTCCGCGACGCGATCCGCGGTGCCCTCGACCGTGTCTGCGACTCCGGAAAATTCGTGCTCGGCCCCGACGTTCACGACCTGGAAGCCGAACTTGCGCAGTCGCTCAACGTGCCGCACGTGATCTCGTGCGCCTCCGGCAGCGACGCCCTGCTCTTGGCACTGATGGCCTTCGACATCAAGCCGGGCGACGAGGTGATCCTGCCCAGCTACACCTTCTTCGCCACCGCCAGCGCCGTCACGCGACTCGGCGCGGTGCCGATCTTCGCTGACATCGATCCGATCACCTATCTGATCGACCCGGCCGACGTGAAGAAGAAGATCAGCAAGCGAACGAAGGCGATCATCCCCGTCCATCTGTTTGGACGCACCGCCGACATGGATGCGATCCTGCCAATCGCGAAGACCGCTGGTCTTCCGGTGGTCGAGGATGCAGCCCAGTCGATTTTGTCGACCTGGCACGGTCGCTGCTCCGGCGCGATTGGCGACGTCGGCTGCTTCAGCTTCTATCCCACGAAGAACCTCGGTGGCGTCGGTGACGGCGGATTTCTCACGACCACCCGCGACGACATCGCGGCCCGTCTCAAGCTCCTCCGCGTGCACGGCATGGAGCCTCGCTACTACCATCAGGTTGTGGGCATCAACAGCCGACTCGACTCGCTGCAGGCCGCGGTGCTCCGCGTGAAGCTGCCGCATCTCGATGCCTGGACCACCGCCCGTCAGGTCAACGCCGCCCGCTACCAGCAGATCTTCGCCGAGTATGATCTCGCCGGCCACGTGGCCGTGCCCGGAGACGAATCCCGCGGCCGGCATGTCTGGAATCAGTTTGTGATCCGCGCACCGGGTGGCCAGCGTGACGCCCTGCGGAAGCACCTGGCCGCGTGCGGCGTCGGCACGGAGATCTACTATCCCGTTCCGCTCCACATGCAGCAGTGCTTCGAATACCTCGGCTGGCGGAAGGGCGATCTGCCCCAGACCGAACTGGCCGCCGAAGAAACGCTGGCCCTGCCGATCTTCCCGGAGCTCACCGAAGAGGAGCAGCAGACGGTCGTCGGCCGAATCGCCGAGTTCTTCCATGCTCCACACATTGGGCCGAAGACGGACGACATCCGCCGCACCCACCAGCCGGAAGCCGTCGTCGAAGAGCCGCACTTCGTGCGCCGCATGAACGCCGTCGGGCGAGCCGACGACGTGCGGTGTTGAATCCTGGCCGCACCGCCTACTTGGCGGCCGTCTTGGTAGCCGCGCCCCACCTGGGACGGCAGATGATGAACGTGCCCAAGCCGATCGAGAGCGCTATCAGCACGTAGCTGGGGCCGTATTTCATCAGGCTGCTGGAAACGAATCCCGTCTCGGCTCCGGTCGCCGGCGCGGCCGCGGCAGGTGCACCGCCGGCGGGAGCGTTCGCAAAATTTTCCGCCATCTTCGCCCCAGGCACATTCGCCACGGGGTTCGCCGGCTTGGCGGCCTTGTCGAGCGGTGGGGCGACCAACGCGGCCCCCGCCTGGGCCAGCAGCGGGGCCGCATTCGCCGAAGCGGCCGGCCAGATCGTCGCCAGCATCGCGACCACGACGCCGACGCGGCGAGACCAGGCGAAAACGCGATTTCCCCAGCTCGTTCGTGAAATCCACCGTGCCATCGCTGCGCCCTCCGGTCCCAAACCACTCGCCCTGTCACAGTCTGTCCAATGTACCAAGCAACCGCCGCGTCGGCGAGGTACATTGCCGGGCAGTCTGGACGTCGCCAGCTGCCCGTTCCCACGGTGGGCCCACAGGGGCATCGCGACGACAACCGCTGGATTGCCCATGGCATCGAAAACGAAACGTGCCCCGAAGGCCGCCGCCACCACCGCGCTTAAGCTCCCCCCGGTCGACGTGAAGACCCGTGGCCTGATCATCGACCTGGCTGACGAGGTCGCCTCGGCAGCCGAGAAGCGTCGCGACCCGCATCTGGAGATCCCCACCCGCAGCCTCTCGAACGTCCGCTTCAACAAGTCGCGGAAGATCATCGAGATGGGTGGCCAGACCAACCGCCGACAGCTCTTCAACCTCTCCCAAGCGAAGAGCTACATGCAAACCCTGCTCGTGGCCACCGGCTGCAAGCAGCTCATCGAACAGCAGAAGACCACCAGCATCCGAGGTCTCTACTACCTGCTCAAGCACACGATCGAGGGCACCCGCGAGGAGACCTTCGCCACCCAGGAGGAGTGCGACCCGATCATCGAGGATCTGGAGGTCACGCTCGAGAGCCTGCGCGAGGAACTGCACGTCTACGCCAGCAACCGCGGCGGCATGGTGGGGCCGATCACGCTCATCGATTCCGGCGACGAGATCGACTGTTCCCGCATGGGATCAGGCGGCTACAGCATCCCGTCGATCGTCGAGGCCGACATCGTCAAGTTCAAGTCGTGCGACGCCAAGTTCATCCTGCATGTCGAAAAAGACACGGTCTGGCGGCGGTTCAACGAAGACAAGTTCTGGCGCAAGCACAACTGTCTGCTGACTCACGGCGGCGGCCAACCGCCCCGCGGCGTGCGGCGGATGCTCTACCGGCTCCACCACGAACTGAAACTCCCCGTCTACTGCCTGCTCGACAACGATCCCTGGGGCTACTACATCTACTCCGTACTCAAGCAAGGCTCGATCAATCTGGCCTACGAGTCGAAGCGGATGGCGATCCCCGAGGCGAAGTTCCTCGGCATCCGTTCCCGCGACTACGACCGCTGCAAGCTCAGCCAGAGCGTGCAGATCACGCTCAACGACACTGACATCAAGCGGGCCAAGCAGATCGCCGCCTACCCGTGGTTCGCGGAGAAGAAGGGCTGGCAGAAGGAGATCGAGACGATGCTGAAAAACGGCTTCAAGCTCGAAGTCGAGTCGCTCATCTCCAAAGACATCAGCTACGTGACCGACGTCTACACGCCCGAACGGCTCGAAGAACGCGACTGGCTGGATTGACTCCACGCGACGGCTCGGCATCCTGCTGCCACAAAAAGCCCCCGGCGGAAGCCGGGGGACTCCGGGCGAGAAAACGATCCCGCATGCCACGCAATCCCGCGAGCGCCCAACGAACCGGTGTCCCCGGACTCCCGTCCGGGGCTTCTCGTGAACTCCGTCACGCCTCTTCCCGAAGGAGTTGCGGCGGATCCTCCAAGTCCTCGAGCTCCGGCGGCAATTGTAGCTGCCGCATGGTTTCATCGGTCCGCCGCATTCCCTCGGCCACCTCGTCCACCCGCTGTGCGATGTCACTCATGTCACGCTTGGCCACCGACCCCTCGGCCAGCGCCGCGATTTTCGACTCGAGCCGTTCGATCTCCGCGGCCACGACGTCAAGTTTTCGCTTGGCATCATCGATGTTCTCCAGCCGTTCCCGGCTGGTCTTGAGGTGGTCCTCGAGCGTGGCACGGATCTGTGCCGACTCGACGCCCGCCGACGACACCTTCGCCAGCCGCTTCTCGAGTTCGGCGATCCTGGCCTTGATCGATTCGTCGTCGGTGTGGTCGAGGAACTCGGAGAGCGTCGCCGCCCCCCAGATCATTCGCAGGTAGCCCCAGAGCAGCCTGTCGAGCGATTCGAGCGAACCATGGTCAGGACCCGCCGCATCAGGTCCACGCATGTTGCCACCGAGTTCCACGAGTTTCTCGCAGTGCTCGCGGAGACGGTCGAAACGGGCCAGCAGTGCCGGCGGCAGCTTCTTGCGAATCCGTTCATAGGACTCTCGCGAGACGGCCGCCTCCGCCGCCCGCCGAGCCTTGGCATCCTGCGCGTCGACGGCACTACGGAAGCGGCCATTCGTCAGCATGCTGGCGAGGTAGTAGATCTCGCCAGCCGCCACCAGCGGCAGCACCACGCCCGGAAACCCGCTGATGAAAGCGGCGGCGATCCCGGCTCCGAAGAAGAGCAGATTCCATCGCGTCGCGAATGCCGTTCGGAGGTACTTCATAATGGTGCCAGCCACCAAATCTGGGGTATCTATCTTCTTGGGTATCTGCGGTGCTTCTGGCTGCCTAGCTTGCCTGAATTTGGTGGCTGGCACCTTTTTTATGGCACCTTTTTTTACCGGTGGTGGGCGGCCGACTCGATCTTTTCGATCTGTTCGTGCAGCTGCTGGACCTGCTCGTGAAACCAGGGCTCCAGTTGCGTTTCGCGGGCGGGGGCCGCGGCAGCAGGCATGCGGATATCGCCCGCGATCCTACCCGGCGTCGTGGCCATCACGAAGACCCGGTCGCCGAGGTAGACCGCCTCCTCCACCGAGTGTGTCACGAACAACACCGTCGCCTGCACCTCTCGCCAGAGCTTGACGAGCAGGTCCTGCATGTCGAGCCGGGTGGCGGGATCGAGGGCCCCGAAGGGCTCGTCCATCAGGATGATGCGTGGCCGGAGAATGAGCGTGCGGGCGATCGCGACCCGCTGCCGCATGCCGCCGGAGAGTTCATGCGGATACTTCGTCGCATCGCGAACCGGATCGAGCCCCACTCTCTCGATCCACTCGCGGCCCTCGACCTCCCGCTGCCGCCGCGATACGCCCCGACACTCCAGCCCGAAGACCACGTTGTCGAGCACCGTGCGGTTGTCGAAGCTCGTGTAATCCTGAAACACCATGCCGCGGTCGGCCCCCGGCCCCACGACCTCGCGGCCAAGGACCGTCACCGTACCGCTGGTGGGCGGATGCTGCGGCTCGAGGCCGGCGACCAGACGCAGCACCGTGCTCTTCCCGCAGCCGCTCGGCCCGAGAAACGAGGAGATCTCGCCGTGATCGGGCAGGTCGGCAATGGTGAAGCTCACATCCTTGATCGCGGTGTATTCCCGGGGCGTGCCCAGGCCATAAATCTTCGTCACCCCGCGAAAGTCCACCGCCGCCGGACGGTCTTCCGGTGTCACGCCGCTCACGTCGCTCATGCAGCAGCCCTTTCCTTCGGGCCGGGAAACCCGTGCAGCAGGCCGCGCACGACCCGTGGCAGCCACCCACGACCGCCGTAGCGATGCGGAAAGAGGTCGCACTGCAGCCACCAGAGCGCCCGATCGATCGCGTACGCGATCAGCGGGATGATCACAAGCACGATCAGGATCGGCTCCCGCTCACCCCGCCGCTGCGACATGTTGATGAGATCACCAAGACCACCGGAGTCGCTGCCAAACTTCACGAGTTCCGCCAGCATGACGTAGCCGAATGCGAGCCCAAAAAGGAGCCGGAGTGAGTTGAAAATGGCTGGCGCCGCCAGCGGCACGAGCACCTTCAGAATGATCTGCAGACGCGACGCACCAAGCGTCAGCGCCGTATCGACATACCGCTGCGGCACGTCCAGTACCGCGGCGGTGGTGTCACTCACCACGAAGGCGACGCTGGCGATGAACAGAAACATCACCTTCTGGAATTCGCCGATGCCGAACAGAAAGAATGTGAGCGGGATGAGCGCGGCCACCGGGATGTTGCGACCAAAAACCGTCAGCGGGGCGAGAAATGCCCGCACCGCCGGAAAACAGGCGGCGAGCACCCCCAGTGGCACGCCGACGACCGCGGTCAGGCCAAAGCCGAGGCAGACCCTTGCGAGCGTGCGCACCGTGTTGGCGACGAGTTTTCGTTCGCCGAACACTCGCGGCAGTTCGCGGAGCGTCTCGGCCGGGCTTGGCAGCATGGCAGGGCTGATGAAGCGGGCTTCCGCCTCGCCTGCCGTGGCGATGAACCAGGCCGCCAGCACACAGGCCACACAGGTGATCCCCCAGAGCAACGCCGTTGCCGCGGGAGCGTCGCCCCGCAGGGGGCGGGCCGGTGCAGCCAGGGCATTCGTGGCACGTCTCGTCCCAGCCGCTGACTCCCCCGGCATCTCGGACTCCTCCCCGGCACCACCTGACGCCGTCATTCCTTCTCCGCCGAGTAGACCTTGATCTCGACGCGGCGGTTCTTGGCATGATCATCCGGATGCTCGAGATCGGCGGGGCGGTCCCAGCCGACGCCGTCGACCGCGAACCGGTTTTCGTCAAACTCGAATTTGCTCACGAGCGACTCCTTCACGGCGGCCGCCCGCTCGCGGGAAAGTTCCTTCACCATCGCCGCCGGCACCGACCCCTTCATCGAGCCGTCGGTGTGTCCCTCGATCACGATCCGAGCGTTCCCAAACTGCTTGGCGAGCGTTCCCACCTCGTCGAGCACAAGATCCACCGTCGAGTCATATGGCTCCTCGACCTCCCGGCCGTCGATCCGCCGCACGATCCGCTTGCGGAGGTCCCAGCTGTTGGGAAAGAAGTGAATCACCACCGTGTTGGTGAGGATCTCCTCGTTCTCGGCCCGGATCTGCGAGAGCGTCTTCGGCGGCAGAGGCTTGGCGTATTCGTCCTTCGTCTCGGCATACTTCGGCTCCGCCCCGAGCTTCTGGATCACCGAGAAGTCCATCACCTGGTCGAACGGCACCGGCGGGTTCGAGATCGCGCCGATGCGGCGGTAGAGATAGTACGACTGCTTCCAGATCCGCTCGAAGTTGGCCGGGTTATTCCGGTTGATGAAGAACTGGTAGTTCTCGGCCCAGTTGGTGCTGTGGGCGTCGCCGAGCATGGCGAGCGTGTCGGTGGCGGGGATGTTATAGCCAGCAGCCATCAATTCGGCGGCCTTCGCCCGCGATGACTCGGTCTTGAGGGCCTCCATCGAGTCGAAGATCCCTCGCACGATCGCCTCGATCTTGTCGGGGTGATCCTTGGCGAAGTCAGCCCGGGCGAACCAGACGTCGGCGATCAGCCGGTTGGCCGTCTGGGTGGTGACGAGCATGCGGTTGCCCTTTGACTTCTCAAGATTGTAGATGTCGGGCGCCCACGACACGCAGCCGGCCAGATCCTTCTGCGCGTTGAAGGCGGCAGCCGCCTGGAAGGCGTCTTCGGTGTACACCATGTCAACGTCGCCGGGCTGCAGGCCGCCGGCCACCAGCATGTTGAGGGCGAAGAACTGACTTGGTGAATTCTGGGCCAAGGCCAGCTTCTTGCCGGCCAGATCGCGGACGGTCTTGATCCCCTCACGGACGACGATGCCGTCGCCGCCGTTGGAGAAGTCGACCTGCTGAAACACCCGCGGCATCACGCGGGAGTCCTTCGGGGCCCCGGTACGATCGACGAGCCCCTCCAGAAACAGCGGGATCATGTCGAGCGTGGCCCAGCCGATGTGCACCTCGCCAGCGGCGTAGGCATCCCGCATGGTCACGGGATTGTCGATGAGCACGAGTTCGATCTTGAACGGCTTGCCGCCCGGGGCCTGCCAGACCTTTCCGGCTTTGAAGCCGTTGTTGGCGAGGATGATCGGACTCCAGCCGGCCCAGACATTGAGCGCGAAGCGGACGGTGTCGTCCTGCAAAGGCTTGTAGGCACTCGTGCCCTTCACCGGCGGCAGTTTCTCGGCTGGCTTGAAGGAGTATTCCTTCACCGTGGTCGGCACAGCGGAATCGCCCGCCTCGAAGAGCACGCCTTCAGCCCCGGTGGTGCCACCAGCAGGCCCGCCTCCGGCCCCCGCCAAGCCCTCACCACCCGCTGGCCCATCGCCACCACCGACCGGCCCACCGCCGCCGGGCGCCGCCTGACGGGCAGCAGCGTTCCCGCCACCACCGGCCGGTCTCCCCAACCCAAACTGGTCGAGCATCCCAGCCCGCCAGGCAGCGAGCGTCACAAGACCGAGAATGACGGCCCACACAGCAAGCCAGAACGGAGCCTTGGGTTGGCTAGCCATGAAACACCTCTTCACGTGCGGGGAATCAACACCACAGAACAAACGAACATAGAACAAACGAACACAGAAAAGAGCGGATCAGGCGGCCCAGACCGGACGTTCTACCCGCGAAACTTTGTCGGCGGCCGCGACTTGCCCGCCATGTGAAAGGCGTTCATCAGATCATACGCCGTCACCTCGCAGAGCAGACGCGTGACCTTCTCGTGGGCCTCTGGCGAAAGCAGCGGTTCGACCTCCTTCATGAGGGCCACGACACGGTGCTCCTGCTCCTCGATCTCCTTCGTCTCCACGCGGCCGTCGGCCACGACATCGAGAAACGAATCGAGCTTGCGGGCGTATTCGGCCAGCATCGGAGCCTCGGTCGACTCGTCGAACCACGGGGTCTTGCCTGCGGATGCCTTTGCCATGATGGGAATCTCCTCTGGGGTGATGATCGCGTGAATCGTGACTATCGATCGACTGGACTGTGATTTGATTTCGTGTTCGTCCGGCGGCCTCAGGAGCCGATCACCTCTCGGATCGCCGCCAAGCGTTCCTGCAGGTGCGCTCGGCCGCCGGGCTTGCCCACCTGTTCCTTCCAGCGTTCGGGGAGAAACCGCTTTTCCGTGCACTCGAGCACCGCGGCGATCTCCTGCATCTCCTTCTCCAGGCCCTGTGCAGAAGGCATGAAGTCGTCGAGTGCCGCCTTCAAGTCTTCCGCGGAGATGCTCTCTGGATTGGGCTGGCCTGCGTCGGCCGCCCGCTCCAGGCCCTTTCGCTTGGCAGCCAGCACGACGCTCTCGATATCGGCACCGGAGAGCCCGAGGTCGAGATCAATCGGCCCGGGCAGGCCCGGCGCCAACTTCGCATGACACTTGCGGGCCATCGCCGTGAACATCGCGTCCATCTCGGCCTGATCGTGTGGATAGAAGAGCGGGATGTGCACCTCGGCACGGCCCTGCCGCTTCAGGTCGATCGGCAGAAGATCGGGACGGCTCGTGAGCAGCATCCAGACGATCTTGCCGCGATACCGCGTGTCGCCCATCTGCCGGGCGATCATCGAGAACACTCGCGCCGATGTGCCCGAGTCACCGTCCGACTGGCGGTTGCCGAGCGCGGCGTCAGCCTCGTCGATGACGACGACCACCGGCCCCAGCCCGCGGAGCACGTCGAGGGCGTGCTCGAGATTGCCCTCCGTCTCGCCGACATACTTGCTGCGAAAGTTCTTCAGCACCGCGCAGGGGATGCCGACACTGCCGGCGTAGCACTCGGCGATGAAGCTCTTGCCGGTGCCGACCGGCCCGCAGATGAGGTAGCCCATCGGCGCGCTCTCGAACTGGCCCCGCTTGATCGCTCGGGCGTCGGACTCGAGCCGGTTCTTCGCTTCGGCATGGCCAGCGACCGCATCAAGCGTGAGCCGCGGCTGAATGAACTCGATCAGCCCCTGGCACGACCGCTCGATGAGATCCTTTTTCTTGGCCGCGAATTCCGGCCCGTCAGTGGGCGAGCCGTCGCGGGCCGACATCGTGATCACGGCCCGCAGGCTTTCGAGCGTCAGCCCGCCGGCGACGGCGGCCGTCCGCTTCACCGCATCCATCTGCGCCGCCGGCACGCCGGCTGCGGACGCCGTAAACACGGCAAATCGCTCCCGCTCCTCGGCATTGGGGAGCGGCACGCTGATCGTCGTCACGGCCGGATTGGTCACGAGCGCGGGATGCATCTCCGCAAGGCTGTCGGTGAGCAGCACGATCGCCACGTTGACGCGTCGCAGCAGCGGATTGGTCGCCCAGTTCAGCATCCGCACGAGCCGGCCGGCCCCGGCCCGCGCGCTCGAAGCCGCGTCACCAGCCGGAGCGAGATACTGCCCGTAGTCGAGCACGACGGCGATCCGTTTCCGCTGCTCGGGCGGGTCGATGAGGTTGCGCTCGAGTAGGGCATCGATCGCGGCGATCGCCTGGTCAGGATCGCGGGGCCAGTTGGCGGCGTTGCCGAGCCGTTCGGTGAGCCACTGCACCATCGTCCGCAGACGGGCAGCATCGGGGCCGGCGAGCGGCCGGAGGCCTTTCCCCACGTCGTAAGCGAGCACGATGTCCCAACGGCCGAAGAGTTCGCGGGCCAGAAAATCAGGTGCGGTGCCCCAGCCAGCCGCCGGCTGGGCGTCGGCGGGGCCGAGCGGCACGAGATCACGGACGTTGCCGTGCACCAGAAAAACGCAACTCGTGCCAGAGAGATACGCATCTCCGAGCCGTTCTGTCCACGGTGGACACCAGGCCGGCAGGGCCGCCGATGGGCCGTTGGCCACGGCCGTGCCCAACTGCGGCGATGCCAACTGCGGGGAGGCCGGCTGCTCTGCGTTCGGGGCGACGTTTGTCACGGTCAGCGGCTCCTGGATTGAGCAGGTTTAGCCCTGCGTCTGCTTAGCCCGCTCAGAGCCGAGTTCCTTGTCGTCGGCTTTCACGCCAGCCGTCTCGGGAGTGACCATTCCCATCTCGACCTCGAACTCGCGAAGGGCCTGATCGGCGATATTCTTCTCGACGGCCTGTTCGGCCTTGATCTTGTCGAGCCCATCGCCGGAGAGGTCGGCCGCGACGCGGACCTTGGCCCGGTTCAGACCGATCTTGTCCTGGATCACATCCTCGATCTGGCCAAAATCGGTGGTGATGTCGAAGTTGAAGCTGTTGGCGAGCTTGGCGAGCTCCGCCTCGGCCCGCGACAGCTTCAGGTCGGCGTCATACTTCTGGATCTTGGTCTTGAGGTCGCCGAGCTTCTTGGTGGCGTGCTTCACCTTGGTGACGTTGTTGTCGTAGGCGGTCTCGTGCAGCTTGAGCTGGGCCTCGTTTTCGGCGAGGTCTTTCTTGGCCTTCTGGAGTTCGAGGGCAAACCGCGCCGCCGTCTCCCGCTCGCCCGCCTGCAGGTAGGCCTTCACCCGGGCCTCTAGCGACGAGACATGCTCGCGGCAGCTGTTCACCTGCCGGGAAACCCGTTCCACGAGGGCCCGATACTGCTCCAGCCCCTCCCGGCCCTCCTTCATCTGATCAACCGCCTTGTCGTACTCATACTGCAACTGGGCGACCGGATCGGCCGTCCAGAAGTAGTTGGCGACCTTGTTCATCTGCGCGGCGAGCGCCTTCCAGAGTTTTCCCAGGATCATGTTCGGTGTCTCCGCAAACGAGGGCGGTGGATTGGGGGTTGAGGCCGAGAGAACCGCTTTGATACCGCTCGCGGCGGGGGGAGTCAAACAGCCTGTAAAAACCTCCTCATCGTCAAAAAACTACACCCGACCAGCCCTTCCTGACGGCTAGCCATCGCCAGCGTGACAGATTACGATCTTTGGAAGATCTCTCTAAAGTTGCCGCAGCGCGCTCAGTGCACCCGCGTTCGCGTCTTTTCTTCCGTGCACAGAACACTCCCGGGATCCCCTCATGCCCTCCTCCACGCGTCGCGGCTTCATCCAGACAGCATCCATGGCCGGTGCGGGCTATTTCATCGCCGCCGGTGGCCGCCAGGCCTGGAGCCAGTCGGCCGGCGAGCAGCTCAACATTGCCTGCATCGGTGTGGGCGGCAAGGGTGGCAGCGACTCCGACAACGCGGCACTCTTCGGCAACGTGGTGGCGATCTGCGACGTCGACCGCAACACGCTCGAGAAAAAGGGCGGCTCGGAGAAGTTCAAAAACGCGGAGCAGTTTACCGACTACCGCGAGCTCCTCGCCAAGCACGGTAAGAACATCCAAATCTGCACGATCAGCACGCCGGACCACATGCACGCCCCCGCGACGCTCGACGCGATGCGGCTGGGCATCAGCTGCTACACGCAGAAGCCGCTGACCCGGACGATCTACGAGGCGAGGCTCCTGGCCAACGTCGCACAAGAGATGGCCTCCAAGGGCGTCTGCACCCAGATGGGCAATCAGGGTACGGCGCTCGACTCGTCCAGAGAGGCGATCGCCCAGCTGCGATCGGGCGTTCTCGGCACCCTCAAGGAGGTCTATGCCTGGTCGAATCGTCCCGTCTGGGCACAGGGGCCGAATCGCCGCATGAACGTCCGCAAGTACCAGACCCAGGCGATGTCTGAGGTGGACGGGCAGGAGGATCCGACGACGACTGCCGAGGAGGTGGCCTCGCTCGTTCAAGAACTGATCAAGAAGAAGCAGCAGGAGATCGGCAAGGCGCTCGAGCGACTGGACTGGAAAAACTGGCTCGGCGTGGCACCGGCTCGGGAATACTGGCCCGGTCTCTACCATGCCTTCCAGCACCGCGGCTGGTGGGATTTCGGCACCGGAGCTCTGGGCGACATGGCCTGCCATCAGCTGACGGTGCCCTTCGCCTCATGCGGTCTCCGCGACCCAATCTCGGTCGTGGCCAAGACCACGGGCCACGATTTCGACAGCTTCCCGGCCAGTTCGATCATCAAGTTTGAGTTCCCCGAGACCGCGGAGCGGCCGGCGATTCCGTTCTGGTGGTACGACCGCAAGGGCAACAAGCCGCCGGCGGAGGTGTTCGAGAAGTGGGGCATCACCGATGTCGCCAACAGTGGCGTGCTGATCGTGGGTGAAAAGGGCGCTTTCTACTCGTCCGACGACTACTGTGGAAAGTACGAGCTCAAGGGCGTCGAGAAGGTGACGATCGACTACGAGAAGGCCGAGGATCAGGGGAAGGGCAACGACGTCAACAATATGTTCGAACTGTTCCGCGCCAAGAAGGCTGGCGATCCGAAGATCTGCAAGTCGAACTTCATCGATCGCGCCGGCCCGCTCACCGAAACCATCCTGCTTGGCAACCTCGCCGTCTGGGCGGCCGCCAAGGGCGGTGCCAACGGCGAAATGGGCGACTGGGGCGAGAAAGTCGAGTGGGATGCCAAGAACCTGAAGGTCACCAACCTCGCCGACCTCAAGACTCCCCGCGTGGCCGACCTGATCAAGCCGACCTATCCGCAGGGATACCGGCTCGACTGACGCACGAGAGCTCTCCACCCCGTTCAACAAAAAGCCCCCGGCGGAAGCCGGGGGACTCCGGGTCGCACCACATACCGCTTTCCATGCCGATGAACCGATCCGGCTCCCTGGCAAATAGCAATCAACCCTCAACGAGACTGATATGAACGATTCGATGCAAAGCGGCCGAATGGCTCGGCTGGTGTTCATGCTGGTGGCTGCGTGCGTCCTGCTCTCCGCAGGAGCCCGGTTCGCCTCGGCGCAGCCGGCGGCCGCCCCGGCTGTGCCGCAGGCACCGCGGGCCGCTCCTGCGGACGTTGCTGCCGCCAAGCAAAGGCTCGGCGAAGCTGCTATCTACCGTTTCAACAATGCCGGAGCTCTGACTCATATCACCATTCCAGACGGAGCGGACATCACTGCGGACGATGTGGTCCTGTTCAGCAGGCTCGCCGATCTGCATACGCTTCATATCTTCGACTGCCGCAGTTTCAACGACGAGATGATCGGCCAACTCTCCGGTCTTGAGCTCCTCCGGAGCCTGGCCCTCACCAACAGCGCCATCACGGATGCGGGTGTCGAGAAGATCGTGCAGTCCTTCCCAAACCTGATCGAGCTCGACCTGTCGTCGAATACCAACATGACGGGGACGGCGATGAAGCAGATCGCCAGCCTCGAGAAGCTCGAGACGCTGACGCTCCTGCAGAACCGGTTCAACGATCTCAACACGCGTCGGCTGTCGAAGATGCCCCAGCTGCGGACCCTCGATCTGCGGGGCAATATGGAGGCGGGCGACATGACGCTCGAGGTGGTCGGCAAGCTGCCCAACCTCACCGCGCTCAAGCACCGCAGCACGGCCGTTACCGATGCGGGCCTGGCAGGTCTGGCCGAGAGCAAGACGCTCGAGTCGCTGCTGATGCAGGACTTCGTGATCACGAACGACTCTGGTTCGCATCTTGCGAAGCTGTCGAAGCTCTCGTCGCTGGAAGTCTTCCGCTGCCAGGGGATTGGCACCGACGGTGTCCTCGCGCTCGCGGGCCTGCCGCTCACGCGGCTGACTCTGCGGGACCTCCCCGATGTTGGCGATCCGGCGCTGGCCGTGCTGGCGAAGCTGCCCCGGCTCAAGCGGCTCTATCTCCACGAGCTGGCAAGCGTCGGCGACGAAGGGCTGCGACAGCTCGCGGAGGCCAAGGACCTCGAGGTGCTCGACATCTGGAGCCTGCCAAAGATGACCGACGCATCGGTCGCCGTGATCGCGGCACTTCCCAACCTGAAGGACCTTTCGATCCGGGAGACCGGTGTCACGGAAGCCTCGGTCGAAAAGATCGCCGCCATGCCGAAGCTGCAGTCGCTGACGTTCAAGAACAACGGCTCGTTGTCGCCCGCCAATGCGGCGAAGCTCACCGGCCGAAAGTGGAGCAAGCTCGACCTCGGCGGCGCCGGCAAATGAAAATGGTGCCAGCCACCAAATCTGGGCAAGCTGCCAGCTTCTCCATTTTTGGTGGCTGGCACCTTTTGCCCCAGCTGGTGGAAGCAAGCAGGCGGTAGCCAGCCACCCAGCACAGCGACCGATCAGAGCCGAACGGGTGGAGAGCATGACCCCGGGGCAGCAGGCCCCCCAAGGCGGCTCCGATCTGGTTGTAGATACCCATCCTGACTTTTTTCTGACTTTCAGATTCAGGGGATTGGGCATCAAAGGTGCCCGTTTCGTGCGCGCCGGTGCCCGTTTCGTGCGCGCCGGTGTCGATTCGTGCACGTTTTTCCCGTTTCGGCATTTTGTCGCCTCCGGTTGCTTGCACTCCAGAATATCGATGATAGAAGGTGTACTACAAAGTATTGAGTAAGGAGAAACATTCTTCCTGAAGCCTGCACAGTCGCCGCCCCCCCCCGGCGATGCAGCCGCTCGCAGCATTCTGAAAACAAGTCCATGTCCATGGCGCGCACCGCCTTGAAGTCTCTTGTCCCTGTAATCGTCGCATTGGCCGGCCTGTTCGGCGGTGCTCTGTCGGTGCGTGCCGCCACGACCACCTACACCACGGCCTACAGCGGCGGCACGATCAATCCCGGCGACACGGTGCTCCTGAACGACGGCGCTACGGTCACGGGGGCCATCACCGACAACGGCACGCTCCAGTTCAATCAGTCCGCCGGCAACACCCTCACGATCAGCAATCTGATCTCAGGCACCGGCACGCTCTCGCTGACGAACACAGGCACGCTCAACCTGACCGGCACTTCGGGAGCTGCGAATACCATCGTTCTGGACATGACCACCTCCGCCTCGTTGGGCGTGCTGAAGATGAATTCCGCAAGTGGAAACCTCTGGGTAGGCGGCAGCGGCACCGGCACGCTCAACGTGACTGGCGGCTATGTCAGCAACGCGGCTGGCACTCTCGGCTACAACGCCGGCGGCGTCGGCACGGCCACGGTGTCGAGCGGCACATGGGCCAACAGCGGCACCCTCATCCTAGGCTACAGCGGCACAGGCACGCTCAACGTCACTGGTGGTTATGTCAGCAACACGGGCGCCACTCTCGGCACCTTTGCCGGCAGCGTCGGCACGGCCACGGTGTCGAGCGGTACGTTTGCCACTAGCGGCAACCTCACCGTCGGCTCTGGCGGCACCGGCACGCTCAACGTGACTGGCGGCTATGTCAGCAATACTGCCGGCACTATCGGCAATAGCAGTGGCGGCGTCGGCACGGCCACGGTGTCGAGCGGCACATGGGCCAATAGCGGCAACCTCTTCGTAGGCTCCGGCGGCATCGGCACGCTCAACGTGACTGGCGGCTATGTCAGCAATTCTAACGGCACTCTCGGCAGAAACGCTACTGGCGTC
>Ga0214919_10000366_pt1 | contig 77385 bp, 71 predicted proteins | sample LL1503_MetaG_FD_177994 | JGI IMG/M metagenome (GOLD analysis project Ga0214919, IMG submission 177994) | Freshwater microbial communities from Lake Lanier, Atlanta, Georgia, United States - LL-1503 | ecosystem: Environmental > Aquatic > Freshwater > Lake | place: USA: Georgia | collected... | reverse complement strand
TACAAATTGTGCATAGCGTTGATTTAGCTCTTCAAGGCTTTGAACTTTCATTTGTACCATAATGTAGGCAGGCTTTGCTGAAATGGCATTTTCTGTACTTGTTTCTTTATTTTCCATTTTTTAAAATTTAATTATTACTTTTGTTTTGAAAGCAAATATACAATTACTTTTGTTTTGCAAGCAATAATTTTATTTAATTTAAAATGAAAATGAATTTTAGATGCCAATGTCCCATTTCTTCAGCCCTTGACATAATAGGAGATAAATGGACATTACTGATAATTAGGGATATGTTGTTTTCTCACAAAAAAACTTTCAAGGATTTCTCCACCTCTAAGGAAAGTATTGCTTCCAATATCTTATCATCAAGGCTGAAATTATTAGAAGAAACGGGAATAATTAGCAAAAATAAAAAAGAAGGTAATCTAAAGTCAAATATATATACCTTAACTGAGAAAGGTCTAGCATTATTGCCTGTTATTGCAGAAATAACCTTGTGGAGTGATGAGAATGTTCGAGACCTAAATACTAATATGATTCAAGATGATTACCATCATGTTAGAACGAATAAACAAGAATTTCTTGCAGAAGTAAAAGGAGCCTATTTGCGTAGTATTGATTTTGATTGAATGTTCCTGTAAACTTGCAAGAAGTTTAATCCGTTGATTTTAAAAGAATTGAATAAGTAATTAACGCATCAAAATTGTAACTTTCTCCAATAGGGGGAGCATTTAAAAAGACTTTACATTTTGTAAGGTCTTTTTTGTTTTTATAGGTCACACAATTTCCGTTTTCTTTACAGACCAAAGCTCCTTTGATAAGAAAATGCGATTTCTTTATCATATTTAACTACCTTTGTTAAATAAATCCATTTTTTTATACATATGAACTCATTTAAATTAAAAAAACTACCCGTAGAAAAAGATATAGAAACGAAAAAAATTCTAAAAAAATTATCTACAGCACATAGAGCATTGGCTGAATTAAAGGGGGTTGCAACAAGTATTCCGAATGAAAGTATATTAATTAATACTTTAGGTCTTCAAGAGGCAAAAGATAGTTCTGCGATTGAAAACATAATTACCACACACGACGACTTATACAAAGCTGAATTAAATGCTAATGAAATAAAATCAATAAACACTAAGGAAGTACATAATTATATTGAAGCCTTAAAAAAAGGTTTTGGTTTAATATCAAAGAATAAACTAATAACTAATACCATTATTGTAGAGATTCAATCAATGTTAGAAAACAACAATGCGGGCTTTAGAAAAGTTCCCGGAACAACTCTAAAAAATTCAAGTACAGGAGAAACAATCTATACACCACCGCAAGATATCTCTGAAATAAATGATTTGATGGCTAATCTTGGGGTTTTCATAAACGATAATGAATTCAGTGAAATAGACCCCTTGATAAAAATGGCAATTATACATTATCAATTTGAAAGTATTCATCCATTTTATGATGGTAACGGCAGAACGGGCAGAATAATAAATGTATTATATCTTGTGACGCAAGATTTATTGAACCTTCCTATACTTTATTTGAGCAAATATATTATTTCTAAAAAAGGGGAATACTATAAATTACTTCAAGAAGTTCGTGATAAAGATGAATGGGAAAATTGGATTTTATTTATGTTAGAAGCTGTTGAAGAAACATCTAAAGACACCATTTTAGTTATTGAAAAAATAAAAAATCTGTTTCTTGAATACAAGCACAGAATAAGGAATGATTATAAATTTTATAGTCAAGATTTACTCAATAATTTATTCAAGCATCCCTACACCAAAATAGAGTTTTTAGAACAGGATTTAGGTGTTTCAAGAATTACTGCGGCTACTTATCTAAATAAATTAGCAGACGATGGATTGTTGAGAAAGGAAAAGTTAGGGACAGCAAATTATTATGTTAATTATAGATTGTTTGAAATACTATCAAAATAAAATACTCAATTATTTCAAAAATCTGAAGAGATATTTTTATGAAGTGTTGGGGTAACATAATCATATGTTTGAAGAGGTTAGTTAATTTTGTTTTTTTTAACACCTTTGTTTTCTGATATATAATTTATAAATTAAAAATTTATCTATTTGATTTTAAGATAATTGAATAATCAATCATTGAGGCAAAACTGCAACTTTCTCCAATAGGGGGAGCAAAACAAAACCCGATACGAAAGTGTCGGGTTTTTTTGTGTAAAAGGTTGTACATAATTTGCACAAAAAACTAAAAGGTACTAGTTAGAAACTGTGGAAGTATAAACTTAAATAAAAAAATAAACATTCCATGTAAGTTGGTTACATTTGCTTATTATCTTAAATTTTAATCCAAATGAAAGCAGTAATTATTATTATTTCAATTTTATTATTAATCGCAATAGCACAAATTTATTTATCAAGAAGCACTCAACAAACTGAACAACACAGTTACAAGGTAATTAAGAATTTTGACAAGTTTGAGATAAGAAAATATGACGCTGCCTTGTTTTCGAGTGTAAAACTCAACAAGAAAGGCTATAAAGAAAGCTCAAGTGAAGGTTTTGGTATATTAGCAGGATATATTTTGGAGAGAATGAATCTAACGAAAAAATCGCAATGACCTCACCTGTAGTTATGGAATTAGGAGATACTTCTAAAATGATGTTTATGGTTCCAAAAAAATATAATTTGAAAAATTTACCAAATCCTAAAAACAGTAAAATAGTTTTTGAAAAACAGGAAGAAAAAATTATTGCCGCTATTCGCTTTGATGGATGGGAAGATGATGAAAAGATTGAAAAATATAAGTCTATTTTAATGGATGAATTAGTCATAGAAAAAATAAATTATATAAATAAATTTACTTTTCTAGGATACAATCCCCCGTATGAAGTTATGAATAGACGTAATGAAGTTGTAGTTGAGTTAATTAACTATAAATTTTAATTCAACAAAAACCACTTGATTGTGTTAAACCTTTACTTCATTGATTTTAAGATAATTGAATAAGCTATCATCACATCAAAACTGCAACTTTCTCCAATCAAGGGAGCAAAAGCATAAAGGCTATGAGAAATGATAGCCTTTTTTGGTTTATTGACATGATAGTCTGATTAAGAAAATACACTTTTATAAAATACTCAAAACTTGGTGGTAGATATTAAAAAATAATATCCAATAAATTTGAAATTATTGATATAAAATACTTCATAATAATTATGGGAATTAATGTTATGGTTGATACTCCAATAAAAAACCATCACTATACTAAAATGTGTATGATTTTCAAAAACAACCCGCTATTAAATTAATTTGGATAAATTAAAAAAAACTGCCTGAAAACAGGCAGCTTATAAACCAAAACCAACTTTACTTATATTTTTACAAAGATATTGGTGTAATACTTTTTACCATCTGGATTTGTTCGTATTGAAATTCCAAAATGAGTATAATCACCTTCTATATTTTCTTTATGTGTTGGGCTATTCAACCAGGCTTTTACTACTGATTGTGGCGTGTTATAATTGTAGGCAATATTTTCTCCTACTCTTTTGGCCCCCAAAACCGAAATTAAATTTTCTGATCTAGCAACAAAGTCATTGTGATTAACCACATTGTTACTAATCATGTAGTTGTCATGCTCTTCTGATTTATAGGAAATATGATTTATTTGTTGCAATGCATTCAAGCCAACACTTACTCTGTAGGTATTAATTAAACTCATAGCATCTAACTCAGATGAATCGTAGCTATAATCCATAACTTCCATTGTAGATGAACTTGAACTTGGAGTCTCTGAACTATCAGATGAACAGGAGTTCATGGTGTATACTACTGCAACTAGCAATAATACACGAAGTAATTTTGCTTTCATAATAAAATAGGTTTAAGTTTAAAGTAGATTGTGGGGCAAACTCCTTTAGGGTTATTATTAAATTAAAGTAGATTGTGGGGCAAACTTCTTTAAGGATATAATGTATTGTAAGAACTTGTTTTTATTTGTTATGTAAATATACATATATTATCGACAAAATACACAATATAATCGATTAAATACACAATAAAATTAATTAAATATATAATTTTCTTACATTTTAATACGGTGAAGATGTATAAAATTTAAAAACTTTTTTTCAAACAATCATTCTAGAAATAAATGGGGAATTTGAAAAATTATTTAAAAAATGAATACGGAAATTTTAAAAAAAGTATTAGACAGGTCAGTAATACATGCATTGCAGGATCACGATAGAAAAACAGACAATCAATAATCATTTATAAAAGCTTAAAATCAGTAAAAATTTTTATTACAAGGAAATTTGAAGTGCAACCTGAAAAATATAATAAGATATTTTAAATACGGAGTATTATTTTCATCAAAAGAGGAGCGATAATTTTATGAAGTATTAGGGAGACCTAATTATATCTTTTAAGGGGATAGTTAATTTTGATTTTTTTAATACCTTTATTTTCTAATATAGAATTTTTAAATTAAAATCTACATCATTGATTTTAAGATACTTGAATTATCAATCATCGCATCAAATTTGTAACTTACTCCAGTGGGAACAAAAGCAGAAAGGCTATAAAAATGATTCCCTGTTTTTAGTTTCAGCCCCGTAGTTCAACGGATAGAATGGGAGTTTCCTAAACTTTTGATCCGAGTTCGATTCTCGGCGGGGCTACTAAACCTATATTTGTAAATTATTGGTTAAATTGTTTATTTGTCCCGTATCATTTTCCCTGCTAAAACTGATGGCTTTAACACTTCGCAAATTGCTTGTTTTTTAGCATCCTTAGACCTATTATTTCCCAATATATTTTGAATTCATTATTAAAACTCTTATCTTTAAGTAGTACTAATTAAGTGGTTAATAAAAGTGTTGCCTTATGAAAACGCAAGTGCATACATTCCTATTTCGAATGCTCCTACTTTTCTTTCTATTTCATTCCAGCAGTTGCAATCGGGGAAAGGCCGCTGGCGTGTCACTCAATCACGAAAAAAAGGAGCACACAAAAACCGTATTTATTCCAGAAAAAGTTGATCCCTCTATCGACACCGCCGATTATAACAAAAGGATGCTATCCTTGAGCAACAATGACAGACGAGGGCGATGGCCAGTAAAAAAAGCGCCTTATCCACTAGCGGGAGCCCTCTTGCCTTATAACAGAATCATTGCTTTTTACGGAAATCTATATTCCAAAAGAATGGGGGTTTTGGGTGAATTGCCTAAAGAGGCGATGCTGAAAAAACTGCATTATGAAGTCGCACGATGGCAAGCCGCCGATCCTTCTATAAAAACGATTCCCGCTTTGCATTACATTGCCGTCACGGCCCAAAGTTCGCCAGGAAAGGTCGGTAAACACCGCCTGCGAATGCCTTTTCACCAGATTGATATTATTGTGGATTGGGCAAAACCCATACATGCGCTGGTGTTTCTGGATCTTCAGGTGGGGCACAGTTCAGTGAAAGAAGAAGTGTCTATGCTAGATAAATACCTCAAAATGCCGAATGTTCACTTGGGAATTGATCCAGAGTTTTCGATGAAAAATGGGGAAACTCCTGGAACAAGAATAGGGTATTTCACCGCTGCAGATATAAATGATGCCATTGCCATCTTAGCCAAAGTAGTGCGAGAAAACAAACTCCCTCCCAAAGTGTTAGTGGTGCATCGTTTCACCCAAAGAATGGTGACTGACTATCGAAAAATAAAACTAGTCCCCGAAGTGCAAGTTGTGATGAACATGGATGGTTTTGGCAACAAAATATTAAAGAAATCCACCTATCTCGATTACATTTATAGGGAACCCGTTCAGTTTACTGGCTTTAAGCTATTTTATAAAAATGACACTCGGTCGAATCCCTACGGACTATATACCCCAGCGGAATTACTTCGGTTTACGCCCAAGCCCATTTATATCCAATATCAGTAATTTGTTGAAATCCCTTTTGAGTTATGAAAAATATCCTGTTCCTTTTTTTGATTGGTTTTTTTACCTTGGCAAATGGTCAAGCTAAAAAAGGAACTCAAAAAAATACAGAAGCCACCGCAGCACAAATCCTTCGAAAACCCGAAGTGCCCATTTTGTGCTACCATCGGATTCGGAACATTCTTCCCAGTGATGGTGAGAACATGAGAACGTATTCAGTAACTCCCGCCAATTTTGCCCAACAAATGAAAACCTTGTTCGATGCTGGATTTCATAGTATTTCCCCGAGCCAATTGTATGAATATCTATTGCACGATGGCGTCTTGCCTCCCAAACCTATTCTCCTCACTTTTGACGACACACGAGAAGAGCAGTATCGATTGGCCGATGCCGAAATGAAAAAATACGGCTTCAAAGGCGTTTTTTTTATTATGACGGTTTCCATAAACCGCCCGGGATACCTAACTAAATTCCAAATTAAAAACTTATCGGACAACGGACATACCATTGGATCACATACTTGGGATCATCATCTCGTAACGAAATACATAGGAACGGATTGGACAATTCAGCTTACAAAACCCAAAAAGCAGTTAGAAGACATTACCGGCAAAGCTGTAGACTTTTTTGCCTATCCTTCGGGTATTTGGAATCCTGCCGCCATTACCCAGTTGAAAAACAAGAATTACCAACTCGCCTTTATCCTATCCAACAAAAGGGACTCCATAGCTCCCCAATATACCATTCGGAGGATGATTGTTGCGGGAACTTGGTCAACCGATAAAATGCTGAAGGCGATCCAATCCACTTTTAATAAATGATGGTTTGGAATCCGACAAGACAAAACCGGATAGGCTCCGTGCTACAATTTTTTCCCAATTAATCTTAAAATAATAATGCCGGGTGGTCTCCATAATTATATAACCATCACCACCTTATGTAATAGGGATTTTTCTGTTTTTTGTTGTTTTTCAGATTGTAGAATTAAGAAAACAAGGGCAATGAAATCACAAAATCGTCAAAATTAATTGTCAAAATAATCAAAATGGCATTTGTTGCTAAATAATCAGTAAAAATAGATTTTTGATAAAAATAAAACAATAGATTTGTGTAAAACAAGTTTATTTTTCAATAAAAAAATTGAAATCTTGACTATTTAATACCGAATGATATGATGAAGTTGATGCCTAAATTGAACCCTAATGGCTGGGATGAGATGTTTTCCAATAAAGGGGTACGGAATTCTTACCGGAAAGTTTTACAAACCTTACAAAGCCTAAATCCCGAAAATCTAAATCAAAAACAAAGACAAGCTGCCGATTTTTTCATGAACCAGGGAATCACTTTTACTGTATACAGTGACGACAACCAAGGCATCGAAAGAATATTTCCATTTGACATTATCCCAAGAATAATCACCCAAAAGGATTGGGACGAGGTAGAAACAGGAATAGCCCAAAGGCTAAAGGCACTCAACTTGTTCTTGGAAGACATTTACAACGAACAACTTATCATAAAAGAAGGCATTATTCCGGCAGCATTGATAGCTTCATGCCCCCACTACATTCAAGAAGTACATGGAATAAAAGTGCCACACAACATCCACATTCACATTGCGGGAATAGATTTGATTCGGGGTGTAAAAGGAGAGTTTTATGTATTAGAAGACAACCTGAGGTGTCCGAGTGGCGTAAGTTATATGCTGGAAAACCGCGAAATCACGAAAAGGATTTTTCCGGAAATGTTTACTTCGAATGATGTGAGTATGGTGGCAAATTATCCTATGATTTTTCACAATATATTGATTTCCATGTCCCCAAGAAAAATTTCCAACCCGAATGTCGTGTTGCTCACTCCCGGGATTTACAATTCTGCTTATTATGAACATACATTCTTGGCCAGACAAATGGGAATTCCATTGGTGGAAGGAAGAGATTTGGTCGTCAACAACTGCAAAGTTTACATGAAAACCACTTCGGGTCTTCATCAGGTGGATGTAATTTACAGACGTTTGGATGACGAATACCTCGACCCTTTGGTTTTTAAACCAGACAGCGCACTGGGCGTTCCCGGACTGATAAGTGCTTACAAAATGGGAAATGTGGCGTTAGTGAATGCCGTGGGAAATGGCGTCGCCGATGACAAAGCGGTCTATGCCTATGTGCCTGATATGATAAAATATTACCTCAACGAGGAGCCCATACTTAAAAACGTGCCCACCTACCAAATGGGAAACATAGAGGAACGCGAACTGGTGTTTGCCGACATGGGAAATATGGTCATTAAAGAAACCAATCAAAGTGGTGGCTACGGAATGATTATGGGAAACAAGGCTACGGAACAAGAATTGGAAAATGCCAAAATCGCTATTCTTGAGAATCCACGAAATTTTATTGCACAACCCATTATCCAACTTAGCACTGTGCCTTGTTTGATTGATGGCGAACTAAAATTGCGTCACGTCGATTTAAGACCTTATGCATTGTGTGGACCCAATGGCGTTGAAATAGTTCCTGGTGGACTTACTAGGGTGGCACTAACAGAAGGTTCTCTTGTAGTTAATTCCTCGCAAGGCGGGGGAAGTAAAGATACTTGGATTGTGAAATAAAGAAACTAAATTAATAAAAAGTGCTCATTGGAGACGCGTTAAATAAAATATCGGAATTTTTTATGAAAAAAGAATTTTTAGACTATTGGGCGGAACTTAATTGGAAAAATCGGTTTAAGTGGCAATCACATAATATGGATTTTAAAACAATAATGCGATGGGTCAGTCTAGAGTAAGGTTGATGCTTGAAAAATCAACATTCATAAGAATAAAAGTAAATAAAAAATGAAAGTAAATATGCTCAGCCGAGTGGCAGACGGAATGTTCTGGCTCAACCGATACATGGAAAGGACAGATGGAATGTTGCTTACCCTCAACACTTTTTACATCTTGTCTTTTGATAAAGAACTCGATGATTCTCAAGGATACAAACCTTTGTTGGATTATTATACTAATTTATCTAAAAAGCAAATCAGCGAGGCTCAATTTGACACCAACTTTGTCCTAAAATACTTGGTTTGCGACAATCAAAATCACAACTCCGTAAAAAACCTAGTGATTAAAGCACGAGAAAATGCCAGGGGTTCACAAGATAAAATCACCAAAGAACTTTGGGAACACATCAACTCTTTGTATCACTTTATGAATGCTCCTGATTTACCAAAAAAACTGGAAACCTCCGAAGCATTAAATATTGTGACCAAACTGAACAAGGATTTTTTGCTCTACAATGGAATACTTCAGGTTACCATGCCAAGAGGATTGGGCTGGTGTTTTTCAAGTATTGGCAAGCATATCGAAAGATGCCTCCAAACTATTTCATTGACGCAGGCTTACTTTGCCCCTATTCACTATAATCTTGAAGGAACGGAGGATTTACTGTATTGGAGACGGTTATTGCTATCGCTTTCAGGTTATGAATTGTATCTTAAAAGTTATAGCAATATCCCACATAACCGAAAGGTAGTGCAACAGGTTATTTTTAACCCTGATTTTGCCCATTCTGTAATCTATACCTTAAGTCTGATTGAAGTGTATTTAAACAGTCTTTTTAAAGACAATAATTTAAGTGAAGCCAGAACCTTACACAATCAATTTGGAAGACTCAAAAGTTCCGTTGAATTTACGGATTACCACAACCTGACGAACAAACAACTAGAAGATGTGCTCAATGATACTAAAACACAATTGATTCAGTTTTCTACCGATTTTTCAAAATTATTCTTCTCATATACTTAATAAAAAATGGCGGTTTTCAAAATAGTTCATATTACAAAATACCAATACAACTGGCCCATTAAGGAAAGTATCAACGAAATACGTTTGTTTCCGCATCATTTTGACAATCAAGATGTGCTGCAATACCAACTCTTGATAACGCAAAGTCCCATTGTGGAAATATCAAGGGATTACTATGGCAATAGGGTGGGGAATTTCAATAATTTAGAAGCCCATGAGGAGATGACTATCGAATCCCGAATGCTGGTGCGCGTGAACCATTCGCTAAAAATACCCGAAATAGATTCCACCACGGTACAGGATTTAGCCAGCGAAAAGGAAAACAGCATTTTATTACAGCGTCTTAGCTATCCCGAAACCATCCTCAAGCAAAAGAAAATTGACCTTATTTTAAAAAAAATAAATTCCCCTGAAAAATCCATTATTGCTATTGCGCAAGAATGCAATGATTATATATTTAAAAACTTCACTTACACCAAAGGGATCACTAATATAGAAACCACCGTTGACGAAATTTTAGAAATCAGAAAAGGGGTTTGCCAAGATTTTGCACACGTATTATTGCAACTATTGCGCAGTGCTGGTATTCCTACGAGATATGTAAGTGGTTATATTTGTCCGAATGAAAGTGGGCTGAGAGGTGAGGGAGCCACACACGCTTGGGTAGAAATTTATACGCCCACTCAAGGTTGGCTGGGATTAGATCCCACCAACAATATCTGGACCATGGACAATCATGTTAAACTTTCGGTAGGCAGAAACTTCTCCGATTGTACTCCCGTAAAAGGAACTTTCAAAGGATTTGCGAGACAAACACTTTCGGTGTGCGTGTCCATTGGCTATGAAGACGGTAGACAATTTGAGGAAATTAATGATGTGCAACTTCAGGAAGTGACCGTGGAAGAACAAGTGCAATTGGATTATATTGAGCAACTTCACCAACAGCAGCAGCAATAAAAAATTTAAAATATTTCCCTTTGTGAATTTGAAATATACAAGGGGACGGTGACATCTGGTAAAAAAAATTACATCGACAACCAGCTTGCTGGATTATTATAAGTGGTGTTCTGAAGAATCAAGAATTTGATTACGGTTTTGCCGGTTTCTCCGCTAGTTCTTACTTTGCCAATAGTTTGTTTTCGGCTTACTTTATCTCCTTTACTGACGCTTACCGAACTTAAATTTTGGTATACCGTAAAGAAATCCCCGTGTTGAATCATCACCGCTTTATTCACGGGAGATAATACCATAACACTTGTTACTTCACCATCAAATACCGCTCTGGCGTTAGCTCCTTGATCGGTCGTGATTTCTACTCCACTATTGTGAATCGTAAGCGTTTTGTATACTGGATGTGGTTGGTTGCCATAGCCTAACGAGATAAACCCTCTTTCAACCGGAAAAGGCAATCGCCCTCGGTTGGCTTTGAAATTATCCGCTATTAATTTTGATTCCGGTGTTAATTCTATTCTAGACGAAGACACGGCTGGGGCAGCCGAAACAATGGCTTTTGCACGCGTTTTTAGCCCTTCTTTTGTCTCCACCTTCGATTCGGCTTTTGATTGGGCTCTCGCTTTTTCCATGGCTTTTTCCATGGCCGCTTTTCTATTGGCTTCGGCGATAGCCTCTCGAATCAATCGGTCAATTTGTCGGTCAATGGCTTTGGCTTCCTGCTGCTTTTTCTTAATTTCTGCGGCAATTTTGTTCTTGTCTTTTTTAATGGAATCCACCAATTTTTGTTGTTCTTTTTTTTCCTTCAACAGTGACAATCGCTCTTTTTCGTTTTCGGCAATCAGTTTCTGCTTGGCTGTTTTTTGAATATCCAGTTTCCCATTATAATCGGTGAGTTGGATTGATTTTGATTTTATTTCCTCCCCCTGCATTTTTCTATAATTGGTATATTGCTTCATGTACTGAACTCTCTTGTAGGCCTGCAAAAAATTCTCTGACGAGAGAATGAACATTGCTCTGCTTTGTTCGGAACGGCTTTTATACGATTTGAGAATTTTCTTGGAATAATCCTCTTTGAGCTCTGCCAATTCTTTTTTTAGTTTGTTAATCTGTACCTGATTGATATATATGTCATTGTTCAATAACTTAGTTTGCTTTTCGGTGGTGTTAATCAACTTTTCCTTCAGCTTTATTTTATTGATTTGAATAACGACGACATTAACGGCCGTTTTTTCTTTTTTCTTTACCGATTGTAACAAGGATTCATTTTCCCTAATTTCTTTTTGAATTTGGGCTTTTCGTTCTTCTAGTTTTTCTTGTTGCGAGGTCTGGCTCCACAACAGCGAAGTCATGCCTATAAAAATCAGGCTTAGGAGAAATTTTGGCATATTGAAAATAAGTTTGTGCAAATTTAATTAATTATAATTCTTTTGTAACCATTTGGAACACTATAAGGAAAAGAAAGTTCTTCATTAAAAGTAATCGTGTTGTATTCCAAATTTATTTCGGTTTTCCCTTTTTCTTGAAAGGTACTAATCGATACGTTTGAAGGCAATGTAGCCTCCTTATAAACGATAGTGTTGGAATAATCAACCTGAATTTTTCTCCCTTCGGCCACTTGTGCTATTTCTTGTTTTTGGACCAAAAAAGTGTTGGCATCGAAAAAGAAAGATTTCTTGGTGTTGCTGTTTGAAAGATCTTCTAATCTGTATGTTTGATCAACCAGAGACTCGGTGTATTTTCCTTTCTTCAAATCGTCAATCACGCGCCCCAAAAACATATTCTGAACTTTATTGTAATCTAAATCGGTTCCCAACCATTGACTCAAGGCGCTGAAATCGCCTTCAAAATAACTGCCATTAATTTTCTCGTAATAGCTCACGGTTGTCGGAGTAATCAATGCTTTTGCCATGGTAATTCCTAAAAACCGTATGCTGACTAAAATCTGTTCGTCTTTCTTAATTTTTATTTCGGCGGTAACGTTTTGCGTTTGTTTGCCATCCGCATATTGGACGCTGGATTTAATATATAAGGTAGAAAATTCCATTTTATTGTTGGAATAATTTTCTATTATGTTATTGGCGCTCACGCGGGACTCCTTTTTGGTCGCCTCCACCACAACTGATTTCGATTTACAGGACACGAGCGTCAGCGAACTGGCAATGCAAATAAGTAGTGTTACCGCTAAAAATCTATTCATTTGAATTTCTATTTTTTATCTTTTAATAATTGATTGGCCTTAGAAAAATACTGTTCTTTTTTTTTGAAATCTCCCAATCCATTGTAGGCTTCACCAAGTTGGATATTAAAATTAATTTCCAATACAACATCATTCACGAGGTAATCCAATCCCATTTCCAGCATTTCCTTAGCTTTTTTGAACTGCAGCAACTGATTGTTTGCCAAGCCCGAAAAATAATAAAACTGGGGTTGAGTGGGATACGTTTCCGCCATGTCAGTTGCTTTTTTGGAAACCAATTCAAATTGTTTCGTTTCAACATACCCCTGCAGCAAGAGCAAGTTGGTTTCAATATCTTCTTCAGAATTGTTTTTTAAAGCCTTTTCATAGAAATAAATGGCTTTGTCCCATTGTTTTTTAGTATGATAATATTTTCCTATTTCCTTAGCTACATTTACATCTGGGTCGTTATCAAAATAGGCAATCGCTCTTTCTAAATCGGGGGCATGTTGTGGGTTCGTATTGACAAAAACCAAAAATTCATTGAGTATGCGATGACGAATTTTGGCATCTATTTTAGTACTGGCCAAAACAACATTCATCGAATTTATTGCTTTCTGTGCATCGTTTTTATCCAAATAATACTTGAATAAACCCACTTGCGCCCATTCCGAAGTTGGGATTTCGGCGTCTAGTTTTTGAGTGATTTCAAGTGCTTTTTGAGCATCATTTTGCTCTGAATACAATTGAATTAGTGCAATATAATTGGATTCCTCTTTAGGGTTTTTATTGATTTGCACGATTAGATTTTCTATTTCGGCATTTTGATATTTTCCTTGAGACAAAATCTGCATTTTGTAGGATTCCCTTCTCTCGGTTTTTCCAACTTTCTCGTTCAATTCGTTAATGAGGTCGAGAGCTTTGTCAAATTGTTGGGTGTTCATGTATAGCGACGTCAAATCTTCCTTAAAGGCTCTGTCAAATTCTATTACTTTAAGCACCGTGATAATGGCCTGATTATAGTCCTTGGTTTGGTAACTTACATCGTACATTCCCAGCCAAAACCATTTGTTTTTGGGATCAATTTGAGTCGCTTTTTCGAATGAAGCATAGGCGTTATTGTAGTCTTTTAATGCCAATTGGTTTTTTCCCAATTCGAAATAGGTCGTAGCATCATCCGGTTTTATTTTTAAACATTGTTCCAATGCCTTGATGGCCTTGTCATAATTTTGAATCCCCTTTTGCAATAATGATTCATAAAAATAATCCTGAAATTTATCGGTATCAAGTTTGATTTGCTCTGGTTCCGTTTGTGCCATTAGCAAAGCTGGATTGCAAAGCAAAACCAAGAATAGAAATACTAAAACCGATTTATTCATAATTATTTGTTATCAATCTTCGTCCTAATTCTGCAAGGCTTAAAACCTTGTAGAAATTAAATATTATTCCAATACCGAATAATCTCCAATGCTGATACTAGTGAAATTACCATCGAAACTGGCGTGATTTCCGATCATGGCATTGTCAAGATTAGCATTTTTTATGTGTGAATGCGTTTGCACCAAACTGTTTTTTATTGTACTATTGATAACGTGACATCCTTTTCCTAAAGACACATTTGGACCTACGGTTGTATTAATCAGAATTACATCTTTGGCGATATAACAAGGCGGAATAATGGTTGAATTTTCCAATTTGACATCATAATCCACTAAATGCTCTCCATCGTTGTGCAAGAAGCCTAACATTCTGGAGTTGGTTTCTACGGTAACATCTTTGTTTCCACAATCCATCCACTCGGCTACTTCTCCCGGTACAAATTTCATGCCTTTTGCCATCATTTGCTTTATTCCGTCGTTAATTTGGTATTCTCCTCCGTGAATAATATTGTTATCCAACACGAATTGGAGTTCATTTTTAAGAACGGCCACTTCTTTAAAATAGTAAATTCCGATAACGGCAAGATCCGAAACAAATGCCGCTGGCTTTTCGACCAATTCCACTATTTCATTCTTTTCATTTAAGTTGATTACCCCAAAAGCTTCCGGTTGATCCACTTGTTTTACCCAGATCACACTGTCGGCAGTTTGGTCTAAATCAAAATCGGCACGAATTAAAGTGTCGGCATAAGCAATGACGGCTGGTCCGCTCAGCGACTCTTTGGCACACATAATAGCATGACCTGTTCCAAGTGCCTCGTTTTGATAGTAAATCGTTCCTTTGGCACCTAGCTTTTGAGCTATCGCAATTAAATCTTCCTCCACTTTTTTGCCAAAACTTTCGTGAATGATAAAGGCAATTTCTTCAATATCTTGATTTAAAACCCCTGCAATGTCTTCGACTAATCGGTGCACGATTGGTTTACCTGCAATAGGGATTAAAGGTTTTGGGATGGTTAATGTGTGTGGTCTTAATCTGGAACCTCGCCCAGCCATTGGTACTATTATTTTCATATTTTATTAAAAGATTAAAAGATTTAAAGATTTAAAAATTCAACATCGCAAATCTTTAAATTTTTCAATCTTTAAATTATTAAATTTTATTTCACTCCTGTGCTTCCAAAACCACCTTCACCTCTTGATGTTTCGGATAATTCGGAAACTTCAATCCAGTGGGCTCTTTCGTGTTTGGCGATGATGAGTTGGGCAATGCGTTCGCCATTTTCGATGACGAAAACTTCATTGGATAAATTGACCAAAATCACGCCAATTTCGCCGCGATAATCCGCATCGACAGTTCCAGGCGAATTGAGTACGGTAATTCCTTTTTTGGCCGCCAATCCGCTTCTTGGTCGCACTTGTGCCTCGTAACCCATAGGTAATTCAATGAAAAGACCTGTTTTAACAATGGTTCTTTCCAATGGATTCAAGGTTATAGATTCGGTTAGATTTGCTCTTAAATCCATTCCTGCCGAGGCTATGGTTTCATAGTTGGGCAAGTCATGTTGCGATTTGTTAATGATGTTGATGGTCATATTTTAGGTTCTGGGTTTTGGGTGTTAGTTTTTGGGTTTTTAGTCTTGAAAGAACAGAAAATCTCGGAATTGTTCTTCTCTAATTCTCTTTTCTTCTCAACATTCCTTTTAAAGTATCCTTTTCATTGTGATATATAAAATACATAAACCCGATTAATAATGGTATTCCGATGAAGTAATTTTCGCGGAAACCGTAAAAGGAAATAACGGAAAAGAGGATGGACAATCCCAAATAACCGCCTATTTTTTCCATATCATACGGAATTGGGTAATACTTATTTCCGAGAACGTATGAAATGAGCATCATACTTCCATAAGCCGAAATGGTGGCGATTGCCGAACCGTAGTAGCTGTATTTTGGGATCAAGAAATAGTTTAAAAGCAAGGTCAGTACTGCGCCCACAATAGAAATATAAGCGCCCATTTTGGTTTTATCGGTGAGTTTGTACCAAACGGAGAGGTTGTTGTAAATGCCTAGAAAAAAATTGGCCAAAATGATTAGCGGCACCACTTTCATCGCTTCCCAATAGGATTTATTGTCCAACAACAAAAATTTCAAAACATCGGCAAAAACGATAACGGCAAGCAGTATTAGCGAGCCCATTATCACGAAATATTTGGTGATGACCGCATAGGTTTGCGGCGCATTTTCGTTATTGGAATGACTGAAAAAGAAAGGCTCTATGCCTAGACGGAAGGCCGTGGCAAACAAAACCATAAACAACCCGAGTTTGTAGCAGGCAGAATAAGCACCGACTTCGGATTTGGCACTATTATCCGGAAGCCAATAGCCCAACAAGATTTTATCAAAATGTTCGTTGATTGCAAAGGCGATTCCTGCCACTAGAATAGGCAATCCATATTGCATCATTTTTTTCCAAAGTACCCTATCGAATTTTCGGTTCAGTGAAAGATAATTTGGCGAAAGCACCACAAAGGTCAATAAACTGGCTAATAAATTGGCAACGAAAATGTATCCTATCTCAAAATGTTCGACATATAAATTTCCAAGAAACGAATTAGGATTGGCTTCGGCTATTTTTGGTAAAAACAATAAGAAGAATAGGTTTAATAACAGATTAACTACCACGTTTCCTATCTTGATTGCGGCATACATTATGGGGCGTTGGTTCGCGCGCAGTTTAGAAAACGGCACAATGACCAAGGCATCTAGCACTAAAATCCAAATAGAATAGGTGATGTATTGCACGTCAACATTTGCCCAAGCGGCCAAAGAGTTCCTAAAAATCAAGGCCCCAAAAAGGAAGAAAATAGACGACCAAAATATGGAAATGGTGGTGGTGGCCACTACGTTTTGTTTGTCAGTTTCAGAATTGTAAAAACGGAAAAAAGCAGTTTCCATTCCGTAGGACAAAATAACATTGAAAAAAACCATCCAAGACAATACGATGGAAACTTCACCGTATTCGGCCGTGGGTAGGATTCCAGTGTACAATCGTACCAATAAAAAACTCAACATACGTGGTAAAACCGTGGCAAGTCCGTATATGGCAGTTTGTTTAAAAAGATTTTTATATAATCCCAATGGTGACTTTTTATTTGTAAAAAACAAAAATAACTAATTCTTTGGTTTCCGGCTCATATTGAATCTTTAATCGTTGTTTTTTATTATAAAAAAAGAGCCACGCATATACGTGGCTCTAAATGTTATTTAGAAAAAAAATTATCATTTCCAAGCTTCCGCTCCACCAACAATCTCCAGAATTTCGTTAGTAATAGCTGCTTGACGTGCTTTGTTGTAAGTCAATTTCAATTGGTCTCTCAACTCGGTGGCGTTGTCTGTTGCTTTATGCATGGCGGTCATACGCGCTCCGTGTTCAGAAGCAAATGAATCTCTGATACCTTTGTACAATTGTGTTTTCAATGATTTTGGAATCAAAGTCAATACAATTTCTTCTTTGGATGGTTCAAAAATATAATCCCCAGATGAAGCTGGGGTATCAGATTTTATGGGAGCCAATGGCAAAAATTGTTCTACTTGAACGATTTGAGTTGCTGCATTTTTAAATTGGTTGTAAACCAATTCGATTTTATCATAATCCCCAGAAACAAATTTTTGGGTCAATGTTTCCGCGATTACAGTAACATTTTCGAAAGTCAATGCGTCAAAAACCTGACTTTGATTGTCAACGACAGTAAGTGTTTTAGTCAAAATGTCGTTTCCTTTTTTACCGATGGCAAAAACATCCACTTGTTTTCCTGCGTAATAATCAGCACGGTTTTTAACTTCTTTGATCACATTGGTGTTAAAAGCTCCACACAAACCTCTATTCGAAGTGATAGCAACAACCAATACTTTTTTAACCTCGCGTTGTTTCGTGAATTCCTCTCCCACATCTCCATCAAGAGTAGCCGAAAGATTTTGCAATAATTCCGTTAATTTTTCGGCATAAGGTCGCATTGCTGTGATGGCATCTTGCGCCTTCTTTAGCTTTGCTGCAGAAACCATTTTCATCGCAGCAGTAATCTGCATCGTCGATGAAACGGAAGTAATTCTATTACGGATTTCCTTTAAATTTGCCATTTTATTATGGGTTTTAGGTGTTGGGTTTTAGGTGTTGAGTTCAAAATATCTAGAACCTAACACCCAAGACCTAGAACCTAATTAGTTATATTTCGCTGAAATTTCTTTAGCTGCTGCCTCAAGTACGTCTGTAATTTCGTCAGTCAGTTTACCTGCTTTCAATGCATCAAGCGTAGCTCTGTTTTTGTTGTTCAAGTAATCCAAGTAATCTTTCTCGAATTCTTTCACTTTATTCACTGGGACATTACGCAACAAGTTTTTTGAACCTGCATAGATAATTGCAGTTTGGTTTTCAACAGTATAAGGGTCGTTAAGATTTTGTTTCAAAATCTCCACGTTTCTTTTTCCTTTTTCAATTACGTTTAACGTAACAGCATCCAAATCAGAACCAAATTTAGCAAACGCCTCTAATTCTCGGTATTGTGCTTGATCCAGTTTTAATGTTCCTGCTACTTTTTTCATGGATTTAATCTGAGCATTTCCACCCACACGTGATACCGAAATACCTACGTTAATCGCTGGACGAACCCCTGAGTTAAACAAATCACCATCCAAGAAAATCTGACCATCAGTGATCGAAATTACGTTAGTTGGGATGTATGCAGAAACGTCACCGGCTTGCGTTTCGATAATTGGCAAAGCGGTCAATGAACCTCCCCCTTTTACAATACCTTTCAATGTATCCGGCAAGTCATTCATATTTTTGGCGATATCATCATCTGCAATTACTTTACAAGCTCTTTCCAATAAACGAGAGTGTAAGTAGAAAACGTCTCCAGGATAGGCCTCACGTCCCGGTGGTCTTCTCAATAAAAGAGAAACCTCACGATACGCCACGGCTTGTTTTGATAAATCATCATAAACAATCAAGGCTGGACGACCAGAATCTCTGAAATATTCTCCAATTGCAGCACCTGCCATAGGAGCATATACTTGCATCGGAGCTGGATCAGAAGCATTGGCAGCCACAATTACCGTGTAAGCCATTGCGCCTCTTTCTTCCAACATTTTTGCGATTCCTGCCACAGTTGACGCTTTTTGTCCAATGGCAACATAGATACAGAATACCGGTTTTCCTGCATCGTAAAATTCTTTTTGATTCAAAATGGTATCCAAACAAACGGTAGATTTACCTGTTTGACGGTCACCAATAACTAGCTCACGTTGTCCACGACCTACTGGAATCATTGCATCTACTGCTTTGATACCGGTTTGTAATGGCTCGGTAACTGGCTGACGGAAGATAACTCCAGGAGCTTTTCTTTCTAAGGGCATTTCGAAAAGTTCACCTCCGATTGGTCCTTTACCATCAATTGGTTGACCAAGCGTGTTTACAACACGGCCTACCATTCCTTCTCCTGTTTTAAGAGAGGCAATACGCTGTGTTCTTTTAACTGTTGAACCTTCTTTGATTCCTGTTGATGGCCCTAAAAGTACCACACCAACATTGTCCTCTTCTAGATTCAAAACAATCGCCTCAAGACCATTGTCAAATTCTACCAATTCACCGTATTGAACATTAGAAAGTCCGTAAACACGAGCAATTCCATCTCCAACTTGAAGTACAGAACCTACTTCTTCTAATGTAGCACCAGATTCAAAACCTTCTACTTGCTTTTTTAATATTGCTGAAATCTCAGCAGGTTTAATTTCCGCCATAATTATATATCAATAACTAGTTACTTAATTCTCTTTTTAATACTTGTAATCTGTCGGCAATGGAAGCATTGTATTGCTTGTCGCCTATTCTTAAAATAAATCCTCCAATGATGGAAGGATCTACCGTGTTTTCAATCGTAATTTTTTTGCTTGATGAAAAGCTTGCTATTTTAGCTGAAACTTTAGCTTCTAAGGCCGCATCCATAGGAATGGCAGTTGTAACTTTGGCTACTTCAACGCCATTCATAACATCAAACAATTTGTTGTATTCAACTGCAATGCCATCCAAGATTTCAAATCTTTTGTTTTCCAACAACAATTGGAAAAGACTTTTAGTTACTGCATGAACCGAAGCAAAAACTTCAGAAACAACATCCTTTTTAGCATCCGTTTTCACAAGTGGATTTTGGATGAAAGAACTCAATTCTGAATTCGATGTTATTGTTTTTGCAATCAATGCCATATCAGTACTTACTTCAGAAGCGGCTTTTTTGGAGTCGGCTATTTCTAAAATGGCTTTTGCATAACGAATTGCTGCTCTTGTACTTGACATATTAGTTTAATTTAGCGTCGCCTAACATTTTTTCCACTAATTTTACTTGAGCTTCTTTGTTAGACAATTCGTCTTTTAATAATTTCTCTGCAATTTCAAGTGACAAAGTAGAAACGTGTAATTTCAATTCAGCCATAGCTGCGTTTTTTTCGCTTTCGATAGCGGCTTTTGCTTGTTCGATCATTTTCAAACCTTGAGCCTGAGCTTCATTTTTGGCGTCGGCAACCATTTTGTCTTTCATTTCACGCGCATCTTTCAACAAAGAATCACGTTCCATTCTTGCTTCTTGCAAAATACGTTGATTATCCGCTTGAAGATTTTGCATTTCTTTTCTAGCGTTGTCAGCAGAAAGCAAAGCGTTTTTTATTCCTTCTTCTCTTTCGTTAACGGCATCCAAAATAGGTTTCCAAGCAAATTTTTTCAATAGGAAAATCAATCCAACAAAAATTATTGTTTGCCAGATAAATAATCCAAACGAAAAATCATTTATTAACTTTTCCATAGTATATCTTTAATTGTATTCTTTTTAATTTAATTAAAAACAAAAGCTGCAACCAACCGTTACAGCTTTTTGTCTTGTAGCATTATACAGCAAATAAAGCTGCAAATCCAATACCTTCAATAAGCGCAGCTGCAATAAGCATGGCTGTTTGAATTTTTCCAGTAGCTTCTGGTTGACGAGCGATGGCGTCCATTGCAGAACCACCAATTCTACCAATACCAATACCTGCTCCAATAACTACTAATCCTGCTCCAACGATTTTAGGAATTTCCATAAAAATATGTATTAAAAATTAAACATTCTTTTTGATTTTAGAGTTTAGAGTTTAGATTTTAGATTGGTGAAAATCTGAAATCTGAAATCTGAAATCTAAATTTTAATGAGCCTCTTCATGATGATGCTCCTCAACTGCCGATCCAAAATACAATGCTGATAACATTGTGAAGATATAGGCTTGCAACAAGGCAACTAATATTTCGATGATTGAAATAGCAAATGACAACATAAATGACAAGCTACTTCCCAACCAACTTTTGAAAATAAATATCAATCCAATCAAACTCATCAATACAATATGTCCTGCAAAAATATTGGCATACAAACGTATCATCAACGCAAATGGTTTAATAAATACCCCCAACAATTCTATTGGCGCCAAAATCACTTTCATTGGAGTTGGTACACCTGGCATCCAGAAAATGTGTCCCCAATAATTTTTGTTTGCCGTAAGATTTGTGATAATAAATGTGATTACCGCCAGTCCAAAAGTGATGGCAATATTTCCGGTAACGTTGATTCCTAGTGGAGTCAAACCGAAGATATTCAAGAACCATACAAAGAAAAAGATGGTCAATAAATAGCTCATATATCTTTTATAGTGCTTTTCGCCAATGTTTGGAATCGCAATCTCGTCACGAACGTACAATACGATTGGTTCGAAAAGTCTTCCAAAACCTGAAGAAATTCCTCCGTTCTTGGCATACGATTTTGCCAAGCTGGTAAACAATAAAAACATCAATAAAGCCACAACCATTATGGTCAAAACTCCTTTTGTGATAGAAAGATCGATTGGTTTTTCGTTTGTTGGATGTCCGTGCTCTTCGTTTAAAGTTCCGGCAGCATCCGTTTTGTATATTTTTTCGTGGTGTAATTTGTAGAAGTTACCATTAGATTCAGCAACTGCTTCTCCGTGTTTTGCTCCTTCATTAAATTTATCAGAAGAAAAAACATGAACTCCGTTGTCCCAAAGAATTATTGGCAATGGAAATCCGTAATGTGTCCCGGTTGCTGAATCGGCAAAAAGAGAGAATTCGTGACCATCCAAAACGTGGTGGCCAATTACTTCTTTTATTTGTTCTTTAATCTCTGATGTTTCCTCTTCTGCAATAGGAGCAGCTTGGTTTGCAACAGTGGTCGTTTCAGTTTGTGCTGGTGTGCTTTCCGATGGTGTATTAGAGAAACCAAATATCGGAAGACAAGCTATTAAAATTGCTATTATAAATTGAAGTGGTTTGTTTGAAATCACCATAACTGTTAATTATCTTAATTTTTACTTTCTGAAATTGGGTGCAAAGGTACATTTTAAATTAATATGCCAAAAGCAATAAATAAAAAAAATAGGTAGAATTGTCTTTTCAAAAGCGTTTTATTGCTTATTGTTTAAAATTCGGACGGTTACAATGGTTTCTATTGTTAAAAACAAGGCAAATATGATAAAAAAATTAACTTTTTCGATTCTTACATTCGCGTTTCCGGAATGTAGTATCGGTGACAAAACAGTGAAAGAAATCGCCATCTTGATACAAGTCACCAATAAAAAAGTGTAACCCACATTGTCAATGTTTTTGGTTTTGACCTTGATTAATAGAAGGAGAATAATTACGGAGCAAAAAAAGAAAAATCCGTACACGGTTTCTATTGGAAAATGAAAATTTTGAAACTTCGGATTATTATCGTTGAGTAAAAAAAACAACTTGTGTACAAGATAAACCAGGATTGAAAGGAATAAAACTTCAAGAATAGGTTGGAACTTTTTTAAATTCATTTGGTTATTATGTCGATTTGTTAATCTCTTTCAGTTGTCTATTGATATTGTAAAATGCGATGGCAACTCCAACTAACGTAAGGATTTTGACATAAATATGATGTGGATTTGGGTATTTCTCGTCCAACCAATTTCCAAAATACGAAAACAGAAATATGATAGCTCCCATTTGGATGGGAATATTAATAAGAGCAAGCCACTTATTATTGTTTTGCTTCTTCGGGTTTTGGTTGTCCGTCATTTGCAATGTGGTTTTTAGAAATGGTCTTCATCATACAAGATGCACTAAAGTCAGCACCGGGCTCCACGGATAATTTTCCGCAGACTACCTCGCCATAAATACTGGCTTTATGCTTTACATTCAGTATTTCGGCAACGTGAATTTTTCCATTGAATTTTCCTTCTATGTCGGCATTCCTGCATATAATATCTCCAGTAACACTTCCTGCCGGTCCGATAACTATTTTCCCTTTCGATTGAAAATTTCCTGTTAATTGCCCATCAAGCCTGAAATCAGCATGCGAAATTATATCTCCCTTTATTGTTGTTCCTTCAACAATTCTGTTTGTCTTCCCTAAAAGATCAGTATATGATTTGGTTTTTTTATCAAACATACTTTACTGCTTTGAAGGGGGATTGGCATTTGGGGCGTCACCACTTATTGGAATTGCCAAATCAGCACTCTTAGCTGCCGGTGTCTTTTGGATTGGCAATACTTGGGTTGGATTTAATGACTGTGAGGCTTCTTGCTCAGGATCAGTTAGTTGATCTGGAACAGCAACAGTTTTTGGTTGTACCAAATATTCTGAAAGGTTTTTCTTGATTTGGATCACCTTATAATTTTCACCCGAAACCACAATACCAGGTTCACCAACTTTAAATTTTTCTTTTAATGCAGTGACAATGGCATTTCCATAAGCTTGCGAATTTATACCATGAATGCTGACGAAAATTTCTTTTCCGGTATAATTATCACATGAGTAGGATAATATCTTATGAACCTCTTTGGCAAGAAAAGCGTTTATTTTTCCCTCTAGTAGATTTAGCGTTTTCTCGTCCTGAGCGGTTAACTTATAAATGATTTTCCAGTTTTTCGTATCTGTAGCACTAAATACCATATTTTCAAGAAGCGGAATTTCAGTTGTTACTATTTCCTGTGCTTTTTTGCCTTCCTCACTGTTCGGGTAATTGTCGGCAACATATTGCATGGCACTTTTATAGGCTTCTAATCCTTGAAGTTTTCCAATGGCATTTGCTTTGAGCAATTCAAATTTAGGCACGATTTCATTCCCGGAATATTGTGTTATCAATTCCTCTAATTGTTGCAAAACAATAGAGAATTGTTCTTGTTGATACAATCGATACAATTTGTTATAAACCATCGCTGAATTTTCATTTTCAGAAAGCGTGTTTTGAGTTGAATTATTTATAATTTGAGCATATCTAGAATTCGGATACAGGGAAGAAATCCTGTTTTTCATCTCTTCAGCCTTAGCACTGTTGGTAATTTGGTAAATCTTGAACAAATTGTACATCGCAGGAAGCACCAACTTTTCTTCAGGATTCTGTTGTAATAACTGTTCGAGTTTGTTGCTCGCCAATTCATTTTCCTTAAATTTTTCCTTGTAAATGACTCCAAGTTGATAATAGGCAAAATTGCGTTCCTTAGCAATGCTGTCTGTCTCTATTTGTGTTTTTGGAAGTTGTTTCAAATAGTATTCTGCAGTGTATTTTTCTTCCACTGCTTTTTCTACTGTCAATTTGGTTTCTGCCATTTTGTTAGGGTCGCTTAGGGTGTCCTTAACCATTGTGTCACTGGTACTAGATGATAATCTCCAATTACCATTTACGGATCTACTTCCCCATATTTTTTTAAATTCCAATTTCCCAAAGGCTACCAAAGAAGGATTATAAAAATAAAAAGTGCTTGCCGTTTGATTTAAGGAAGCATTGTCCATTGCGGGAGGTGCCATCGACACTTTTTTAATGGGTTTCCCTGTGGCGTCTTGAAGGGCAACATTCTGACTTTGCAAATCGGGGTTGCCATTGTTCGCGGCATTTTCGAGTTTTTCCTTTTGTTTTTCCAAAGCAATTCTCTTGGTCTCGTCAGTCTTTTTTAGAGCTTCGATATACTTGTCAAAATAAATTGTCCTGTCGGATTCCGACAAGGAAATCAAGTTAATAATACTGTCATTTCTCTTGGCGATGCTCTCATATTGTATGACCTCGTCTAAATCTTTCCTTACTTTTTGAATATGAATATACTCTCTTGTTTTCACGTCCAACTTAACAAGTGTGCTGTCATAATACTTTGCAGCATTTTGATAGTCGGTGTTTTTAAAATACATATTTCCAATGTTCCTATAATTAGACGCAACTAAATACGGGTCAGTAGATTTTTTTCTTAAAGAGGTATTGTAAAACTCCAAAGCTAGCTTTTGATGGTTACTTTTGTCATAAAAAGCACCCAGTTGATGAAAAATTACGTCTAGAAAAGGTCTGTTTTCCCTGTCTTTAATTAAGTCATTGTAGGTTTTTAAAAAAGCCGTCGTGTCTCCTTTTTGGAAATCAAACAATTGGGCTTTTTTGGCTTGGGCCTGAATAATATACTTCCTTTCCGATTTTCTTTTCATCGCAATAACCGATTGATAGCTTTCCACAGCACTGTCTTTTTTTCCTAATTCTTCATAAAGTTGTCCTAAGATGAATCGATATCTTGCTCTTTCAGCATTCACTTTGGTGAATTTTTCTGCAATTTTTAATTTCGCCACGGCACTATCCTTTTCTTCCAAATTTAAAAAAGACTCTGATAGCAATGCGTTGGCATCTGCAATATCTTGATTTTTCAAAGTTTTATAGCTCAACAGTCTGCTTATGTTTTTTACCACTTGGGCATCATTTCCCAAACGCATATTGGTTTTTTCTCGCCATATTTTGGCTTGATAAATGTTGCTACTGTTGGGATATTTGTATAAAATATAATTGAAGGCATCTAAAGCGGGAACAAATCTTTGGTCATAATATCGCGATTTTCCGAGCAGCAAATAGGCTTCGTCTATTTGACTATTTCTTTCTCTTCCGGCAATGTTCATGGAATGTTTCTGAATTGCCTTAGTTGCTTTGGTTTCGGCTAATTCAAAATCAGTGTTTTTGGGTTTTGCCTCGGCAGGGGAATCATCATTGATCTGCATGCTTTCAACTGGTAATCGCTTCCAAAAATTGTCTTTGGCATCCGCCTTTATGGCTAGCATTCCTTTGTCCAGTCCTATTTGACCGTTATACAAAATATTGTATTTTGTGCTTAAAGCATGGGAATTTCTGGATAGGAAATTGTCTCTTTTGGTAGAGCAAGCAACCAAAACAAGCAAAAATACAAGAGAGAATATGTGTTTAAATATCTTGGTTTTCAATGGGAAACGTGTTTATCATTTAACTTTAAAATGTGTCATTTAGTATAAAGACTGGTAAAAATACGTTTCTTTTTGAATTATAGAAATTTAAACGGCAAAAAAGGTTTCCAGTTCCGGTAATCTTCAACTATCCATTCTGGTATAAACTATAAATTATTGGATCTTTAGGGTTAAAATGAAATATATCCCGATTTATTTGTCCGATTTATTTGTCGTTTCCTATTTTTGTAAAAAATATTTTCATGCCATTATTCAAAAAACTTGTCATAAAAGAAATAAAACGCGAGACCAAGGACGCTGTTTCTATACTTTTTAACGTACCTGAGGAATTTAAATCCCATTATACTTTTATTGCCGGTCAATATGTCAATTTAAGATTAACGCTGGACGGACAGGAAATTCGCCGTGCCTATTCTATTTGTGCTGATCCTGAAAGCAGTGAACTAAGAATTGCGGTGAAAGCCGTGAAAAACGGAAAATTCTCCCAGTTTGCGAACACTAAACTAAAAGTAGGTGATGTTCTTGAAGTGGGAAAACCAGAAGGAAAATTCACTTTTGAACCTCACACCGACCGCCGGAAAAACTATGCTGCTTTTGTGGCCGGTAGCGGAATTACGCCTGTAATTTCTATTCTGAAATCCGTTTTGAAAAGTGAACCACAAAGTTCTTTTGTTTTGGTTTACGGCAATAAATCACCTGAAGAAACCATTTTTCATCACGAATTACACGAATTGCAATCCAATTATACGGGCCGATTCTTTGTTCATTACGTTTTCAGTCAAGCAAAAGCAGACGGAGAATTATTCGGGAGAATCGATAAATCTGCCGTAAATTTTGTGTTGAACAACAAGCATGCGGCATTAGAATTCGACAAATTCTATTTGTGCGGTCCCGAAGAAATGATCAACGCCGTTTCTACGGTATTAAAAGAACACAACATCAGCGAATCGGCTATTAAATTTGAATTATTCTCTAGCTCGTCTACCGAAAATAAGATTGATAAAGCGTTAGAAGGCCACACCAAAATTACCATTAGGGTTGATGATGAGGAAACAACTTTCGAAATGTCGCAAAAACAAACCATACTCGAAGCGGCTCTAAAACAAGGTGTTGATGCTCCGTATTCTTGTCAAGGCGGGATTTGCAGCAGCTGCCTGGCACGAGTAAAATCAGGAACTGCCGAAATGAAGAAAAACTCCATCCTTACTGATAGTGAAATCGCGGAAGGTTTAGTGCTCACCTGCCAAGCGCATCCTACATCTGAAACTGTTGTGGTGGATTATGATGACGTTTAAAACAGCTTTAATGATAAACAAAAACTTATCTTTTCAGGGAAGTTTTATTTTAGGGAAAGTGTAATTTTTTCAACAACATTTATTGGTAAAATCGTCCGCATCGCGTCTTCATAACCTGTCACTTTTTTATTCCCATATACCGAAGTGGGTAATTTTGGGAACAAACTGCTATCAGCCGTTAAGGCATTTTCCAACGGTTGGTTGAAAGGCGAAAAACCAGCAAAAGGATGCGTGGCACCCCAAAGTGTTATCACTTTTACGCCCAACATGGCCGCCAAATGGGCATTCCCGGAATCCATAGAAAGCATTAAATCGAGATTGCTAATGAGTTGCAATTCTTGTTTGAACTTGAGTTGACCGGCAACCACCAAAACATTTTCCTTGTCTTTTGAAATAGAATCTAATAATTCTATTTCCTTTTTTCCTCCCCCAAAAAGCAGGATTTTATGGGTTTTGGGTGAAGCTAATTTGTCGATTACCTGTTGCATTAAATCGAAAGGATATACTTTGGAATCGTATTGCGCAAAAGGCGCAATTCCAATTAATTTCTGGTAGTTCTCTCCAATTAAATCGACTATTTCTGTGTCTAATTTTTGTTTTGGTGGAAATACTGGATTCGACAAATCTAGAGAAAAACCTAGTTGCTCAAACACGGTGGCATATCGTTCGAACATCGTAGACAATGGTTTGAAAATTTTGTTTTCGGCTCTTGTTAAAGCTGCTTTTTCAGCTCTGCCTTTGTCAACAGTTGCCGTTTTTATTCCACTAAAAGAAAATAGCGTTCGAATGATTATAGTGCGCAACACATTATGCAAATCGGCAAACTCTGTAACTCCTTTTGATTTCAAATCTTTATATAAGCGAAATAATCCCAATAATCCCTTGTGCCTATGATGAACATGAGCGGAAAAGAAATTAACATTTGGAATGTTTTTAAAAATGGGCTTATAAAATACTCGGGAAACCACCGTGATTTTAACTTCGGGATGTTGTGCCACTAGAGCCCTTAAAACAGGAACCGTCATGGCGACATCTCCCATTGCAGAAAGTCTTATGACGGCTATATGTTGGTTTTTTTTTGACAAATGCGTGTTGTCGAAAATTATTTCTTGTTTTGGTACAAAACTGGGTTCAAATCTTCGTCGTTGTACATTTTCATTTGTTTGTACACTTTCATGAATTTATCGCCATTTTCGATATCCGTCAGCAAATCCTCAATTGCGGTTGACAAATCCGTTCTTTGTTCCAACAAAACATTTAGTTTTTCTTGGCATTTGTCTCTGTGCTCTTGGGAAGCTTCTGCACGAGTTGCTTCTTCGTTCATGTGATAAATTTTCAAAGCCAAAATAGACAGGCGGTCAAATGCCCAAGCCGGACTTTCAGAGTTGATTTTGGCACTGTCTTTTACGGCAACATGAGCATATTTTTGTAGAAAATAACCATCAATATATTCCACCATATCCGTACGTTCTTGATTCGAAGCATCAATTCTTCTTTTCAAGGTTAGTGCCGCAACGGGATCAATATTAGGATCACGGATAATATCCTCGAAATGCCATTGAACGGTGTCAATCCAGTTTTTTAGATATAATAAATGTTCTAATTTTTCCTTCGGAAAAGGGTTGTTTATGGGTTGGTCTACCGAATCAAATAGGTGATAATCTTGAATACTTTGTTCAAAAACGGAATAGGCTAATTTTGAAAACATATCTTTTGAAATTAAAAGGCAAAGATACTTTTTTATACTTTTATAGTTTGAAAAAACTTTCAAAGTTTGATGTTCTAAATCCTAAATCAAAACAAACTATGCAAATCCATTATCTGTCCGAAAATAATAGCATCCTGAATCACTTTTTGGGACAAATACGAAACGTGGATGTTCAAAAAGATAGTATGCGTTTCCGAAGAAATATGGAGCGTATTGGCGAAGTAATGGCTTATGAGTTGAGCAAAGATTTACATTATAGAGATATCGCCATCCAGACTCCTCTGGGAGTTAAAAAAACCACCGAAATTAAAGATCAATTGGTTTTATGCTCTATTTTGAGAGCCGGACTAACGATGCACTCGGGGTTTTTGAATTATTTTGACCATGCCGAAAATGGTTTTATTTCGGCCTTTCGACACCATCCCAACAACGATGATTATTTTGATATTGTAGTCCAATACCAAGCTGTAGCCGATATTGAAAACAAAAACTTGGTATTGCTTGACCCCATGCTTGCTACAGGACAGTCAATCCTTGCTGTCTACACTAAATTAATGGAAAGGGGAACTCCAAAAGAAATTCATATTGCCGTTATTGTGGCTGCGCCAGAAGGCATTGCTTATCTCGAAGAGCATTTGCCTGATTCCTGCCATCTTTGGGTAGCGGCTTTGGACGAAAAATTGAATGAAAAAAAATATATTGTTCCAGGTATAGGTGACGCCGGTGATTTGGCTTTTGGAAATAAATTATAATTGAGAGAAAAACGCAGAGAAACTGCAGACCATAACCACAAACAAAACGATTTCCTGTTTCAATTGCAACTGCTTAATTTCAATGTGACTTGTCGCCATCATTGCCAATGGTGCGAATGTAAACAGTAATAAATCATTACTCTTATGAGACGAAATCAGAAAAATTATTATTCCAATAAAAAAGGATGCAATAATTTTTTTGAAAGAGGTATGCAATAACATGGGTTTATTGGAAAGGGAGGCAAACATGGAAATGACAAAAAACAACGCCATGGTTAAATAGATAGAAAAGGCTGCATTTTGAGAGTTATTGGTAAAATAATCCATTTCAAAACTGGTCGTTGAATTGGCATTTATAAATTCAATTATGTTTTTATTGAACGTTATTGAAAAAAACACGGAAATGATTCCCACTGCAAGAAAAGCAATAAAGGGCAATATCCAGTTTCTGTAATCTCTGGACACATGAAAAAGTATGGAAATAAACACCAAAACAAGATACAGAATGCTCCAGAAATGAAACAATGCGGCTATAAAAATCCATAATGAGGCATCGAATATTTTCTCTTTGGAAGCTTTTAATGATTGCAAGGAAATTAATCTGCGAAGAGCTAGGAGAATAAAAAAATTGGACGCAATTATATTTAGGTTATTCAGAACCGAAGGAAAAAATAATAGGAACAAAAAGTAGAATAAAATCGTGTAGCTACTGTCTTTGCTCAAACCATTTTTCTTGGCGATGAAATTTGCAATAAAGATAGAGCCTAGTGAAATGAAGAAAAATCCTGATTTTTTAAAAATTGATCCGACAGAATTGGTCCAAGTCAAGTCTTGAAATTGATAGATTAAAAAGAAAACCAGCATTAAAATTACGACCAAAATAAAATTTAATGGCGTAGATTTTTTAAAAACACTTGTTATCATAAGGATATTTTATACTTTTGTGGCTGTAAATATAATACTTAAGCAAAGATGAAACGAGCCAAGTAAATTTTTTTCATCAAAATAATATTATGAAAATTTACATCAAATACAATTAACAAATAAAATTAACGAGATGAAAGCATTTTTTGAAGGAATTCAATGGTTATTTGAAACCGTTTTTTTCGCTTTACACGATTTTCTAAGAGAATTAGAACTTACCCACTGGTTTGCAGCCAATGCCATCAACTGGATTTTTATGATTATCTGTGCTGTAGCCATGGTATATTGGTGCAAACAATTGAAATTACACCAAGATGAAGGCCAAGAAAATCAAGATACAACAGCTCACTCTTTTTTAAAGTAAGTCGAATCCAATATCTTTTCTAAAATACATCTTATCAAAATTTAGTTTGTCTATGTTTTGGTAAGATTTTTTTATGGCCTCTTGAAAATCATTTCCATAGGATGTGATGGCCAAGACTCTTCCCCCATTGGTAACCACATCACCATTATTGAACTTCGTTCCTGCATGAAAAACAATGGAATCTTCAATGTGCTCCAATCCTGTAATCACTTTTCCTTTTTCGAAATCTTCTGGATAACCGCCAGAAACAAGCATAATTGTCGTGGCACTTCTCTCGTCAATTTCAAGCGTGAATTCGTCCAGTTTTTCATTGGCCACAGCCAAAAATAATTCCACCAAATCCGATTTCATTCTTGGAACAACCACTTCCGTTTCCGGATCGCCCATTCTCACGTTGTATTCAATTACGATTGGCTCGTTTTTCACGTTAATTAAGCCAATAAATACAAACCCTTTATACTCGATTCCGTCTTTCTGAAAACCTTTAATCGTTGGTTTTACGATACGCGTTTCTATTTTTTCCATTAAGTCAGCATCAACATAAGGAACTGGAGAAACGGCACCCATTCCGCCCGTATTCAATCCTGTGTCGCCTTCGCCAATGCGTTTATAATCTTTAGCCGTTGGCAAGATTTTATAGCTTTTACCATCGGTCAGAACGAAACAACTCAATTCAATTCCGTCCAAAAATTCTTCGATTACCACTTTGGAACTTGCGGCACCAAATTTTTGGTTTACCAACATATTTCTCAATTCTTCCTTGGCTTCCGCCAAATCGTGAATTATTAAAACCCCTTTTCCTGCTGCCAATCCATCCGCTTTCAAGACATAAGGCGGTTGCAACGTTTCCAAGAAATCACATCCTTTCTCCACCGTTTCGGCCGTGAAACTATCGTAAGCCGCTGTTGGAATGTTGTGTTTTATTAAAAATTCTTTGGCAAACTCTTTACTTCCTTCTAAAGTGGCGCCTAATTTTGATGGTCCAATGACTGGGATATCTTTTAAATCTTTGTCGTTTTTGAAAAAATCGAAAATACCTTTTACCAATGGATCTTCCGGACCCACAACCACCATCTCTACTTTTTTCTGAATCACAAAAGTTTTTATGGCATCAAAATCCGTAGGACTTATATCAATATTGTTGGCTATCGAAGCCGTGCCCGCATTTCCTGGAGCCACAAAAAGTTTGTCGCAAAGCGGACTTTGAATCATTTTCCAAGCAAAAGCGTGTTCCCTTCCTCCAGAACCCAGTAGTAAAATTGTCATTGTGCAGTAATTAAGTCCGGCAAAAATAATTGCTTTTAGACTTAAAAAATAATTAATTTTCAAAAAGTTGTTGGTTGTTGGTTATTAGTTGTTGTTAAATATTATTTTTGGTAAAATGTTTTGATAAAATGATTCCACTTTTCGATTTATCACTCCAACTAAATGGTTTTCCTATAAAGAAAGCCAAGGCTGAGTTGCGAAAAATCCAGTCTGTTTCCGAACAAGAATTCGAAATTTTTGTTGAAAACAAAAAACAAGAAATTGTTGAATTTCACTTAAAGCATAATTCGTCCTATCAAAAATTGGTCGGCGAAACCCATTTTATAAACTGGAAAGATTTGCCGGTTATGACCAAAAAAGACTTTCAAAAACCCTTAATCGAAAGGCTTTCAAAGGGATTTTCTTTAAAAAATGTATACGTCAATAAAACTTCGGGCTCGAGCGGTGATCCTTTTATTTTTGCCAAAGACAAGTTCTCGCACGCATTAACTTGGGCAACCAACATCAATCGTTTTGGCTGGCACGGAATTAATTTCAATAGTACCTATCAAGCTCGTTTTTATGGAATTCCTTTGGATTTTATCGGAAATACAAAAGAAAGATTGAAGGATTTTTTGAGCCACCGCTTCCGGTTTTCAATTTTTGATTTGTCGGATGAGATTTTAGAAGGGTTTTTTAATGAATTCAAAACCCGAAAGTTCCATTACATTAACGGTTACACCAGTTCAATTGTTTTGTTCGCCAAATTTTTAAAGCAAAAAAACATAGTTTTAAAAAGCATTTGTGCGACTTTGAAAGTTTGTATTGTTACTTCTGAAATGCTTTTTGAGGAAGACAAAATCTTGTTGGAAAAACAATTTGGAGTTCCTGTTGTCAATGAATATGGCGCTTCGGAACTAGATTTGATCGCTTTCGAAAATCCCGATGGAGAATGGCAAGTGAATTCTGAAACACTTTTTATTGAAATTTTAGATTCCGAAAATAACGTTTTACCTTATGGGAAGGAAGGCCGGATAGTGATTACTTCTTTGTTTAACAAAGCACATCCATTCATTCGATACGACATTGGCGACATTGGGATTTTGGACACGAAGAGCAGCCCCAAAAAACCAATTCTAAAAAAATTAGTCGGTCGAACCAATGATGTTGCCGTTTTGCCCAGCGGAAAAAAATCGCCCGGACTGACATTTTATTACGTAACCAAAAGCATCATTGAAGACGATGGCAACGTAAAAGAATTTGTCATCAAACAAACTAAAGTCGATACTTTTGAAATTGAATATATAAGCGAAACCGAATTAAATTTGGAACAAATCGAGAAAGTTGAAGCGGCAATTGCCTTATATTTAGAAAAAGGATTGGTTTTTACATTCATAAGAAAAGAAAAACTAGTACGAAGCAAAAGCGGGAAATTGAAACAGTTTGTTTCGTTAATTTAATCTCTTGATATACTTTGGTTTTATAATCAATTGAGTAAATAAAAATCCAATCATACAAATTAATGAAACGACTACGTTTAACCTATGAAACGTTCTATAAACAGTGAAATTATGTTTCAGTAAATCAAGCTTTGAGGCAGAAATTGAATTTTGTCTAACTCTATAAAAAGCCAAGCTTTCTGGAGTTGGTTGTCCCGTTTTTATTTTTTTTAAAATTGTAAGCCACAGGATCCAATCCTGACGTTTTCGGATGGCGGAAATGGGAATCTTACCAAAGTAATCTACATCATAAATTCCAGTAAGATTGCCTACGTAATTACAGTAAAATAATTGCTTGTAGGAGAGGTTTCTAGGAGCTTCAACTCTTTTGTTCAGCGGTTTTCCTTCTTCATCGATACAATCATAGAAAGAAAAAGTAAAGGGTAAATCATTATGGGTCATAAACTTGATTTGGTTCTCGAGTTTAGTTGGTTTCCATAAGTCATCCGAATCCAAAAAGGCAACATATCTTCCATTCACTTTGTTTAAAGCCAAGTTTCTGGCAATGCCAGCACCTGAATTTACTTCAAGTTGAAAAAATTGGATTCTTTCTTCAAATTGGGATAATTTGGAGATTATTGAAACTGTTTTATCTGAAGAACCATCATCGACAATAATCACTTCCCAATTGGTGTAAGTCTGAGCTTGTATGGATTGTAGAGTTTCAGCAATAAATTTTTCAGAGTTGAAGGTTGGTATTATTATGGATACAAGCATATTTCCCATGTTAATAAGCCTTTTCTTCTCCTTTTAATATGTTCACTACCGTTTGAAGAATGATTTTTAAATCTAATATAAGGGACCAATTTTCAATGTAAAAAACATCAAGTTTGATTCGATTTATCATATCTTCATTGGTTTCGATTTCCCCTCTAAAACCCTTTACCTGAGCTAGACCTGTAATTCCTGGTTTTACATAATGTCTTACCATATATTTTTTTACAGTATTGCCATATGCTTTATTTTGTGACCATAAATGGGGTCTTGGGCCCACTACAGACATGTCTCCAAGCAAAACATTAAGGAATTGAGGCATTTCATCAAGACTTGTTTTTCGCATAAATCTACCCATTTTGGTAACACGCGGATCATTTTTAGATGCTTCTATTTCAGTTGTTATATTGATTTGCATGGATCTGAACTTATAACAAAAAAATTCTTTTTCATCTAGTCCAGGCCTACCTTGTTTAAAAAAAACAGGTCCCTTTGATTCTAATTTAATAAGAATTGCCAATAATGGAAAAAGCCAAGACAAAAATCCCACAGTAACAATAAACGAAAAAACAACATCGAAAGTTCTTTTTAAAACTTTAGTGGTTGGGTCGTCAAGGATTGATTTTTGTATAGTAAGAACAGGGAAGATATCATAGTAGTCTGTTTTTAAATTTTTTGAAAATATTTCTTTGGTGTCAGGGATAAACTTTATTATTTTGTCGTTTTCGTCCGCAAAATCAACCAAATTTTTCAACTGTGCATCGGTAACTTCATTCAACGAACAATATATCTCATGCACTTGATTTTCAATTACAAAAAGTTTTAAATCTGCCAGTTTTCCTTTAATATCTGCATTTGATTTTTTATCAGAAAAATAGCCCAAAAAACGATAGCCATAATCATTTCTAGTTTCAAAAAGCCCTTTTAATCTAATAGCTTCAGGAGTGTGCCCAATAATTACTGCGTTTCTAAAATTACTTCCCGTTACTATTCTGTATCTTTTTAAATAATAAAACAATAAAACTTTTGAAATGGTAATTAATACAAAGCTTAAAACCAAAAAAAATGCAGTTGCCTTACCACTAAAAATACTTTGTTTAGAAAAAGGGAAAAAAGCAATAACAATTAGCAAAAAAAGCACACCTTGTTTGACTAATTTAGAAATGATTTCGACTGGAGTGGTAAAACGATAGACTTCATAAAACTTGATTAAATAGGCTATTAGAAACCAACCAAAGTTTTGATATAAGACATAATACAAAGTATTTAACTGAAGCTCTTTAAAGAAATATAGGCATAAAAAATCGATAACCAAAAGGTCTAATATAACACTTATGGGTCTGATATATTTTGAATATCTTCCTTTTTGAGCTGCCGTCATATTAATGAATATATCCTGTAAAATCCTTATGATCTTCCTTTGAAAGTTCTTCGGTTGTCAAGGATCTGAAATAGTCGTAGGTAATTTTCATGCCTTCTTCTCTTGAAACTTTGGCTTCCCAACCCAATATTGCCTTTGCTTTAGTGGTGTCCGGCTGCCGTTGTAAAGGATCGTTAATTGGCAATGGATGATACACCACTTTTTGATTCGTCCCAGTGAGTTTTATGATTTCGTCGGCAAAATCTTTGATCGTAATTTCGTCTGGATTACCAATGTTTACTGGATACACATAATCGGAATGTAACAACCTGAAAATTCCTTCTACTTGATCATCGACATAGCAAAAAGAACGGGTTTGCATTCCGTCACCAAAAATGGTTAAATCTTCTCCGCGCAATGCCTGCCCAATAAAAGCCGGAATTACACGGCCATCATTTAATCGCATTCTAGGACCGTACGTATTAAATATTCGAACAATCCTGGTTTCTACACCATGAAAAGTATGATAGGCCATCGTGATGGATTCTTGAAAACGTTTGGCTTCGTCATAAACACCTCTTGGGCCAATGGTGTTTACATTACCATAATACTCTTCCGTTTGAGGATGAACCAAAGGATCTCCATAAACCTCGGAGGTAGATGCGATAAGAATTCTAGCTTTTTTTACTCTAGCCAAACCCAAAAGATTGTGTGTGCCTAAGGAACCTACTTTAAGGGTTTGAATGGGGATTTTTAAATAATCTATGGGACTTGCCGGTGAGGCAAAATGAAGAATATAATCTAAATCACCCGGAATATGGACGAATTTCGTAATATCGTGATGGTAAAATTCAAAATGCTCTAATTTAAATAAATGTGCTATGTTTTTTAAATCTCCGGTGATGAGATTATCCATCCCTATGACATGGTAGCCTTCGGCTATGAAACGATCGCACAGGTGAGAGCCTAAAAACCCGGCGGCTCCTGTAATTAAAATTCTTTTCATGTAAAGTTTTATTTATATTGGATCGTATTTTTGTATTGTAACAACGAAATGTCTGACTATATATTGTTAAAATTATTGAACTTTTTTTATTATTCCTCGGTTCTGATTAAAAAGGCAATATAGTGTGGCGAAAAATACGATTCCTCTTTTTCGTGACAAAAACGATTCCGTCAAAAATAAACTTATAATTTTATTAAATCAAAAATTATGATTTATTATTATGTTGTCGACAGCTTTTTTTATTTCTATTTCAAATCTTTTAGTGTCAAATTTTAAGGCTTGATTTCGGATTGTTTCTTTATCGAACTTATGCTCATTTTCTTCAAAAACGGTTATTGCATTTAAGAGTGATTCTGTGGTTTGTTGTTCAAAGAATACTCCAGTATCGGAGGGTTTTATAGTATTCGCTGATGCGTATGACCCAACTATTGTTTCTAGCGCTCCTCCTTTACCAAAGGCAATCACTGGTATGCCGCAAGCTTGTGCTTCAATTGGTGCTATTCCAAAATCTTCTTCGGCGGCAAATATAAATGCTTTTGAATCTTGAATTAAACTCAAAAGTCTGGATTGGTCTAAATAACCCAAAAGGACTACATTGGAAGTAGCTGCTTTTTTTATTTTATTGAAATCAGGACCAATCCCGCCAACAATTAATTTTTTGTCTGGAATCTTTGAAAAAGCCTCAACAATGAGGTTGATTTTTTTATAAGGTACCATACGTGAAGACGTAAAATAATAGTCCCCTTTTAGATTGCTTCCAATAGTAAAATTAGAACAATTTACAGGAGGATAAATTACCTGTGCTTCTTTATCATAAAGCTTTTTTATTCTTTTGGCAACATACTTAGAATTGGCAATATAATAATCAGGACGATTTGCCGTGCCTGCATCCCAATTTCTCAAATAATGGAGCATCCACTTTATGGGAATACTTAATAATCCTTTCTGCATGTTTGCTTCCCTCAAATACTGATGGTATAGATCCCAGGCATAGCGAACGGGAGAATGAACATAAGAAATATGTATTTGATCTGGTCTGGTTAAAATACCTTTACAAACAGAAAAAGATGAACTAATTATTAATTCATATTCTGAAAAATCGAATTGCTCTACTGCATAAGGATAAAAGACAAAATAATGCCTAAATAATTTTTTGGAAAAAGGCAATTTTTGAATAAACGAAGTCTTGGACATCTTTCCTTTCAACATTGTGTCTCTTTCCTCTATTGATAAATTATCAACCATAGAAAAAATATCAAAGTCATTCCAAATCGATGTAAAACTAGCCAAGCATTTTTCGGCTCCTCCATTTTGGACTAGTATATCATGAATTAAGGCTTTCTTCATAATTATTGTAATGCTTTTCTGATTGATGAATATAAATAATATGCTTTTTTTCCTAAAACCATATTAAAGCTATATAATGTTTTTGGAATCCAATGATTAAATAAGTTAAGTTTTTCTAATTCATATTTTAACTCTATTAATGTTTTTTTATTTACTCCTACATTCATTTCAAAAACATGAAATGACTGTCTAACCATTAATTCATTTCGTAAAGAATCGTATAAATTAACATTATATTTCTCTCCAACATTTTTTCCTATTTTTAATACTCCTGCCCACATACTTGCTCTTCCTTTAGCAGAATATAATCCTGGAATATGCAAAGTACCATCTTTTTCAGAATTTCCAAACATTGGTGGGTTTCCTGTTCTAGCTCCAACAATTGGTTTAGAAATATAACCAATTCCATTTGTGCAAAAAGCATTTGCAGCTAAATATATTTGATAAAACAATGTCCCGTCATATTCGTCGGTATCATATTGCATAGCCCATTCTTTATTTATTACCAAACCTCCCACAAAGCCACACATTCTAAAGATTAATTTAGCATCATCCCCAATTTTAATTATTTTATCTTCCTTAAACAAACTTGAAGTCCCTATCGGTCTTTTAATATTGGTATCAAATCTTAAAAAGGTTCTTGAGACTACTGCAACTTGTCGATTTTTATTGCAAAATTCATTTAGATCTTTGATGCTATTCTTTAAGAATAAATCATCATTCCCGATTAAAACAACCCATTTTGATGTTGCTTTTTTAAGCAATTTTCTAATATTGGCATCATAACCCAAATTTACATCGTTTTCAATATAGGTTATAAGAACATTCATTTGTCTGAATCTTTCTTTTTGATTTTCAACAATGACTCGTATTTTACTTCTATCTTTAGAAAAGTCTTCGCATATAATAATTTCATTGGGTTGTTTATCCATTTCATAAATTGATTCAAAAAGTTCAATCAATTCATTTGGTCTGCCATAGGCAGGTATTGCAATGCTGTAAGTGTTTTCTTGAATCATTTTTTTTTAATCCTTTTTTACAAAAATAATTTTTATTTTTTTATTTATAGTGTTTAAAGACTTTAAGTTTGTTTTCATATTCAGTAATCGATATCTGAAAAAAGTATTATTTTTACAGACAAAAGCACATCATATATAGATATTGCAGATTATGTTGAGATTCATATTGCAGAAAAATCGAATAAAGAAACAACAACCGAAACATTAAGATGGATAAATATTGCAATTAGTAACGCCAAGAAAAATTTTCTAGGTAATTACCATAACAATTAAAGGAAAATATATGCAATTGTATCTAAACTTTTGTAAGTTTAATAGAAGATATTTTGAGAAAAAATTATTCGATAGGCTACTAATAGCATTGCATTACAGGATTATGACAGAAAACAGACAATCAATTAATCTAAATGATTTTGATAAATTAAATACGGATTTTTCATTATGATAAAAAGTGTGTTTTTTAGTTTTGGAATAAATTTTATTAATCTACTCTTCCCATTATTGCTGATACCTTTTTTTATTAAAATTTTAGGGCTTGGAATTTATGGAATTATTGTAATCGTTCTTGCAATAATTAATTATGTTGGAATTATAACTGATTACTCTTATGCAATATTAGGCCCAATAGAATTAAATAAATTAGATAAAAACTCAGTTTTAATAAATATTTATATTTCTAAAGTTATAAATACTAAGTTTTTTTTAACCCTTTTCGCATCTTTTTTTCTTATGCTTTCGCTATACTGTTATCATATTTTTGAAAACGGTTTCTTTTGTGTTTTTTCAATATTTCTATTGTTTTTTTCAAGATCACAAAATGTGTTTTGGATATTTATTGGGCTTAATAAAATATATGTTTACTTTTATTTTTATACTTTTTTCAAAATTCTCAGTATATTTTTCATGCTTTTTTTTGTTAAGACAAAACAAGATCTTGATTTAGTTTTTTTTATCTTGGCTGTTTCTGACACTCTAATAATAGTTTTTTCATATCTATTCCTTTTTATAAAACATGATTTTAAATATTGTTTCACAAAAATTAATGAGGTTTTTTGTGAGTTTAAAATTGGCTTTAGACAATTTTTGACATTTCTTTCTTTATGTTCATTGTCGAATTCAAGCGCTTTGATTTTAGGTGTGATGGTCAAACCGGAAGTTGTTGGTATATATAGTGTTGCAGAAAAAATTATAATGTTGATTAAAAATTGTACAGGTGTTTTATTCACTGCGTTATTTCCAAAAGTATGCAGTATTGGAACCTATGATTTAAAAAAATTAAATCGCTTTTTAAATTTTCTATTTAAATCCTATTTACAATTATTTATTGCTGCAGCAGTGTTTTTGTTTTTATTTTCTGACTATATTATTCCTTTTTTTAGTAAAATTTCTACAGAAGAAATAAAAAAATATTTAATTTGTTTATTACCAGTAATAATTATTTCGGCAATTGGACAACCTGCTTATATGTCATTGATAATTACAGAGCAAAAAAACAAATATTCTTTAATCTATCTTGGGGCATTATTTTTTAATTTATTAGCATCTTTTATTTTGTGCTTTTATTTTAATGTTTACGGTATTATTATGTCTCTATTTTTAACCGAGATTTTTATAACCTCATTTTTAAACTATTTAACATTAAATAAGTTTGAAACTAATTTTTTTAAGAATTTATAATGAAAAAAAGTCTGTTTTTAAATTTAGATTCTAGTATACAACTTTTAATGTTTATATGTTGTACTTCTATCGTTTTTTATAGAGCTGTTGCTTTACAATCTGTTTTATTGATCATACTCTCTATTTTAGTTTTAATCAAAAATATAAAGTCCTTTAAATTAAATAAAACAAACTGGCCTTTTGTTACGTTCGGAATATTTCTATCTGCTATTTATATTATAAATTATGATCAATCTATTTCACTAAAAAAAACAGGAGAGTCGTTGATGCTATTTATAATTCCTATTATTTCGCAAAACTTTTTCATCAGAAATAATAAAATTATAAATAGAAAAAATCTTTTGATATTTTATTCTATTTGTGTAAGTTTTCTTTGTCTTTATATAATAAATTTTTATTTCTATTATAGTTCGCATCACAAATTCAACTGGTATTTAGCTCGTTTTTTTATTGAACTTTTTTTAAAGTTTCATTCAACTTATATGGGTGTTTGGATTGGTATTTCTATTCTTATTTTGATTAATTTTCTATTAAAAATAAGGAAACAATTGACACGATTTTTGTTAGTAATTTTAATGATAATAGTTCAAATAAGTACATTATTAATTTTAAGCACACGAATGGCAATGTATTCATTAATTATTATTTTAATAATTCATTCTTTGCTCTTTTTGAATAAACAACAAAAAGTAATAGGAATACTTATTTCATTAACTTTTGTTGTCTCTATTTTATTCTTTACAAATCGATATAAAGAAGATTCTTTGTTTGTAGTGAAAAATTCAATGGTAAATTCGCCTCGATATCCAATAAATTATTGTTCTTTAAAGATAATAAAAGATAATTTTTGGCTAGGTAATAATCCTAATTCCTTACAAACAAAACAAAATAATTGTTATAGGTTTTTAAATCAAGAAGAGTTAGCTATAAAAGACACAAATAGTCATAATCAATATTTTGATTTTTTTCTAAAAGGTGGAGTAGCTTTATTTATACTCTTTATTACTATGCTAATTTATAAGTTAAAATATTGCTTGGATACTAAAAACTACTTGTATTTTTCTATATCGCTTTTTTTTTGTTTTGCTTTTTTAACAGAAAATATACTCTCTAGACAATACGGAATTTTTATATATTTTTTTGTTGACTTAATTTTTTTGAATGTTGTTTTTAATGAAGCTCATAGCTACAATAAAAGAGAAAAAAGCTAATGTTGGAATAAATAGTGTACATCCGTCACTTAAGCTAACAAAAACATAGATAACTACTCCTAATATATATTGAAAATTATTGTTTTTAGTTTTAAAAAAAAGAAAGATGGGTGTTAAAAAAGCTATCATATAAAACAAAAGCCCAATAATGCCAAATTGTTTATTTATCGATAAATAAACAATTTCTGTAACACTTGAAAATGGTTGTAAACCTAAAAAAGAAAGTTCGAGAGATTGTCTCACTTGAGAAATTCTTCCGCCAAGTCTTGAGTCTAATACAAATCCGCTTAATGATCCATACTGAAACTTAGAAGAAAAAAATAAAAAACTTAAAATTGAAATTAAAATTGAAACCCAAATTAATGATTTTAATAAATTAAAAATGTTATTTCTATAAACAATTACAAAAAATAAAAGCAATCCTAACCAAACAGTTCTTGAAAGAGTTAATACCAAAGCTAGAGTTACTAAACCAATTTTATATTTTTCATTTGTATTATAATAAAATAATGGGAAAAACATCAACATACAAACACCAAAAATATTTCCATTATTGTAAGTTGAAATAAGTTTCATTATATTTCCTCTTTGATTGTATTTGTCAGCAACCTCACCAACATCACTTGCATTAATGGTAAAATATGGAATTTCTATATCTATTTTATAAATGTTTTTAATGATAAACAGAATAATACCGTACAATGAAACAATAAAAACAGCTTTGCAAATAACTTTATTAATATAAATTTGTGATAACTGAGAAAAATAAGGGGGCAAAATAATTAAAAACAGAAAAGGTAAAAATCCAAAATTCACTAAATAAGCTATCAAATCTCCTTTTTTTCCATTATATCCAAAAAAATATAAGTGAAAAATAAAAAAAATAAAAAATAAAAAACTTGCAATGTAACAGAGTAATAATTTTAATGGGATAAAATGAATCCTATTTTTATTAAAAATGTTTTTTACAATAATCAAAAAAATTAATCCTAAATATAAATATCCCCATGTTACAGGAACACCTGTAACTTTAAAACCTCCTTTTGGTATTATTACAACCAAAAAAACACCTATTGAAAATAAAATTTCTACAAGTCTTACTTTTTTTAATTTTCGAGGTATTGAAAATTTTACCATTTAATAAATACTCTTTTTAATCTTTATAAAAACCTCCATCATAAATACCAAATTGCATAGACTTTAAATCAAACAATTCTTGATTAATTTTTACAACTCTGGAATAATTTGGATTTAATTTAATATATTTTTCAAATTGTTCTGATGAAATATTATAGTAAAATTTATTGTTTTTTATTAAAAACATATTCCAGCTTTTATTTAATATAATTCTGTTATTATATAATTTAAAAAGTTCCTCAAAAGTTAAATCATTATTTTTTGGGAATTCAAAATCTTCGGACTTAGATTTATCATTTATAAAACCACCATCATACTTTCCAAATTGCATAGTTTTCAAATCAAATAAAACCTGATTAATTTTAACTGTTTTGGAATACTTTGGATTCAATTTAATATAGTTTTTGAAAGAATCTCCAGAATTTGGATAATAAAATTTTCCGTTTTTTATTAAATATTTCTCCCAATTTTTATTTAAAATAATTCTATTATTATAATTTATGAATAGTTCCTCAAAGCTTAAATTATTAGTTTTAGGTACATCAAATTCAATCGCTTTTTCGTTATTATCAATAAAACCTCCGTCATATTTACTAAACTGCATTGTTTTAACATCCCACAAAACTTGATTTATTTTAGTTTCCTTAGAATATTTTGAATTCCGTTTTTTATAATTTAGAAGGGAATTATTGTTTTTTGGGTATTTAATTTTTCCTTCTTTTATTAACAATAATTGATTTCTACCGTCAACAATAATATGATTATTAAAATTGCTAAAAATCGTTCCATATATAGAATTATCTGTTGTTAAAACAGTTTTATCTTCATTTTGTATTCTTTCTAATTTCTGATTGTTTTTTTCCGTATAGTCCCTACTCACCTCCACAATCTTTTTGTCTAACTCTACCTCATCAGGTGGATAGATTTCTTCTTTGTTTTTTATTCGTTCGTCACCACGCCATTCAAAACCCCTAAGTTTTCGGGCATTTTCAGGTAAATCCAGTTCAGGATAGATGTCACCGTCAACATTGTCATAAAAAGTAATGGTCTCCACTTTACTTTTGTCGTCCATAATCATGTTGATGCGACTGCTAAGGTTTTTATTGATCCCAATCAGTTCATTTTTTTCGTTGCGCATATAGTACACAACTTCAGTGTTCTTAACCACGTCGGCCTGATAGAGTTTATTTTCTTTAAATTTTCCATACAAATTAAGCCCTTTAATTTGGTTGTAACCCTTTCCAATAGTGTCTTTTGAAATAATAAAAGTATTATTTAGAATCTTCAGGGAATCTATTTTTTCGGTTTTATTATTCCCTATTAAGTGCATGACATCCCCGGTCATCTGGTTTTCAGAATTCCAAAGAATGGGTTTTCCTATCAGTTTTGTAAGTGCTGTTTTTTGATCCGAATAAATGGAATCACATTTTCCGCTCAAGTCGGTTTTGTAAAAACGTACGTTGTTAAACCCTATTACTTTTCGCTCCCCTGTTTTACCCGTAACGATTATTTTCTTGGCATGGATAAACATGGAATCTTTTTCTATCAAATACCGAACTGAGGCATGTTTAGTGATGAATAGCGAGTCTTTGTTTTTATATACTTCCCCATAATGCCCTTTAATTATTGCCTTGTTGATGGAATCGGTGATTTTAACATTGTGGGTTCCCGAAGCAAATTCTTTTTTTCGGTCGTAATATAAACTATCGCCTTCTATCAATCGATCTTTATATTTTATGTAAGACTTCCTTTTAAAATTGCCAATGTTCTTCTTGCTGTTGTAATAGCCGTTTTCGGTGTATATAAAATTATTTTTTCCTGTTATGGTGGAAGGACCGTACAAATAAGAATCTCCTTGAGTGGTATAATAATCCAGATGATTTGATTTTATGGTGTATTCTGGATTGGTTATTACTACTGAGGTCAAAAATTGGTATTTCTTTGCTGTAACATAATACCTTCCTGCATTGCTTTTTAAGGTATTGTTCTTATTAATAATTGTGCCATAATTATTAAAAAAAGCTTCTTGCGAATTTCTATCAAAAGATAGTGTGTCGGTTGACATTTTAGATTCTGGCGATTGCATTACTACATCACCAGTAGCAAAGGCTTTTTTAACGTTTCCGTTGTATTCGGCATACTTACTATTTAAATACAAGGTGTCGCCCTGAACCATTTCCACATTTCCAAATGCCTTAATGTAGTTTTCATCTTTGAAATAATAGGCTTTATTGCAGGTCATTACTATACCATCATGCATAACTCTAACATTACCAGTTAATAGTGTTGCATTAGGCAATTCTATTTCGTTAATATCAACAAAGTCTGAATTTTCAACTTTAATCTTACTCTGTTTTTGAGCAAAAACAAGAGTAAAATTGAACAGCAGTAATCCGATGAGCAACATGATTTTTTTCAAGGATTTCATTTTTTTTATTCCATTATTATTATACCCTAATAAATTGATTTTAAAATTTTAAATTATTTTCTATAATAGACTTAATGTAAATAAGTGATGTATCAAAATACCGAGTTTTGTACTTGATAATGGTATTGTAAAAAGTATTTTAAAGAATTTAATAGCTCACTATTCCAATCCCTCCAACTCCTTTTGAGCCTCTTTCTTGGATTCTACCTTTTTGGCGTCAAATTGTTGGTCCACTTCCACCTCGTCTTTGGTTAGAAATTCTTTTCCAACCACAAAAAAAAAGGATAAAATGGAAATGAATAGCACTACTTTAACCCATTTTGCTTGTTTTGTATCTGACTTTTTATGTGCCAAAAATCCAAAAATCAGTGCTACTCCAACAGGAATTAGTGCCAAAGTCCCTAAAGGCAAAAAAGCAAATACAACACTTAAAACGGAGAAGATACTCGCTATAACTAAAAATAATTGTCTCATAATGATTGATTTAAATTCCAGATGCGTTAGATAATGTTAATTGACCTGTCCCGACAGGAATGCTGAATTTGATTAAGGCCGGGATTTTTTTGGTATCCGCGGTGAGCCAAATGATGTTTTTATCTTTCCCTTTTAAGACCTGCGTTTTTGCACCAATGGCAATTTTATAGCATTCTTTAGTCCCTAAATTCCCGACAGAAAGAGTTTCCTTGCCCATAAATTTTACCACAACAGGAATTTCCTTTTCATCGAAAACAAGCGCCAGCGATTTAATTTGATCCTTTTTAAAATTTTGAAAATCAACCGTTCTTAATTTATATATAAGGGTGACAATGTCTTGGGTGGAATTTCCAACCGTGAACGTTCTATTGGTTTCGGGATTGTTTTTTCTTTTAGAGGTGCTTGCAACAGTTCTCCCATCACTTTTGAAAATATATTTTTCGGTTTTGGTAAAACCGCCTTCAAAAATATTTCGTTTGTACAAACTTGGTTTCAAAGTCGTTGGATTGACATAGGATTCATATAAATCCCTGATTTTAAAAAAAGAATCCCATTTGCTATAGGTGGCCGCCTGACAGCTCAAATGCAGAAAGGTGTTTTTTGAGGTTTTCATCGTTTCGGTTTCCATGGTCACTTGGGCCAATTGCGTCATCAAACCACTCATATTGTAAGAGGCGGCAAATACTAATTTTTCGCCTGATTTAATTTGGGAAAACCCGCCATTTGAAGACAATGCAAAACAAAAGATAAGAAGGAATTTTTTCATTATTTTTAAATTTAAATTACTAGCGTTCGTAAACTTTCCTCCCAACTTTTAATATCAATACCAAAAACGGTTTTGATCTTGCTTTTATCCAAAACACTATATTTGGGTCTTTGCGCTGGTGTTGGATAACTTGTAGTCGGTATAGGCTGTAAATCGATGTTTATGTTGTTTATTTCAACTATTTTTTGGGCAAATTCATACCAACTACATTCCCCATCATTGCTGAAATTATATAGGCCAAAAGCCTCTGCCCGACCCTCTCCTTTGGAGAGGGAGGTAAAGAGAATTATTTTTACCAAAGTTTCGGCTAAATCAACCGCGTTTGTTGGAGTGCCAATTTGGTCACTGACAATACCCAACGAAGTTCTTTCCTTTGCCAATCGTAAAATTGTTTTCATAAAGTTATTTCCAAACTGGGAATAAACCCAGGAAGTTCTTATGATGAAATAGTTGTCAAGAACCTCTCGAATCGCTTTCTCTCCGTCTAACTTAGTTTGACCATAAACGCTCTGGGGGGTTGTAGCATCTCCCTCGGCATAAGGAACTGATTTATTGCCGTCAAAAACAAAATCTGTAGAAATATGGAGTAGAGTTGTGCCAAAATCCTTGCACACCTCGGCTAAATTTTGAGCACCAACCGCATTTATTAAATGTGCTTTTTCAAGCTCGCTTTCTGCCTTGTCGACTGCAGTGTACGCCGCTGCATTAATGCAAAAGTCAGGTTTTGATTGTGAAAAAACTTTTTCGCAATTATCTTTATTAGTAATATCTAGATCGGATGAAGAGCAAAATATAAATTGAATATCGGGATAATTACCCGCAATGAATTTTATAGATTGTCCTAATTGACCACTGGCTCCAGTCACTAAAACTACCATACTTTTTTTGCGTTTTTCATTGTCGGTAATAACCAATCCTTCTCTGAAACAATTAATTCCTGTTCTGGAAAATGCCAATCAATGTTGATATCTGGATCATTAAAAAGAATACCACCTTCAGACTCTTTATTATAAAAATTATCACATTTATAAAAAAAAGTTGCTGTCTCACTTAACACGACAAACCCATGAGCAAAACCCCTAGGAATAAACAACTGCATCTTGTTTTCTGCAGAAAGCAGTATCGAAACTTTCTCTCCATAGGTTTCCGAGCCTGGTCGTATGTCAACCGCTATGTCTAACACTTCCCCGTCTATAACTCTAACTAGTTTGGCTTGAGCATGTTCTCTCGTTTGATAATGAAGTCCTCTTAATACCCCTTTTGCGGAAAAAGATTGGTTGTCTTGAACAAAACTAACATTTTGCCCTACCCCTTCTTGAAAGGTTTTTTCATTGAAGCTTTCCATAAAATATCCCCTTTGGTCATAAATGATTTTGGGCTCAATGCTGAAACAGCCTAATGCGTTGGTGGGAATAAAATTCATTTTAATAATCTCTATTGGTTTAATTCTAATAAAATCTCTTGTTTTTTATAAAATCTTATAAAAAATCTAACCATAATAAATCCGAAAATTAAAAATAATGGTAAAACAAATTTTAATTTTCCGTTGATTTTTTCAGTGTTTATAATATTTGTTGTTATGCTTGAATCTTTAATGAATACTTTTAAATTTTCAAGATTAATTTTTTGAGCGGCAATTTCATTTATTAAACTGTTTTTTAGATCAAATAGTGGATTAATTTGATTATTTTCATTATTGTAAATTAAATTTTGATTCTTATTTTGTCTTAAATTATAAGCCATAAATTTTAGTAACGAATCGACTTGAACAATCTCTTGTTCATTTTTTTTCATTTTTATAAGGATGTTTTCCTTTGAAATTTTAAGAATTTTATTATAATATTCATCCGTATTCAGGAATTTTAATATTGGTTTTATAAGTTCGTCGTTACTAATTTTTCCTGACGTTATAATTTCAATTTTATGGTTTGGATAATTTTTACTAGTCAATTTGTCCTTAATGACGTCTTTTAAACTTCCATCTTCGGCCAATAATTTGACCAATTCGAAATTTTGGGTGTTTTGTGCATTAGCGGCTGATGTTGAATTATTTACAAAAGTGTAAATGTCTAAAATGGGTTCAATTTTGATACTTCCAATATTAGAGAAGTCTTTAATTCCTATACTTTTAAAAAAAGATTCATCCTGCTCTTTAAGTTTAGAGGAAAGAAAATCTATTTTAGAATAAAGATAATCCGTACCGCCCATATTTGGCGAAACAATTATTTCATGAGTATAGGTTTTTATTTTCTTATCCAAATAAATTCCAGTACAAAATCCCATTAGTAACAAGACGGAAATTACAACCACATTTTTTATAAAAAACTGGAGGCTTTTAAAAATATTCATTTTTATACTTTGAAAAAAGCCGTCAACTTTTTTAAAGATTTGTGTTAAATCAATCTCTTGATCTTGATTGCTAGATGTGTTTGTGCTCATTTTAGTTATTTTGGTTACAATATTGGGGCATTTTTACAGCTTCTCATTACAGATTTTAAGGTGTAACGACAAAAGTACTGTTTTTATTTTCTTTTTAATAAATCAACAATGTTTCTGTCATTACTCAATCTTGGAATTTTGTTTTGTCCGCCCAATTTTCCAATGGATTTCATATATTCCTGAAACCCATCTTTAACCACTTTTGAAATTACCACTTTTCTCAACACATTTCCCACAATTAAATCATCGTAGTACATATTTTGTTTACGCATGGCATTGTCCAAACCTTCTGCAAAAGCATCTAAATGTTCAGGTTCATTTTCAAATTCGATGAACCATTCGTGGTATGGCAAACCCTTTTTTGGGGTAATTTGTGGCGCAACAGTAAATTCGTTGATTCTAATAGTGGTTCCAATTATGGCTTCCTGCAAAGCACTTTCCACTTCTTTGCCAATCACGTGTTCTCCAAATGCCGAAATATAATGTTTGATTCTGCCCGATACAATTACTCGATAGGGTTTCAAACTCGTAAACTGAATCGTATCGCCAATGTTGTAGCCCCACAGTCCGGCGTTGGTAGAAATAATCAATACATAATTGACTCCCAATTCGACTTCTCCAATAGTGTGTCTTTTGGAGTTTTGCATATAAAATTCATCACTTTTTATAAATTCATAAAAAATTCCAGAATTCAACAACAGCAACATTCCTTTTACCGCCTGGGAATCTTGGTAGGCAAAAAAGCCTTCCGAAGCCGGAAATAATTCAATGCTGTCTACCTTTCGACCTATCAGGTTTTCGAATTTGGCCCGATACGGCTCATAATTTACGCCACCATAAATAAACAAATTGAAGTTTTTGAAAATTTCACCTACCGACTTCCCTCCTTTTTGATACAATTTTTCAAAATACATTTGCACCCAAGATGGAATTCCGGAAATCACTGTCATGTTTTGGTCAAAAGTTTCCTCGACAATAGTGTTTACCTTAGTTTCCCAATCTCCAATGCAATTGGTTTCCCATGATGGCAGCCGGTTTTTTTGCAAATATTTTGGAACAAAATGTGCAACAATTCCCGACAACCTTCCTAATTTTATTCCATTTTTTTCTTCCAAAATTGGGCTTCCTTGAAGGAAAATCATTTTTCCGTCAACAAAATCAGTGTTCCCAGTTTCGTGAATGTAATGCAGAATGGCGTTTCGTGCGGCTTCAATGTGAAATGGGATCGATTCCTTGGTCAGCGGAATGTATTTGGCTCCCGAAGTGGTTCCCGAAGTTTTCGCAAAATAAAGCGGTTTGCCTTTCCAGAGGATGTTCTCCTCGCCTTTAACCACTTTGTCAATGTAGGGTTTTAAATCCTCGTAATCCCGAACGGGAACATTATTTGAAAAATCTTCAAATGTTTTTATCTGGTCAAAATGATGGTCAATGCCAAATTGGGTGTTTTTTGCCTGCCGAATTAAATCTTCGAAAACGTTGCGCTGCGTTGCTATTGGGTTTTTTGCCCAAAGTTGCGTTTTGCGATAGATTTTTTTAGCAAAAATTTTAGCTAGTATTGATTTTATGGACATTTATTTTCTTTTTTTCGCCTTCTTTATGGAGCTATTAAGACGGGCTTCCTCTTTTGCCACTTGTTCCCTCAATTTCAATTCTTCTTTTGATGGATATAAATTAACTTTAGATGGCGCTTCTTCAGTTGAAGCCAATATAGAATCTTTATTAAATTTCGCATATTCTAAATCTCCCGTCAACACTTTTTGGATTGATTGTATATAGGCTTCATTTTTATTTAATGCCGAAGAAAGTGAATCTGACTTTAAAGCCAATTCTGTGGCATCTTTCTTTAATTTAGAAGAAGAATATCCCGGTATAAACTCTCGTAAAGGCGTAAAAGCAATAATAACTGTAGTGAGTGCAATCAATAATATAGCACTCAGAGAGGCCGTCACAAATACATTCATTAGGTTTAATTTGAAGGAAAAAATTTCCTCAAAAGTATCCTCATTTAAAATAACTAGACGGTTTTTTAAGAATAATTTGTTCAGGAGTTTTTTTCTTTCGAGCCTCTTTTCAGACATATTTCGAGTTTATATTACAAATATAATAATTAATGCAATGATCAGTCTTTTTTATTGTCGGCTTAATTAAAATCGAATATTTTACGAAATTTTTAACCTTTCTGAACCTAAATAATTAAGGTAATATTAATTTATGTTGAGTATTTCTATATACCTTTGCCTATAGTTTTATTACAAATTTGCTTCGGCAATAAATTATTTTAATCATGGGAAATTTAGGTGTAACGGAAATCCTTGTTATTTTAGCGATAGTTTTATTACTTTTTGGAGGTAAAAAAATTCCAGAATTAATGAAAGGTTTGGGTAGTGGAGTTAAAGAATTTAAAAACGCTGCTAAGGACGACCAACCTGCTAATAAAAAAGAAGAAGAATCGAAAGAATAAATTTCTTGACATTTCGAAGGTAAAATATTCCAAATTCCGAGCAATTTTTGTTCTTGGAATTTGGATTTTTAATTTAAAACCATGCTCAATTGAATCCGTTTTCGATCCTCATCAACCTCAGTAATTTTCACCTCAACGTGTTGGTGTAGTTTCACCACTTCGTTAACGTCGCTCACAAAACCGGCTTTGAGTTGGGAAATGTGAACCAAACCACTTTCTTTCAAACCAATATCTACAAAGCAGCCAAAATTGGTAATATTATTGACAATTCCGGGTAAAATCATTCCTGTTCGAAGATCTTTTATTGTTTTTACATTGGGGTCAAATTCGAAAACTTTGGCTGATTTTCTAGGATCCAACCCTGGTTTTTCGAGTTCTTTAATGATGTCTTTCAAACCCAATATTCCAATTTCATGAGTAACATAATTTTCTGGTTTGATTAAGGCTGTTTTTTCCTTATTGGCAATCAAATCATTCACCGAAAGTTTCAAATCTTTGGCCATTTTCTCGACAACAGCATAAGCTTCCGGATGAACAGCAGAATTATCCAAAGGGTTTTTGGCATTCGAAATTCGGATAAAAGCAACTCCTTGTTGATAGGCTTTTTCACCCAAACGCGGCACTTTTTTGAGTTGTTTTCTATCTTCAAAAGGACCGTTTTCCGAACGATATTGTACTATATTTTCGGCTAGCTTATCCCCTATTCCACTCACATAACTCAACAAATGTTTGCTCGCCGTATTGATGTTGATTCCAACGGAATTCACACAACGAATTACCGTATTGTCTAGTTCTTCTTTGAGTTTGTTTTGGTCAACATCGTGTTGGTATTGGCCTACGCCAATGGCTTTCGGATCAATTTTAACCAATTCGGCCAGGGGATCAGAAAGTCGTCTTCCTATAGAAACCGACCCACGAACCGTCACGTCATAATTGGGAAATTCCTCTCTTGCAATTTTCGAAGCGGAATACACCGAAGCCCCAGCCTCCGAAACGATGAAAACCTGAACCGGTTTATCGAACGCAATTTTCTTGATAAAAAATTCGGTTTCACGAGAAGCCGTTCCGTTTCCGATGGAAATCGCATCAATTTGATAGGCATTCACCATCGAACGTATTTTTTTCATCGCCATGGCAGTTTCATTCTGTGGTGCATGAGGATAAATATTTTCGTTGTAGAGCAAATCGCCTTTTTCATCCAGGCAAACTACTTTACAACCGGAACGAAATCCGGGATCAATTGCCAAAATTCGTTTTTCACCCAAAGGGGGTGCCAACAATAATTGCCCTAAATTATTGGCAAAAACTAGAATGGAATTGGCATCAGCTTTGGCTTTGGCTTCTTGCAAAGCTTCATTTGAAATAGCGGGATTCAGCAATCTTTTATAACTGTCTTCGATGGCCAATTGTATGTGTGACGTAGTTGCGTTTTGACCTTTTAAAACCAATTGGTCAATAATATCATAGGCTTCTTCAATATCAACTTCTACTTTAAACTTGATGAAACCTTCATTTTCGGCACGAAGTATTGCCAATAAACGGTGTGAAGGCGCTTTGGTCAAAGGTTCTGACCAATCGAAATATTGGTTGAATTTTTGGGCCTCTTGATCGTCTTTTTTGTTTTTTACCACTTTGGTTGTGATGATTGCTTTTCGTTGAAAAAGTCTTCTCAATTGTTTACGAACATAAATGTTCTCGTTAATCCATTCGGCAATAATATCTCGTGCTCCTTGCAAAGCAAGATCTTCATTAACCACATTTTCGTTTAAATATTTCGAAGCGATAAAATCTACATCGTCATTATTTTGAGCCATAATGATTTTGGCCAAGGGTTCCAATCCATTTTCACGAGCGACGTCGGAACGTGTTTTTTTCTTCTTTTTAAATGGTAAATAAAAATCTTCCAATTCCTGTAAATCGAAACTTTGTTGGATTTTTTTATCCAAATCGGGCGTAAAAGCATTTTGTTCTTGAATCGATTTTAAAATGGCTTCTTTTCTTTTTACGATGATTTCGTAATCCTTTTGGAGTTTGGCAATTTGTTCGATTTGAACTTCGTCGAGATTACCGGTTTTGTCTTTTCGATACCGGGAAATAAAGGGAATCGTGCAGTCTTCTTGTAATAATTGAACCGTATTTTGAATATTTAAAGTGGCGGTGGCAACAGTTTTGGAGATGAATTGTATGTTGGTCATTATTTTATAAAATCATATTCCGTCAATTAACAACTAATTTTATCCACTCTGGTTTGGTGTCTTCCTCCTTCGAATTGGGTATTAAGGAAGGCATCCACCATTTCTACAGTTTGTGGAATTGAAGTGTAACGCGCTGGAATACTCATAATATTTGCGTTGTTGTGTTGACGCGTCAAAATGGCGATTTCTTTCATCCAACAAAGACCAGCGCGAACTTTTGGGTATTTATTTACAGTCATGGCAATTCCATTTCCTGAACCACAAATTACAATTCCAAAATCTGCTTTTCCTTCAGAAACATCTTTAGCAACAGCGTGACCAAAATCAGGATAATCAACACTTTCAGCATTGTCGGTTCCGTAATTAGTTACTTGATGACCTTTTGATTCTAAATATTGAACGATTGCTTTTTTATACTCTGGTCCTGCGTGGTCGTTTCCTATGGATATTTTCATGGTGTTTTTATTGAATTGTGTTTCGCAAATTTAGGGAAAGAATTGATTGTTTTTTTATTATATTCGATTAAAATATTGCCTTCCTAGTTTTAATATTCTCTATTCTTAATGAAATTTGTAAGATAGATGTCTGAAATTATTTGAATAAAGGCGATGTTAATAGGATTTTACAATCACTTGATAATCAGTTAACGTTAAATTAACATAGAATGTTTATAAGTTTAGATAGAAAATTAGAACTATTTATGATTTGTATTGGATAAAAATGTAATCCAAAACGGAGATGAAAAAAACAAATTTAGTTTGATGTATTTATAGAATAGTTATAGCTATAAAATACCCTCTTATGAACAAAAAATTAAAAGTAACTTATTTACAAAACAACTATTTTTTTAATTATTAACAGCTGTTAACCATTTTTTAAAATGTCTTTAAAATGAATGATTTAATTCAATATAACTATGTTGATAAAACATTATAAAATCATTTAATTGTAAAATCATAATTTTTAAAATAAACTTATCCTAGCTATTAACATGATATAATAACCATTAAAAATTAAATTAAATTTCCTTTTTCTTTTTGTTGTTTTTAATAGATGTTGACAACTTTAGAAATAATTTAGAATAATTTTTTCAATTAGCCTAAGACATAGAAATAAAAATAGTTTATATCCTTACAACTCGTTTCTCTAAAGTTGCATTTATTAGTTAAATCCAAGCTTTTCATAAAGTTATTATTTTTTTAAACTGGAATATAGATACGAACACTGAATACTATTTCGTAATTTTAGGCCTTTAAGAAAATATTTATGAGTAAAAATGTAAGAAAGCCGGCAAAAAAAGAAAAAGATTTCTCTGAAAAAATTATAAAAATATTAGCTCAAAATGCCAATAAAGCATTTAACTATAAGCAAATAGCGGCCATTTTAGAAGTGGAAGACACTAAAAGTAGAAATGAAATTATTAGGGATTTAAAAATTCTGGCTTCACAAAAAAAAATAAATGAAACGGAACCTGGTAAATATTTAGTTAAAGCTATCAGTCAAGATTATTACGAAGGAACTATCGATATGACGGGCCGAAAAACAGCCTATTTTGTTTGTCCGGAATTAGAAGAAGATGTCTTTATACCAACCAATAATTTAAACCGAGCTTTAGATAAAGATACTGTAAAAGTCTATGTTTATAACCGAAGAAAAGGAAGAAGGCCTGAAGGAGAAGTAATTGAAGTTATAGAAAGAAAAAAAACAGATTTTGTAGGGGTAATAGACATCCAAAAGAATTTTGCTTTTGTTTCTACTGCAAATCCTAAAATGTACACTGATATTTTTATTCCAAAGGATAAATTAGGAGAAGCAGAACAAGGTGATGTAGTACTGGTTCATATCGAAGATTGGCCAAAAAGAGCCGATAGTCCTTTTGGGGCTGTAATAAAAGTGCTTGGAAAACCAGGAGAGCACGATACAGAAATTCACGCCATCTTAGCAGAATACGGTTTACCGGCAGAATTTCCAGTCGAAGTCGAAGTTTATGCCCAAAAAATAGATACAACAATCAATGAGGCTGAGATAAAAAAACGTCGTGATATGCGCGATACTTTGACTTTCACGATTGATCCAAAAGATGCCAAAGATTTTGATGATGCTTTGTCTTTCAAAAAATTAGAAAATGGAAATTACGAAATAGGTATTCATATTGCTGATGTGTCGCATTATCTTCAAGAAGGTACAATCCTAGATGATGAAGCCTACCAAAGAGCTACTTCGGTTTATTTAGTGGATAGAGTGGTGCCAATGTTACCCGAGGTTTTATCTAATTTTGCGTGTTCATTAAGACCAAGAGAAGAAAAATATACATTCTCAGCAGTATTTGAAATAACGGAAAAAACACAGGTTGTTAACCAATGGTTTGGAAGAACAGTAATTTTTTCTGACCAACGTTTTTCATACGAAGAAACCCAACACATTTTAGAAACTAAGGGGGATATCATTCCAGAAGAAATTTCTATAACAGGAAAATCCTATCAAGTTCCTTCAGAAATTGTTGCAGCCACTTTAAAACTAGACCAATTAGCTAAGATTTTTAGAAGAGAGAGAATGAATAATGGCGCTATTTCCTTTGATAAAGTGGAAGTAAAATTCAACTTAGATAACGAAGGTGAACCAGAAGGAGTTTATTTTAAAATATCAAAAGATGCGAATCATTTGATTGAGGAATTTATGCTTTTGGCTAATAAAAAAGTAGCAGAATATATTGGAAAACAAAAGAAAACGTTTATTTATCGTATTCACGACGAACCTAATGAAGATAAATTAATTGCGATGCAAACCGTAATTTCTAAATTTGGTTACAAAATAGATTTTAGGAATAAAGGAGATATTTCAAAATCATTGAATAGTTTATTGAGTGATGTTGTTGGAAAAAAAGAGCAAAATTTAATAGACACTCTGGCTATTAGAACAATGAGTAAAGCCAAATATTCGACGGATAATATTGGACATTATGGATTAGCTTTTGATTATTACAGTCATTTTACCTCGCCAATTCGTCGTTATCCCGATGTCATGGTTCATCGATTATTGCAACATTATCTTGACGGAGGAAAATCAGTGGATGAAGAAAAATACGAAGCAAAATGTTTGCACTCTTCTACAATGGAAGGTTTAGCTACAAATGCGGAACGCGATTCCATCAAATACATGCAGGTAAAATACATGCAGAACCACAACGATCAAGAATTTTTGGGTGTAATTTCTGGTGTGACAGAATGGGGAATTTTCGTTGAAATAATCGAAAATAAATGCGAGGGAATGGTAAGAATCCGGGAAATAAAAGACGATTATTACACTTTCGATGAAAAACAGTACGCTCTTGTTGGAGCTACTACAAAGGCTTTGTTGCAATTGGGTGACGAAATTTACGTTAAGGTTAAAAATGCCGATTTGGTAAAAAAACAATTGGATTTTAATTTTATAAGAAGAAACGTTTAAACTTAGAATAAAGTAAAAATGATAAACGACATTTTATCCGGAATTCCTTGGGGAATTTTTTTAAGTTTTATGATTGGCCCGGTTTTTTTTATATTACTAGAAACAAGTATTGTAAAAGGATTTAGGGCAGCCTTGACCTTTGATTTAGGAGTGGTTTTTGCCGATATTATTTTTATCACCATTGCTTATCTTGGTAGTTATAGATTAATAACAAGTATTAAGGACAATTCCGCCCTTTTTATGTTCGGAGGAATAGTAATGTTGGCTTATGGCGTTATTTCGTATATAGGATTACATAAAGAAAAAAAAGTGGATACCCATAAAATAGACAACGAGATTATTAGAAAAGACTATCTGGGTTTATTTATAAAAGGCCTTTTTTTAAACATCATCAACATTGGAGTTTTGGGATTTTGGCTAGCAATAATTATTTCGGTTGGACCAAAGTTGGAAATGCAAATGTCTAGAATGATTACTTTTTTTGCGACGGTAATTATAACGTATTTACTGGTGGATAGCGTCAAAATAGTATTGGCGAAACAGTTAAAATCCAAGATGACACCCACAAACATCCTTAAAATCAAGAAAGGAATCAGTATTGTGTTGATGGTTTTTGGATTTGTTTTAATAACCCAAGGCTGGTTCCCGAAAGAAAAAGAAAAGTTGAAGGATGTTTTGGAGAGGATTGATAAGTAGGTATTAGAAATATTAATATAAACTTGCGTATATTTATGAGTTAGCCGTCAGTTTACCGCCGAACGTGTAAAATCGACCTTTCTAAAAAAATATTACCGAAATATTGAAAACCGTAAAGTTGGTATTTCTAAAACACAAATTTTTGAAAACAAACACAAAATAAAATATATAATTAAAAGTAAAAATATGGCTGTAAACGCAATTCCAAATCCAAAAAAATCAACTCAAGTAGATTTTCCAATTGAAAAAGTTAAATTAAGTGTTCAAAATATTAGTTTGAGAAACAATAAATATAAGTTTTCAAAAGCAAACGAAATATTTAATCAATATACTTTTGAATCATCAGAATTTTTGAGTTTAGGTGTATATGTTGACATAAATTTAAACAAAATAACTGAAGACAAAACAGAAATCACAGTTGAAATTAGAAGAAAAATTGGAACATTTAACCAATCTTACGAAATTACAAATGCTAATGAACATATTGAAAAAACTTTTGAATGTATTGCTTTTCTAATCACAAAAAGTCCAGAAGAAATTGAACAATACAAAACAAGCCAAACCGTAAACAAAGTTTCAAGTAATTTAAACCAAAATTCAAGAAATACTTTTGAAAACGGAGAAGAAAAACCTTGGTATGAAAAGACAGGTTTAGTTATTCTTTTATGCGTTCTATTTTTCCCTGTTGGTCTTTATGCACTTTGGAAAAATTCGACAATTTCAAAATTTTGGAAATTTGGAGTTACTGCATTAATTGCCATAATTATTATTGCAAATTGTGGCGATGACAAAAAAGTTGATAATGCAACAACTGAAAATGAAACAGTCACGTCTGAAACGAGTGAAAAAACTAAAACAGTTTCAGATTTAGAAACTCTTAAGACTAAACTTAAAAACAATATCAAAAGTTTAGAAAAAGACGATTTAACAAGTTCTCCACTAAAATCCGCACAAGATTTCACAATTGCAGTTGCAATATTCAAAGCATACGCAATTACTATTAATGAAGCAAAACCAAATAAAGACAAAGAAGTTCAAAGTTTAATATCAGAATTAGAGAAAAAAGTTGTTAAATCACAAATAAAAAACTTTCCTAAATTAAGAAAAGCATATTATGAATTTCTAAAAGAAAAACTTTGGGAAAATGATGTGGAAGTTGGGATTTCGGGAAAAAACAATCAAAGATTAAGCTTTACGGCTAGTTATTTCGCAGCTAATAAAAACATAAAAGATACGCAAGAAACTTTAAGCGAAATGTTGAATTATTTGCATTTTAAACAAACTCAATATCGTTGGTACAGAGGGCAAGATGAATTTACTTATTACGACATTGAAAGTGATAATGATAACGAAATCAAATCTGAATAAATATAAAACCGAACGGCTAACAGCAGTTTGGCAATATGGCGGCTTTAGGCTTAATTTAAAGTTGGTTTTGTACTTGCAAAGTCAGTGTTTAACCGAAAGTTTCGGCTTCCTTAATCCGCCACATCGCCAAGCTGCAAAACGTTACCTAATTTTTTCTGAAATAACAATAAAAAAACCCTCAAGTTTCCTTGAAGGTTTCAGAGGTATCTCCCGAAAGCTTTCGGGACGGATTCGAACCATAACTTTACTTAATTTTTCTTAAAAATTAAAACAAAAAAAGAGACACATTTCTGTATCTCTTCTTGAGGCATCGTCCGGATTCGAACCGGAGTAGGAGCTTTTGCAGAGCCCAGCCTAGCCGCTCGGCCACGACGCCATTGTTAAACGGATGGCAAAAATAAGAAATAATTTTTAATTTATAATTTATAATTTTTTTTAATTTCTAGATTCTTCCATTTCAATGGTAACCGATTCAACATCACCGCCAATAGGAGGATTTAATTTTGAAACCGCCAATTTTACCGCAGAAATAGTCCGTACTTCTTTGAAAATTCGGCTTATGATTCTATGCGCCACATGTTCTAACAAATGGGATCGAATGGCCATTTCCTCAACAACAATTTCGTTCAAAAGCACATAATCTACTGTATCATTCAAATCATCTGAAACAGAAGATTTTTTCAGATTTGTTTTCACTTCTAAATCAACCGAATAATCGGAGCCAATTTTTCCCTCTTCCAATAAACAGCCGTGATAGGAGAAGGTTCTGATGTTTTTTAGTTTTATAACGCCCATATTTTTTTGTTTAAAGTTTAAAGTTTAAGGTTGTAGCGTTAACTTTTAATAGGTTTCTAATGAAACTTTAAACTTTAAACCTTAAACTTTTTTACCTTTGCTAAAATTAAACAAAATTATGTCAACCGAAGAGAAATCACTTCATTTTATAGAACAAATCATTGAAGACAGTTTGGCAAGCGGTTTTCCCCAAGATAAATTACGCTTTCGTTTCCCCCCAGAACCTAATGGTTATTTACATATTGGCCATGCCAAATCCATTTGCTTAAATTTCGGTTTGGGTTTGCGATACAATGCGCCAGTTAATCTACGTTTTGACGACACCAATCCGGCCAAGGAAGAACAAGAATATGTTGATGCTATCAAAGAAGATTTGCATTGGTTGGGCTTCGAATGGGCACAAGAACATTATGCTTCCGATTATTTCCAACAGTTATACGATTGGGCGGTTTTGATGATAAAGAACGGAAAAGCCTATGTTGACAGTCAATCTTCCGAAGAGATGGCGATTCAAAAAGGAACGCCAACTCAACCGGGTGTAGATGGTCCTTATAGAAATCGATCTGTTGAAGAAAATTTGACTTTGTTTCAAGCAATGAAAAATGGTGATTTTACGGAAGGAAGCCATGTTTTGCGTGCCAAAATTGATATGGCATCTACCAATATGTTGATGCGTGATCCATTGATGTATCGAATTTTGCACCGTCATCATCACAGAACTGGGAATGATTGGAAAATTTATCCCATGTATGATTTTGCCCATGGCGAAAGTGATTACATCGAGCAAATTTCACATTCTATTTGCACGTTGGAATTTGTAATGCACAGGGAATTATACAATTGGTTTTTAGACCAAATTTATGATGACACGAAAGTAAGACCTAATCAGTATGAGTTTGCGCGTTTGAACTTGAATTATACCGTAATGAGTAAGAGAAAACTATTGCAATTGGTTCAGGAAAATAGTGTAAAGGGTTGGGACGATCCTAGAATGCCTACCATTTCAGGTTTACGACGAAGAGGGTATACGGCAAATTCCATTCGGAAATTTTGTGACATCATTGGCGTTGCCAAACGTGAAAACGTAATTGATGTTTCCCTTTTGGAATTTTGTTTGCGAGAAGATCTAAACAAAACGGCACCAAGAGTTATGGCGGTTTTGGATCCAATAAAAGTGATAATTACCAATTATCCTTTAGAGAATGAAGAGTTCTTGGATGCTGAAAACAACCAGGAAGACGAAAGCGCAGGATATAGAAAAGTACCGTTTTCTAAAGAATTATACATCGAAAGAGAAGATTTCTTGGAAGAAGCTCCAGCCAAGTTTTTCCGTCTGTCCATCGGAAGAGAGGTACGTTTAAAAAACGCCTACATCATCAAAGGCGAAAGCGTTGTAAAAGATGAAGCGGGAAATATAACCGAAATTCATGTTACTTACGACGAAGATTCCAGAAGTGGAAGCGGGACGGAGGCGAGTCAGAGAAAAGTGGCCGGAACCTTGCATTGGGTTTCCATCAAACATGCTTTAGAAGCTGAAATTCGTTTGTATGACCGCTTGTTTATTGATGAGGCACCAGACAGTCACAAAGAGAAAAACTTCTTGGATTTTATGAATCCCAATTCGTTGCATATTTCCAAAGGATTTGTGGAACCAAGTTTGGCAACCGCGAAACCTGGTGATAAATTCCAATTTCAACGTTTGGGTTATTTCAATGTTGATAAGGATTCAACTTCTGAAAAATTAGTATTTAACAGAACTGTTGGACTAAAAGACGCCTGGGAAGAAAAAGGGAAAAAAGAGGAAAATTTATTGATGAATACACAGAAAGAAATCAATAAATATGTAAAGGAAAAAGACGCAAACCATGCCGATTTGATTCTAAAAGCCATAATTGACAATATAAAAAGCATTGACAATTACAGTTTGATTTCGCAAACAATTATCAAAAACATTAAAAACGATAACAATTCATTGTTGTTTTCAAATTTGATTTTACGGTATTCCGATAAAATTCAATTTAAAGATATTGAATCGGAATCATTGCTTAAATTATATTCTATGTCATTAAAAAGTCAATTGGCCTCCGTTAGGTTTTTTGCCATTCAAAATCTAACAAAGGATTCGTATCATTTCAACAATTTCAAAATCCAACTTTCAGAATTGAGAAATACCGAAAAAAACGAAAAGGTTTTGGAGCTATTAAACACTCCTTAAATTCCATTTATTTCAAAATTTTATATTTTAATAACGAAAAGCGCTTTAACAAGGCGTTTTTTTGGCATTGAAAATACTTATAAAAATTTTATTTTTTATAAGTTTTGTCAATTGAAAACAATATCCATAAATTGATTTTAAGGGATTTTTTCAAGGTTTACGCCAATTTTATTGTTCCTGAAAAAACACATCAACAAAACCCTTTATTTGATGTTTTATGATGATTTGAATTCACTTTAACACCGAATTAACATTGAGGCATTTACAAAGTTTGTAACTTTAGTAGATTATTAATTTTAATTCTAGAAACAATGTCAAATAACACAGGAAATTCAGTATTGGCACTTTTATTAGGTGCGGCAATTGGAGCAGGGGTGGGAATTTTATTTGCTCCGGAAAAAGGTTCAAAAACCAGAGAAAAAATCAAAGACGGTTTTGATGATGCTAAAGACAACTTAAAACATAAATTTGAAGATGTGACGCATCAATTGAGAAATAAGTTTACGGGATCCAAACAGAATTTAGAAGATAGATACGAAGATTTGATTTCTAATATGAGTCATAAGACAGAAGATGTAATTTCTTTTTTGGAAAAAAAATTAACTGAATTAAAAGAACAAAACGCAAAGCTTCAAAAAGAAAAAGTCGCTGCATCAAAAAATTAAATTAAAACAATTTTAATTATGGCTTTTGAAGAACTAAAAGAACACTCAGAAAACATTCAGGAACAAGCGCAAGCTTATATCGAAAATACAGTTGCCTACTACAAGTTAAAAAGTTTCAATGTGGCAATGAAGTCTGTGACAATGATTGTAAAAATGGGTTTGTTTTTTTCGTGTTTTCTAATGATTTTGTTGTTTTGTTCGATTGCAGGTGCATTTGCAATTGGTCAATATTTTAATAATTACGCATTTGGATTTTTAATTGTTGGCGGAATTTATTTAGTTGTAACAGGACTATTATTTTTAGCTAAAGATAAAATTGTTGAAGGACCCCTTTTGGAGAAATTTTCAGAAATTTTTTTTAATGACTAAACTATGGAAATCAAAAAATATTCATCTTTCGACGAAATAGAAATAGAACTAAAAATTTTAAAACTGGAGAAAGAAATCAGTTTTCAAAAGTTGATTTGGAATATTCAAAAAATTAAAGAGGATATCTCCCCACATAATATTATTGGGCAAATTGTTGGGTCTTATAAATCGATACTTTCTAAAACGTTTGAGGTAATCCTTAGTACTATAATTCCAATTTTAATTAATTGGTTTTCAAAAAGAAAAAGAGGCGATTAAGCCTCTTTTTTTTTGCAACACATTAAAATTATAACTTATCAATCAAGCAATTATCAAATAAATGCAAGGAGTTTTAAATAGCAATTCCATTTTATAGTACCCCCGTGTTTTAAAACTAGAAGCTTTTTTTATAAAACTTTACAAAGAATCAATTGCTTTTTCAATCCTTTTAATCGTTTCCTCTTTCCCAATTAATTCCACAATGTCAAACAAATGCGGGCCTTTTAAAGCGCCAACCAAACTCAAACGAAACGGTTGCATCACTTTTCCCATTCCAATTTCATTTTTTGTCATCCAATCTTTTACGACGGTTTCGATATTTGAGGAAGTAAAATTGGCTATTTCTCCAAGAACAGATATCAATTCTTGCATTAGTGCAGGGGTTTCTTCCTTCCAATTTTTAGATGCTTTTTCATCATAAGAATTAGGCTCAACAAAAAAGTAATCACATAATTCCCAAAATTCAGAAACGAAGTGAGCTCTTTCTTTTATTAGTGAAACTATTTTTTCCAATTTTGACATTCCGCAGGAATCGATGCCTTTTTCAGCTATAATAAGAGCGAAGTATCTTGCTAAATCAGCGTTGTCCTTTTTTACCAAATATTGATGGTTGAACCATTTGTTTTTTTCGGGGTCAAATTTAGCTCCAGCTTTGTGAACTCTCCTTAAATCGAAAGCATTTTCTAATTCTTCCAAAGAGAATAATTCCTTGTCGGTTCCATCATTCCAGCCTAGTAAGGCCAAAAAGTTGATTACTGCTTCCGGGAAAAATCCTTTTTCTCTATAACCAGAAGATTTTTCTCCAGAATTTGGATCAGTCCAATCAAGTGGAAATACTGGAAAGCCTAATTTATCACCATCACGTTTGGATAATTTTCCGTTTCCAATAGGTTTCAAAATCAAAGGTAAATGCGCAAATTCAGGTGCTTCCCATCCGAACGCTCGGTATAGCAAAACGTGTAACGGCATAGAAGGTAACCATTCTTCACCGCGAATCACGTGCGAAGTTTCCATCAAATGATCATCCACAATATTGGCCAAATGATAAGTTGGCATTCCATCGCTTTTGAACAAAACTTTGTCATCAAGAAGATTAGTTTCAAATTTAACTTCACCGCGAATGATGTCTTGCAAGTGCAAAGTTTCATCAACCGGTGTTTTAAATCGAATCACAAAATCTTCGCCAGCATGAATTCTTTTAGTCGTTTCCTCATTGGAAATCACCAATGAAGTATCTAATTTTTCCCGATTGTGATGGTTGTAAATAAATGTTTTTCCTTGTTCTTCGTGTTGTTTTCTATGAAAATCTAACGCTTCGGCAGTGTCAAAAGCATAATAGGCATTTCCTGAATTTATTAATTCATCGGCATATTGTTTGTATAAATGCTTTCTTTCGGATTGTTTGTAGGGACCAAATTTTTCGTTTTTTCCAATGGTTTCGTCCGGCGCTATTCCCAGCCATTCCAAGGTTTCCATAATATATGCTTCAGCACCAGGAACAAAACGATTTTGATCAGTATCCTCAATTCGAAGAAAGAAAACACCGTTATTTTTTTTGGCAAACAAATAATTGAAAAGGGCAGTACGAACTCCCCCAATATGTAAAGGTCCTGTTGGACTTGGTGCAAAACGCACCCGAACTGGCTTAGGCATTTTTGATTGTATTTTTAATTCGGTTTAACACTGAGCTTGTCGAAGTGTGCTGCAAAGATAATTAGAAGTTAGAAGTCGGAAGTTAGAAGTCAGAAGTTTTTAGACAATTAATCATTAATTTTCCTTTAATCAATTTTTAACATGGATAGAATTTAAAAATGGTTACTTTTATCGGTTATTAAAACAAGTTATAATTTTGGAACAATCAAGTTTTATTTATCAAAAGCTGGAGCTTTTCATCAAGAAGTTTTACACCAACGAATTGATTCGTGGAATGATTTTTTTCATAGGTTTGGGGTTATTATATTTCTTGTTCACACTTTTCGTAGAATATTTCCTTTGGCTTAAGCCAATGGGGAGAACAATCTTATTTTGGGCTTTTATTATAGTTGAAATTTTCCTTTTGGTGCGTTTTATCGTGTTTCCAATATTCAAATTGTTCAAATTTCAAAAAGGAATTGACTACAAAGATGCTTCTGCTATCATTGGAAATCACTTCACGGAAGTAAGTGACAAACTGACGAATTTCCTTCAATTGTCGAATGACGAACATCAATCCGAATTGTTATTGGCTTCCATTGAACAAAAGGCAAATTCTCTCCAGTTGGTTCCTTTTGGAAACGCCATTAATTTCAAAACTAATCGAAAATATTTGCCTTTGGCACTACTTCCAATTTTGTTTTTTGTTTTTTTTTATATCTCAGGAAATAGCAAAATACTATCTCAAAGTTTGAATAGGGTGGTGCATTTTCAAGATCAGTTTTTGCCTCCAGCACCATTTCAATTTGTGGTTTTGAATTCTAATTTACAAACCGAACAAAATAAGGATTTCATTATTCGGATAAAAACTGAAGGGAAAATTGTTCCAGAAAATGCCATGATTTTCATTGATGATGAAAGTTATTTTATGGAAACGACTACAGCGGGTGAATTTCGATTTAAAATTGAAAAACCAATATCCAACGTTTTGTTTCAAGTGAAAGCCAATTCGGTTTCCTCACCAGAATACGAATTGAATGTAATTACTGTTCCTTCGATAGCTAATTTTGAAATGCTCTTGAATTTCCCCCCATACCTCAACAAAAAGCCTGAAATTATAAAAGGTAACGGAAATGCTATTCTTCCCGAAGGAACCCGTGTCACATGGAAAATCAATACTCAAGCTACTCAAAACATAAATTGGACTGATTTAACTTCTAATTATCCTTTCTCAAAGACAGAAAATGACTTTACGTTGTCTAAATATATCTCGCAAAACACAGCTTATCAAATTCTTACTTCGAATGCTAAGGTAAAAAACTACGAGAAATTGAATTATCAGATTTCTGTTATTAAAGACCAGTTTCCTATCATCAATGTAAACAATACTCCAGATAGTTTAAAAGTCGACAAAAACTATGTTTTGGGTCAAATTTCGGATGATTATGGACTATCAAAACTGCATGTTGTTTATTATCCCAAAAACAAGCCAGAATCTGTTAGACGTGGAACAATTACTATAAAGTCAAATCTGTACGATCAGTTTATTTTTGCTTTTCCAAGCTCCCTTCCTGTGGTACAAGGTGTTTCGTACGAATATTATTTTGAGGTTTTTGATAACGATGCCATTCATAATTTTAAAAGTACTAAATCTTCCGTTTTTTCTAATCGTATTGCAACTGATGAAGAAAAAGAAGACCAAGATTTACAGCAGCAAAATGATAACATCAATAGTTTAGAAAAATCCTTGAAAAATCAAGACAAACAAATTTCGGAGCTGGATAAATTGCAAAAATCAGGAAGGGAGAAAGAAAATATTGAATTTAAAGACCAACAAAAAATCAATGATTTCATTAAGCGTCAAAATCAACAAGATAAAATGATGAAAGAATTTGCCGAAAAAATGAAAGATAATCTTGACAAATCTAAAACAGACAAAAAAGACGAATTCAAAGAAGAACTGCAAAAAAGATTGGAGAATATAGACAAGGATTTGGAAAAGAACAAAAAACTGTTGGATGAATTAAAAGAACTGAATGATAAAATTAAGCAAGAAGGCTTGATGGAAAAGATGGACCAATTCAAGCAAAATGCAAAAAACCAGACTAAAAGTTTAGAACAATTAGTGGAATTGACCAAGAAATATTACGTTCAGAAAAAAGCAGAACAATTAAAAGACAAATTGGATAAACTTTCTAAAAAGCAAGAAGATTTATCGAATAAGGAAAAGGAAAACAACTCCGAAAAGCAAGAAGAAATCAATAAGGAATTTAATAAGATTCAAGAAGATTTAAAAGATTTGGATAAAGAAAATAAGGAACTCAAAAAGCCTTTGGATATTTCTATAGACAAAGAACAGGAAAAAAGCATCGACGAAGACTTAAAAAAGGCTTCGGATGAATTGCAAAAAAGCAACAAAGAAAAAGCAAAACCAAAACAAAAAAGTGCGGCCAAGAAAATGAACCAAATGTCCCAGAAAATGGAGCAGGGTATGGAACAAGGTGAAATGGAGCAATTAGAAGAAGATGTTGCTATGTTACGTCAAATCCTGGACAATTTACTCGCTTTTTCTTTTACGCAGGAAGACGTTATGGCTAAGTTTAAAAGAGTAAGCATTGGCTCTCCAACCTTTAATAAGAATTTGAAAAACCAACAAGATTTAAAACTCCAATTCAAACACATTGACGACAGCTTGTTTGCCATGTCTTTGCGAAACCCAAAAATAGGAGAAAACATAACCAAAGAAATAGGCAATGCACTTTATAATATGGATAAGTCTTTGGAAACATTGGCTGACGCCCAAATCCCAAAAGGAGTTTCGCATCAACAATATACTATTTCTTCGGCCAATAAACTTGCGGATTTTTTAACGGAAATTCTCAATAATATGCAAATGTCAATGTCTAGTATGGGTGCCGGCAAACCAAAACCAGGTCAAGGAGAAGGAATGCAATTGCCTGACATTATAAAAAAACAGGATGGCCTAGGAGATAAGATGAAGGATGGTATCAAGAAAGGTCAAAAACCCGGCGAAGGGAAAGATGGCAAGAAAGGAAAAGAACCCGGAAAAACAGGAGCCGATGGTCCAAAAGGAGAGAATGGAGAAAACGGGGAAGATGGAGAAGGAGATGCCAAAGCTATAATGGAAATATACAAAGAGCAGAAGCAACTTCGCGAAGCCTTGCAAAACGAATTAGATAAAAAAGGGTTAGGGGGCAATGGTCAGAATGCTTTGGATCAAATGAAGCAAATAGAAAAGCAATTGTTAAACAAAGGATTTAAAAATGAAACGCTACAAAAGATTTTGAATGTGAAGCAAGAATTATTAAAATTGAATACGGCGTTACAACAACAAGGGCAAGAAAACAAACGTCAATCACAAACTAATAAAAAGGAGTTTTCTAACCAGACAAAGCCCCTGCCATCAGTGTTATTGGATTATTTGAACAGTATTGAAATATTAAATAGACAATCCTTACCTTTGCGCACCAATTTTAATCAAAAAGTTCAAGAATATTTCAATAAAAAATGATCAGCTTTAATTACGAAACCGAATTCCTCTTAGAGAATGAAAAAGCAATTAGCAACTGGATTTCTTCTGTAATTACGTCAGAAAACAAGAAAGAAGGGGAAATTAATTACATCTTTTGCGATGATGACTATTTACACAAAATAAACCTAGAACATCTTGGTCACGACACCTTGACAGACATTATAAGTTTTGATTATAGCGTTGGAAATGAATTACACGGAGATATTTTTGTATCTGTGGAAAGAGTTAAGGACAACGCAGTCGATTTTAATGCGCCCTTTGATGACGAGCTAAAACGCGTTTTGGTTCATGGAGTTTTGCATTATTGTGGGCATAAGGATAAGTCTGAAGGCGATGAGCTTTTGATGAGAAGTAAAGAAGACGAAAAACTAGCTATGTTTCACGTGGAACATTAGCAAGTCCTTTTTGATTTTTTAACAATAATTGTTTCACGTGGAACAATAAAACAGATTTGTAATTCAACACAACAATCCCAAATCCCGAATTAAAGATGTTTCTAGAAGAGTATGATGTAATTGTAGTTGGAGCAGGTCACGCTGGTTGTGAGGCCGCTGCTGCTTCCGCTAATTTGGGCTCTCAAACCTTATTGGTGACAATGAGTTTACAAAACATTGCCCAAATGTCTTGTAATCCTGCTATGGGCGGTATTGCAAAAGGGCAAATCGTTCGTGAGATTGATGCGCTTGGAGGGTATTCCGGAATAGTTTCTGACAGGACGGCGATTCAATTTAAGATGTTGAACAAATCCAAAGGGCCTGCAATGTGGTCGCCAAGAGTTCAAAGCGACCGAATGCGATTTGCAGAAGAATGGAGATTGATGTTGGAAGGCACACCTAATCTTGATTTTTATCAAGAAATGGTCAAAGGATTGATCATTGAAAACGGTAGTATTACAGGCATAAGAACTTCGCTTGGAATCGAAATAAAAGCAAAATCGGTCGTGTTAACCAATGGTACTTTCCTGAATGGATTGATTCATATTGGCGAAAAGCAATTTGGAGGAGGAAGAGCAGGCGAAAGCGCCGCTTACGGAATTACTGAAGATCTAGTTAGTGCGGGTTTTCAATCGGGAAGAATGAAGACGGGAACGCCGCCGCGAGTGGATGGTCGCTCTTTGGATTATTCTAAAATGAACGAAGAAAGAGGAGATGCTAAACCAGATAAATTTTCTTATTCGGATGTAACATCGCCCTTGGTTCAGCAAAAATCGTGTCACATGACGTATACCTCTCTTGATGTCCATGATATTTTGAGGGAAGGTTTTGATCGTTCGCCAATGTTTAACGGAAGAATTCAATCTCTTGGACCAAGGTATTGTCCGTCTATCGAAGACAAGATTAATCGTTTTGCCGACAAAGAAAGACACCAGTTGTTTATAGAACCAGAAGGCTGGAACACCTGTGAGGTTTATGTAAATGGCTTTTCTACATCGCTTCCAGAAGACATTCAATTTAAAGCATTGCGTTCTGTTGTAGGTTTTGAAAAAGTTAAGTTTTTCCGACCTGGATACGCTATTGAATATGATTATTTTCCGCCTACCCAATTAAAACACACCTTAGAAACAAAGTTGGTCGAAGGATTGTATTTTGCCGGACAAATAAACGGAACCACAGGATATGAAGAAGCGGCTTCACAAGGATTGATGGCTGGAATTAATGCAGCCTTAAAGGTTCAAGAAAAAGCACCGCTTATTTTAAAAAGAGATGAAGCTTATATTGGGGTTTTAATTGACGATTTAATTACCAAAGGAACTGAAGAACCTTACCGAATGTTTACCTCTCGAGCGGAATTCAGAACTTTATTGCGTCAGGACAATGCTGATTTCAGGTTAACACCAATGTCTTATGAAATAGGACTGGCTTCCGAAGCGCGTTTGCGTCGAATGGAATATAAATTGAATGAATCCGAAAAAATGGTTGCTTTCTTTAAAGAAACTAGTGTTACTATGGCTGAAACAAACCCAATTTTGGAATCAAAAGATACTGCTTTAATTACGCAAGGGGACAAAATGTTTAAAGTCTTTTCTCGACCGCAAATTAATTTGGAAGACATTCTTCAATTTGAAAAAGTGGCAGCCTATGTTGCAGAAAACAAATTGGATCAAGAAATATTGGAACAAGCCGAAATCCAAGTGAAGTATTCAGGTTATATCGAAAAGGAAAGAAACAATGCCAATAAACTGACCCGTTTAGAAGACGTAAAAATCCCCGAAAATTTTGATTATAACAAGATAAAATCAATGTCGATTGAAGCCAAGCAAAAGTTAAGCAAGATTCGTCCTGTGACGATTTCTCAAGCTTCAAGGATTAGCGGCGTTTCACCGAGCGATGTTTCGGTTTTGTTAATTTACATGGGAAGGTAATTTTAGATTTCGGAGTTTAGATTTTAGATTATACGAGGAATCTGAAATCTACAATCAATTTGTTCCACGTGAAACCATAACAAAAAATTTATAAATAATCCTTTGATAACAGTTCTAAACTGAGTACTAAAAACTGACCACTGAAGAATAAAAATGGATATTTCAAACAAAAAACATTTTATCACCGTAAAAGATTATTCGGTTTCTAAAGAAACTTTCGATTTGTATCATGACGAAACTTTGGATATGTTAATCACGTTTCCACAACCCGGTTTGGATGCTTTAGGTAAGTATTACGAAAGTGAGGATTATATTTCCCATACTGACAACCAACGTTCTTTTTTTGAAAAACTATATCATTTTATAAAAAACATTGCATTAAAAAACAAACTCCATTTGATAAATTCACTTCAACCCAACAAAGGTAGAATTCTAGATATTGGTGCCGGAACTGGGGATTTCTTGTCAATTGCAAAAAAGGATGGTTGGCAAACAACAGGAGTGGAGCCAAGCACTAAAGCAAAATCAATTGCAATAAACAAAGGAGTTTCGTTTGTAGAATTTACAACTGAATTAGAAAACAATTCTTTTGACGTGATTTCGATGTGGCACGTTTTAGAACACGTCCCAGATTTAGACAAACAAATTAAAGAATTGAAACGATTATTGAAACCAACAGGAACATTAATTGTTGCCGTTCCTAATTTCAAATCCTTCGATGCAAAATATTACGGAAAATTTTGGGCGGCTTTTGATGTACCCATTCACTTTTGGCATTTTTCAAAAACGGCCATAAAGTTGCTTTTCGAAAAAGAAGGAATGAAATTGGAAAAAGTCCTGCCTATGAAATTTGATTCTTTTTATGTAAGTCTACTTTCAGAAAAATACAAATCCGGAAAAATGAATTTCATCAAAGCTTTTTACGTTGGATTGTTGTCCAATTGGAAGGCAAGGAGTAGTTTTGAACATTCTTCACACATTTATATCATAAGAAACGAGTAAAATTGATTTTAAGCGCGTTTAAGCACAGTTTCTGATGCGATCGAAATGTTCTGTAGGTTTTTTAGAAAACCATCCGTATTCAAAAGCTGTCGCATCCGGTTTCGATAGCAATAATTGATGAAATAATTAATTGTAATAGCAAAAAGTAATACAATAAATAGTTGCGTATTTTTCTTTCTTTAGATTAATGCGGTTTAAATTTTTATATTTTTGTTGCAAATTCTTAAAAATAGAAAATGAAAAAAATAGCAGTACTTATCGCAATGACAATTTCTCTTGTTTCCTGTACTAAATCATCAGAAGTTAAGGAAATAAAAACGGCTTATGTTGACACGGCTGTTTTGATGAAACAATATAACGAAGCAAATAACCTAGAAGCTAAATATAAAGCAAAAGCGGAAGAAAAAGGAAAACAACTGGAAACCGAGATAAATCGTTTCAAACAGGAAGCCGCTAGTTTTCAAAGTCAGGCACAAGCAAATGGTCAAGCTTGGGCGCAGCAAAAAGGGGCCGAATTACAAAGAAGAGAACAACAACTGGGTCAGGCACAACAAGCACTTTCGCAAGAATTACAACAAGAAGGCGCAACCGAAATGGATAGTTTGGTGGTAAAAGTCAAAAAATTCATTAAGGCATACGGCAAAGAAAAAGGCTACGCTTATATTTATGGAACCGGAGATGCTGCAACTGTTTTATTCGCCGAAGAAAAATATGACATTACTAAGGACATTATCAAATTGTTAAACGACAAGTACAAATCTTCGGTAAAGACGGAAGAAAACGCGCAAACAAAAAAATAAAGACAGTTCAGAGAAACTTATTTTTAAAACCTGTTTAAAATTAAGCCTTTAATCATTATTATGATCGAAGGCTTTTTAATTGGATAATGCTCTGTTATCAATACAACTTGCCCAAGATACCTTTATAAAACGACTACTCAATCCTCAATCCTGGAGGCGAATTTAAAATTAGGGTTGTCTTTGTGTAAAAAAGTTTAAGATTTAATAAACTTAAGTTAACATATCATTCCTTTTTAGAGTATAATTTTGCTTGCTGATGACTTTTATGGTTTATGAATCAATTATTATAATATGAAATTATTTTACACCCTTACTTTATTTATCGTTTCTCATTTTATTTTCGCTCAAACTTCCATTCTAAAAGGAACCATCATTGATGATGCAACGGGTAAAACCATGCCAGGGGTTGATGTTAGTGTTAGTAATACTAAATTTTATGCCTCTTCTGATTTTGATGGAAATTTTATCATTAGTGATTTGCCAGTAGGCACTTATGAGGTTCAATTTTCTACAAGTTCTTACAGGACTAAAATAATTTCTGAAGTTGTTGTAAAAGCAAATGACGCTACTAACTTAACCGTTTCTTTGGTGGAAAGTAAAAACGAACTAAAAGAAGTGGTTATTACAAAAACTAAAGCTAAAGTAGAATCTATAAAATCATTGTTGATTCAGCAAAAAAATAGCGCAAGCGTTTCTGATGGTATCTCTGCTGAATCCATTAAGAGGACTCCAGACAAATCGACTTCCGATGTATTAAAAAGAATTAGTGGCGCCAGTATCCAAGACAACAAATTTGTTGTTGTTCGAGGATTAAATGATCGTTACAACACTGCCTATCTAAATGGTGCGCCTTTACCCAGTTCAGAACCGGACAGAAAAGCGTTCTCTTTTGATATGTTTCCCTCTAATATGTTGGACAATCTTGTAATTACAAAAACAGCCACTCCTGATTTACCGGGAGAATTTGCAGGTGGGGTGATACAGATTAATACCAAAAGTGTACCGGACAAAAACTTTCAATCGTTAACCATAGGAGGAAGTTACAACACCATAACGACTGGAAAAAAACAAGTAACTTATAATGGCGGTAGTACCGATTTTATTGGAATAGACGATGGAACAAGAGCCTTGTCTTCTAGCGTACCAAGTGTAGCAGATTTTATAGCATTGGATAACGACACTAAAAGATTTGAAATAGCAAAGAAATCTACAACTGACTGGTCATTAATTAATCAAAAATTCTCTCCTAATATAAGTTTTCAATACACTGTAGGCAACCAATTTTCAATTAAAGACAAAAAATTAGGTGTTTTAATGGCGGTAACATATAATAAAACAAATAATTACAACGAAAGAGGTACTTATGAATTTGGTGAAAAAAAAGTTAAAACTACCGATTTGAAAGACGATATTTATTCCACACAAATACTGGCTAGCGGATTGGCGAACTTTTCATTAAAATTAAATAAAAATAATTTAGTAAACTTTAAAAATATTTATAGTATTAATTCTGATGATAGGGTAATAGAAAGAAACGGTATTCCAGCTAACGGAAATCAAAACGACTATTTGCTCGTCCATTCTAATGCAAGATCGTTCACGAGTAATAAGATCTATTCCGGACAAATAAATGGGGATCATTATTTGCCAAACAGCAAAATCAGAATAGCTTGGGTGGGGTCTTTAAGTGAGGTCGATCGTTCAATACCTAATTTAAGAAGAAATATATTTAATAAATCGGTCAACGATCCAGGACCATTTAAAGCTTTGATACCCGAAGGCACTGCAGGACAAGAAGATGGGGGAACTATTTTTTATTCGGAGAATAAGGAAAACATTCAAAGTTTTAAAACAGACTTATCAAAAAAATTTGTTTCTAATGAGGATTTAAGTACTGAAATAAAAATAGGTGCAGCTTATCAAGAAAGGAAAAGAGATTTTTTCTTTAGGCAGTTTGGGTATGTTACAGGTGATCTTACTAAATTTGATAATTCCTTATTGTTGTTGGATGACAGTGAAATTTTTAGTAAAAGTAATTTCGGAATTTTACCTTCTGGCAAAACAGGGTTTACATTAAGAGAAAATACTCAGCCTAAAGATTCCTATGATGCTTCATCAGCATTAAAATCTGCTTATGGTATGATGGACAATATTATTCATAAGTCAAGATTTATCTGGGGCCTTAGAGTTGAAAAGTACAATCAAAAATTAAACTCATTTTTTGACAAATACAATCCAGCTAATATAGAAAATGAGCAAACAGACTTTTTACCCTCTATCAATTATATATATGGGATCAACAAAAAACAAAATTTAAGAATCAGCTTTTCTAAAACCTTAAACAGACCTGAATTTAGAGAATTAGCCCCCTTTGCTTTTTATGATTTTACAAATAAATTAACAACTGGTGGAAACACAAAATTGAAAATTGCAAAAATCAGCAATTTTGATATTAGGTATGAAATATACCCAGCAAACGGACAATTATTCACTTTTTCTATTTTCTATAAAAAATTCACGAATCCGATAGAAACTAAAAGTACAAACGAGGATGAAATATCCTATGAAAATGCTGAATCCGCTATTAACTCTGGATTTGAATTTGAATTTAGAACACTATTAAGTTCATTTTTTAATAAAGAGTCTGAAACTAATTTTTTAAATAATATAACTCTATTCACTAATTTTTCTGCTATTTATTCAAATGTAGATCTCACCAATTTAGCCATTTCAACTGACCCTGAAAAATCCAGACCCATGCAAGGTCAATCTCCTTATGTGTTAAATTCAGGGATTCAATATATGAATGAAAACGGATTAGCCATAGCTGCAAATTTGAATAGGGTAGGCAATCGTATCGCTATTGTTGGAAATATTGATTATCAACCTACTTTATGGGAAAAGAGCAGAACTTTTCTGGACATGCAAGTGTCCAAATCATTTCTTGAAAAAAAATTAGAAATAAAATTAAACGTTCAAAATATTCTAGGCCAAGATCAAATTTTTTATAACAATAGCGATGCGATTCCTTTTACCCCTGTTAAAAATACAGAGGATTTGCCCGCTACTTTTTTTACTCTTTTTGATGGAGTTTCCAATGGAGTTAAAAATTTTGCAAATTCATTAAAAAACCATAATAATTGGTACAATAGTGAAAAAGATGATGTGGTATGGAAAACCAAATATGGTCGTACTTTTTCGATTTCAATAAGTTATAATTTTTAGTATCACGATACAACAATTGATTAATTTTCTAAACTTTCATTTGTTTAGCAGAAAGGTTCCTCGGAGCCTTTTTGTGTTTTTATAATGTCCCCTATTTTTTTAATGTCTGAAATAGTAATACTATTTATTTCTATACGGAAACAAATCTCTTAACATAAACTTAATTTATTGTTAATGTTCATTATACACTAACTTAATAAATCAAGTTTATATTTGCCCTGTTTAATAACTTAAAAACAAACTAAACAATGAAGAAAAATTATTTGATTGCGTTATTTGCCTTAGTGTACAGTTTCGCATCCGCTCAAATTGAGCAAACGACTTACAAAGGTGCATTTGCACCAGCACCAGCTGCTGCATGGACAGATTCTTGGACCACATTTGATCCACAGAACGCTGTTTATGGAACTCCTAATGTTGATGTTACGGCTAACATCACAACAAACACTACTTGG